>Ga0075156_10001154_pt1 | contig 14215 bp, 15 predicted proteins | sample JI81AbrownDNA_FD_70966 | JGI IMG/M metagenome (GOLD analysis project Ga0075156, IMG submission 70966) | Wastewater effluent complex algal communities from Wisconsin, to seasonally profile nutrient transformation and Carbon sequestration -... | ecosystem: Engineered > WWTP > Effluent > Algae...
CAGCTTAAAACCTTGCAGGAGTTAAGTTTGGATGTTACACTGCCATTAACGGATTCTCTTGTGGAGAGTCTGTTGAATTGGCGTAGCACTTTACCAATTGATAAAAAAAGACAGCTTCGAGTTGTGATCGAAACTGTCTGGTTGCAAAACAACGCAATTGTGGCACTTCAACCGACACTAGCGTTTTTGCCTTTTTTCTCCCAAAAGCAGGGGAGTTGTAGGAGCGGTCCCGACGGGTTTCGAACCCGCGATCTCGGCCTTGACAGGGCCGCATGTTAGCCGCTACACCACGGGACCAATTAACTGAGCGGGCGATAGTTTACCATGAGCGTATGGTCGTGTCAATACAATTTTACGATCAATCTTATTCAATAATCCTCACGAACTTATATTCTGCTTTTGCGCCGCTGGGGTCTGTAAGTGTAAAAGAATCAGGAAAGATGGGTGTTGGGTTCGGATCGGGATCTTCAATGATTTTGAAGTTGTCACAAATTGGAACGCCCTTGTGGATATATGCCATCCAGCCGCGCTCTGCTACGTTAACTCCATCCACGGAGGTGACCTTGAGCCATTTATCGCCTTTTTTCACTTCACTGCCATCCGCAGGGGCTTCCCAAATTTCATCACCAACGACCAACTGTCCGCGTGTGTATGAAGCGATTACGCTTGCAAAGACACTGTGATCAATTCGCATTCTAGTTCCGCTATTAAATGGGGTCATGCTGTATTGGGTCATGAGACTCTCCTGTATTCCACCAATGTATTTCCAAATTTCGCAACGAGGGTGGCCTGTGTTTGTGTAGTTGGGTAACGCGCGATAAATTCTTCTTCGCTGCCTTTGAAGTAGTTCAGATCAATGTTTTTGCTTTCCACGCCAAATAATGTCCCATCACCGTTGTCTGTGAATTGCCAGTAGGTCCAGTCCTCCCAGATTGGTGGGACGCGTGGGGCATCTGTATTGTATGCTGCGATCCATAATGGATATTGAGAAAAATAAGTAACACCTGCTGCAAATTCGAGCCAGTAATAATAGCCTGTGTACACACCCAGTTTTTTATTGGGTAATAAGGCTTTTAATCTTTCCATGAAGTCGAACCAATGCCGCCAGCCTGTGAAAGGCCCGCCATAGCGGTCTTCAAAGTCACACCATAATTCCATTTCACCGGTGTCATCTCCAAGCACCTGTGCCCATTTTTCGGCCTGGCGTTTGGGGTTTGCGCGGCTGTCGTAGAACCAATAGGAGCCGCGCAATAGCCCTGCCGATTTTGCGCCCTGCCATGAGGTTTTGAATTTTATATCCTCCCACAGGTTTTGTCCTGCACGGATGATGACACCACGAGTCATTTGCGCCATTTTTTCAAAGTTGATATCCGATGGCGTGGTGGGGTCATCTTGCCAGAAACTGATATCTGGCAATTTAAATGATGTCAGGAAAAATTCCTTCGGTGGTTGGATGGAGGGGGTGGGTTGATGTTGTGTGTCCATTGGCTTAAGATTTCTGAAAGCCATTATAAATGGACTTAATCGAAAAAGCGACCTCGTTGAACGAAGTCGCTTTTAGAAACGGTACGGCCAGATAGAAAGAAAGTTTTTAGTTGTTTTGTGCGCCCTGATTGACCCAGTCGATAATGAGTTGGAGTTCATCTGGTGTGACGGGATCTCCACGGTCTGGCATTTCTCCATCCACAATTTGTTGGACCAGGTAGCTGTTGTCGGCATTGCCTGGCTCAATCACGGGACCGTTGCGTGATCCTGCCATGATATTTTCATAGGTTTGCATATCAAGACCTTCCTTGGTTCGCTCTACACCGTGACATTTGATACAGCGTGTATCGAAAATTGGCTTAATGTCATTTGCAAAGCTTACGCCGGCAGATGTATTGCTGGCAGTGGAGGCTTCTGTAGCAGTTGGCGCTTCGGTCGCAGGGATGGCTGTATCAGTTGCGGCGGGGGCATCTGTCGGCTGGGATACTGCTTCAGTTGGAGCGGCAGGTTCGGTCGCGGGAAGAGGCGCTTCTCCTCCTCCGCAGGCGGAAAGTACAATGGCTACTGTCAATAGGGTGATGAGTAAAGTCTGTTTTTTCATTTTATCCTCTATAGTGTTGATGCTATTAATTCGACAAAATTTACTATGCTACGCAGATAACAGGATGAAGAAATTGTGTGGGTTCTTACATTTTGGCGTTTATGTGCTTTTTTTCGCAAAGTATGGGAAGTCTGAACAAGGTAAGGTATAATCAATGCGCCGTGTGTTAGGCATAAATTCATTACAAGGCTGAGTATGGCAGGCGCATTTAAACTACCCAACGAATATTGGTTGTCCCTTCAAGTCACCCCGCAAGACGTTGAAAATCTTCATACCTTTCTCTTTGAGCGTGAGACACCGTTAACGACGCGTGACCTCGCATCTGAGTTTGTTGAAGCGCGTATTCGCGCGGAACGCAAAGCTGTAGAGAGCCGACAGAAAGCTGCTGGGAAAAGTTTTCTTCCAAAGGAAAAATATGAGGTCGGTGATGATCTTGTTTTCCCCGCATTGGATTGGCAACGTGGAAAAGTTGCCAGTGTGCGCTCTGGGATGAACCCCTCTTTGAGTGATTTTGATGTTCTAACTGTTGAGATGGAAGATCAATCTCAGAGGATGTTTGCCGCACGGCTTGAATCTCACCCTTTGAATGATGCTCCTATTATTGCTCCGGAGAGTGACGAAGTAAGTTCGTCTGTTATTTTGCTGGAACATGGCGAGTCGATCGAGAAAAAACTCGAAAAGGCTTTTGATTTAGATAGCGGGTTGGTCAATATTGCAGGGCGTTGGTTCCCCCGTGCGCTGTTGATCGATATTAATCAAGGCCAGCTAAATCTTGCGGAAGCCGTTTTGGATATGTCTGGCGGTGAGCCTCTTCAAGCTGAAGCATTGATTAAAGAGATTGAATTGCCTGCTAGTGTAAACCCAAGATTGGCTGAATTCTCCTTGAATTATGCCTTGCAGGATGATGACCGCTTTGATGAAGTTGGGCCGGCAGGCCAGATTCTGTGGTGCTTGCGTCGCCTTGAACCTGATTACGTGCGGGAGGTTCCCGCTCCACTTCAATATATTGAGATTGACCATGATCGTGATCTCTTAACCCCTGCGATGAAAAACCTCGAATCGCAATTAGACGATGAGTTGACTCCGTCTGAAGAAATTGATACCCGCGAGGAGATTTCCTCGATTACTGTATCCCTTATTTATCCCCACCTGCGCGCAGGGACGTTGCCCATGTCTGCGCGGGCGCGGAAGTTATTCCCAACCGCGTATGAAACAGAGCGTGTACGGTTTACTCTGGTGGACGGAAAAACAAAACAACGTATCCCTGCCTGGGTCGTTTTGACTCATGGCTACGTTTTTGGGCTACGAGAATGGTACAAGTCGCATTCATTGATTCCAGGTTCTCTCGTTCAATTGCGTAAAGGCGAAAATCCTGGTGAAGTGATCGTGGAAGTGAAAAGTCAGCGCTCTTCAAAAGACTGGGTACGTACCGTTATGGTTGGCACAGATGGCGGCTTTGTTTTCGCCATGTTGAAACAGCCCATCACCGCTGAATTTAATGACCGCATGGTTATTCACGTGCCTGATTTCAAAACACTCGACCCTGTCTGGGAGAAGAAACGTTCATTTGACGATTTGGTACTGCTCGTTATGCGCGAGTTGACAAAATCGAACCCGCAAGGACACGTACACGCACAGGAATTGTATGCAGCGGTTAACCTTGTCCGTCGTGTGCCACCCGCGCCATTGTTTGCCCTGTTGGCGGCCAATCCGGTATTCAAGCATGTAGGCGATTTGCACTTCCGCCTCGATATGGAGGCTGAATGAGCTTGTTAAAACCAAGTACAAAGACACCCTTTCACATTGATTTTGAATGGTGGAAGAAAAGCGAGCGGGATTGGCACGTATTTTTGCGTACGTTGTTATGTCAGGAACATCAAGATGCCTTTGCAAGTGTTGAAGAAGGTGACCTAGTCGATTGGATCGATCCTCTAACCGCAGAAGTAAAACCTGTGGATGGTGTTCAGCACGCTTTAATGAGTCATTGTGCGTTGCTGCCTGAATTTTCAGGTGAAAAGACTGCAATGGTTGAAGCTGTTTTCAGAACATTTTTGGTGAACGGAAATATTCCCATGTCTGCTGAAGAACTTGGCAAGCGATTGGGTAGACCGGCTGAAATCATTCTCAAGACCATTGCTGGCCCGCGAGTGTATCGCGGATTGAGACCCTATCAGGTTCAAGGTTCCATCTCTCCAGCAAACGAGTAAAATAGTCATACTGCCCCCGTAGCTCAACGGACAGAGCAACTGCCTTCTAAGCAGGAGGTTGAAGGTTCGATTCCTTCCGAGGGCACTCAAGAATAATAAAAGCGAATCAGAAGGAGGAAGATTCCATGCCAACCGTTATTCGCAAATCAAGTGAGACGTTCATGGATTTCCGCCGTGATATGCTGCACGCGGTGAGCTGGCAGATACGCTCCAATGTCTGGAGTCCTCCCACTGACGCATATGAAACGGAAGACGCCTTCATTGTACGCATGGAAATAGCGGGGATGCGCGAAGAGGACTTCGAAGTCACGCTTGAAAATGACACACTGCTGATTATGGGGGCACGGTCTGACTCACCCGAAAGACGCGCCTATCATCAAATGGAAATCAGGTTCGGGAAATTTGCAACAGCCGTAGGGTTGCCCGGCCCGGTCAATATTGATGAATCACTGGCTGAATACAAAGACGGCTTTCTGACAATCTCTCTCCCAAAATCAAAACCAAATCAGATCAAGGTTGAATAAACAAACATGCCTGCACAAAGATGGCAATCCGGTATCCACGAATTTTTTCAAACGATTGGCGAAACCGACGAGGAGTTAATGAATACATTTATGACGTCGGTCTTTTCACGCTTCCAAAAGAAAGATGACGCTTCTTCCGACCCGCAAGAAGATGGTAAAAACGAAGGACAGAAATTCCCCGATGTACTTCCCATCCTACCGTTGCGTGGAGTGGTTGTCTACCCTAATACCGCCGTCCCGCTGACGGTGGGTCAGCCCCGCTCCATTAAACTGGTGGACGATGTTGTAGGGGGAGACAAACTGGTTGGCCTCGTTGCCGCACTCGACCCTGAAAAGGAAACTCCCGGTCCCAATGAGTTGTACAGAATTGGTACGATTGCAACTGTCCATCGTTTATTGCGCGCTCCAGATGGTACTGTCCGCCTGCTTGTGCAAGGAATGCAACGCTTCCGCCTTGGTGAATTCGTTGAAGAAGAACCCTATTTGAAGGCGCATATCGAACTGCTGCCTGAAACCGAAGAAAAAAATATCGAGACGGATGCTCTCGCCCGCAATGCCCGTGACCAGTTCCAGCAGATCACGCAGATGATCCCATCCTTTCCGGATGAGTTAGTGAACTCGATCACTTCGTTGGAAGATCCGTTGCAAACTGCGTACACCATTGCCAACTTTCAACGCATTGAATTAAAAGATGCACAGGAAATCCTTGAATTGGATTCTGTGTACGAAAAGCTCAAGAAGTTGATCGGCTTGCTCGTACGTGAAGCAGAAGTTTTGCAGATCGGCCAAAAAATTCAGAACGAAGCTCGCGGCGAGATCGAAAAAGTTCAACGTGAATATTTCCTACGCGAGCAAATGAAAGCCATCCAGCGCGAGTTGGGTGAAAAAGACGAGCAATCTGAAGAAGCCGAGGATTTTCGCAAAAAAATCGAAGATGCGAAAATGCCTGAAGAAGCGTTGAAACAGGCTAAAAGGGAGCTAGATCGTCTCTCCCGTTTGCCCACCGCTGCCGCAGAGTATGGGGTCATCCGTACTTATTTAGATTGGCTTGTCACTCTCCCGTGGTCAAAATCCACGCTGGATAATTTGGAAATTGCGCATGCCCGTGAAATTCTAAACAAGGATCACTACGGTCTGGAAGATGTAAAAGACCGTATTCTTGAATTTCTTGCTATTCGCAAACTACGCCTCGACCGCAAGGATGACGTGAAGGAAGAGTCAAAGGATGCTATTCGCAAGGAGCGAGAAGGTGTCATCCTTTGTTTTGTTGGCCCCCCCGGCGTAGGCAAGACTTCGCTTGGGCAGTCGATCGCACGTGCCATGGAGCGGAAGTTTATCCGTGCTTCGTTGGGCGGGGTGCGGGATGAAGCCGAGATTCGCGGACATCGCCGCACCTACATTGGCGCCATGCCCGGGCGTATTTTGCAATCCCTGCGTCGCGTGGATTCAAAGAATCCCGTCTTCATGCTCGATGAAGTGGATAAGCTCACAAATGATTTCCACGGAGACCCTGCCTCTGCCTTGCTTGAGGTGCTCGACCCTGAACAAAATAGCGAGTTTCGTGATAACTACCTGGAAGTGTCTTACGATCTTTCGCAGGTATTCTTTATTACTACCGCAAATACTTTGGAGACAATTCCACGTGCGCTGCGTGACAGAATGGAGATCATTTATCTTTCCGGTTATACCGAAAATGAAAAAATGTCCATCGCCCGTGGATATTTAATCCCCCGTCAGATTCGCGAAAACAGCCTGCGCGGGGATGAAATTAAATTTAGTGATGAAGCCTTGCAGATGCTCATTCGTCAATACACCCGTGAGGCGGGTGTCCGTAATTTGGAACGAAAAATCGGCGCGGTCTGCCGAAAAGTTGGCACAAAGATTGCCGAAGGCAGTGTGGATAAATTTGAGATCACGCCCAAGCTGGTTGAAGAATATCTTGACCATCCCATTTTTTTGGGCGCAGAAGAACTCAACAAACGCGTTTCCATTCCAGGGGTTGTTCCCGGCCTGGCATGGACTTCCTTTGGCGGCGATGTTCTCTTTATCGAGACCACCTTCATGCCCGGTGGACGCGGCTTTCAAGTGACCGGTTCGATTGGTAATGTTATGCAGGAGTCAGCCCGTGCTGCTTTATCTTACGTTCGATCTCGGGCTGAGTCATTGGGTATCCCTCGTGAGTTTTTCGAGAAACATGATATCCACATGCATATCCCTTCCGGGGCGCAACCAAAAGATGGACCATCCGCTGGGGTCACGATGGCTACATCGCTGGTGTCGCTGGCTACCGGCCGTAAAGTAAAAGCCCAGACAAGCATGACCGGTGAAATCACATTGCGTGGTCAGGTTCTTGCCATTGGCGGCGTTAAAGAAAAAGTACTTGCGGCGCATCGTAACGGCCTGACTACAGTGATTCTGCCAAAATACAATGAACCAGATATTGATGACGTGCCTGATGAGATCAGGAAAACCATGAAGTTCTATTTCGCTGAAACAGTTGATGATGTAATTAATGCTGCTTTGGAAAAGCAAAAAACAAAATCAAAAGTAGAGACAAAGCAAACATCAAAGCCGGCGAAGAGGAAGATAAAACCAATAAAGGTGAAAAAGAATGGCACAAAAAGTACTACTCGCAGAAGATGATATCACCATGGTTTCGCTGCTAAAAACCCTGCTTAAAATGGAGGGCTTTGAAGTCGTAGCCCTGCAAGCAGATGCCGACGTTCCTGCCGCCGTGAGGCTTGAAGACCCGGATGTTCTGTTGTTGGATGTCCATCTTTCACGCCAAAGCGGCTTGGAAATTTTGGAAGAGCTGAGAGGCTCTGCAGATACAAAGGATGTTCGAGTAGTTATGTCTTCTGGTGCAAATGTAAAGGAAGAATGTATGCGCCGCGGCGCGAATGGTTTTTTGCTCAAGCCGTTTATGCCAGATGACCTCATCTCCATCCTGAAGCAAACCATTCGATCTGCATGACCAATCCGCAGATAGTCATTCGTGAATTCTCCTTCCCGAGTGACTATGATCAAACTGTCACTTTCTGGCATGGCATTGAAAAAGGGATGAACGTTGGGCGCTCGGACACACCCGAAGAGATTCAAAAAAAGCTTGAACGAGATCCAGATTTATTTTTGCTTGCAGAAATAAATCATGAAATTATTGGCACAGTGATCGGCGCTTTCGATGGGCGGCGCGGAATGATCTATCACCTTGCAGTTCATCGAAATTATCGCGGTCAAGGTGTTGGTGCAATGCTTCTCAGCGAAGTGGAAAAGCGCCTTCAAGCAAAGGGCTGCCTCAAATGCCTGATGCATGTTTTGGATGATAACACCGAAGCCATTCAGTTTTATAAAAATAAAGGCTGGCGTCATGCGACAGAAGATGTGGTCTTCGTGAAAGAATTTTTCAAATGATACGATTTGGGATATTAACTCTCTCAGACCGTTCCTCACGGGGCGAGCGGGAAGATGCTTCAGGTCCCGCCCTCGCGCTTCTTATCCGCGACCAAAGTTGGGCAGTCGCCAAGCAGTATATCCTCCCTGACGAAGAATCAGCCATCCGTGCTGCGCTGATAGAGTGGGCAGACAGCGGCGAATTTGATGTTATTCTTACCACCGGAAGCACTGGTTTCGCCCCAAGGGATGTCGCTCCCGAAGCTACGCGTGCAATTATTCAAAAAGATGCGCCCGGGCTGGCAGAAGTCATGCGGGCAGAAAGCCTCAAGAAAACCCCTCACGCCATGCTTTCCCGCGCTATTGCCGGTATTCGAGGGCAAACGCTCATCATTAACTTGCCAGGCAGCCCCAAAGGCGCAGTTGAAAACCTACAAACGATTATTCCTGTTTTACCGCACGCCGTCCAATTGCTCAAAGATGATCCATCTTCTGAAGCCTCTCACTGATACAGCCCTTCTCACTGGACACTGCTCCAAACTCATTGGTATAATCCGCCCGCTCAAAAAAATCAAACAATCAAGGAAAGTTAAGCATGATCGATGTAAATGAACTTCGCAAAGGTGTCACATTTGAATTGGATGGCAATCTCTTAAAAGTGTTGGACTACAGCCATAATAAAACTGGCCGTGGAAATGCCAATATTAAAGTGAAAGCACGTAATTTGTTAACTGGCTCCACAATTGAACGCACATTTAGCTCCGGCCAGTCGGTTCAGGATGTGAGCCTTGATTTTGCCAACGTTTCATATCTATATAACGATGGCGATCTGTACTACTTCATGGATAACGTCACATTTGAGCAGCCCGGCATTAAATACGAATCTCTTGGCGAAAGCGCTCAATACCTCAAAGAGGGCATGGAAGTCAAATTGACCTTTTACAAAGGCGAAGCGATTGACATTGAGTTGCCCACCTCTGTTGACTTGAAAGTTGTCGAAGCTGAAATGGCTATTCGCGGCGATACCGCCACAGGCGTAACTAAGAAAGTCACCACCGAAACCGGTGTGACCGTGCAGTGCCCGAACTTTGTCAATGTTGGTGATACCATCCGCGTGGACACACGCACAGGCGAATACGTCACCCGCGTATAAATTGAATTTATGAAGACTCCCGCCGGGCGCGAATGCCCACACTTCTACGGCGATTATTATCGTGGCCGCAATGTGGAAGAATGTCGCTTGTTGGATGCGCAAGGACAGGCATGGACGCCAGACTTATGCCGTTCCTGTCCAGTTCCTAATATTGCACGCGCCAATTCCTGTCAATTCCTAAAATTGAAGGTGAAGGTTGGACGGCCTATTACGGCCGTCTTTCAACGCCGTGTGCAGGTAAGTGCATTTTGCGAAAAGTCAAAACGGGATGTCTCAGAACCGGAAATAGGGTGTGGCGAATGCCATGCCCTGCCGTTCACCTTTGAAGTAAAAGAATAAAAAGAAAAGACTCCGGGGGAGTCCAATACTTATGACGCTAACCCTTCTGTTAGACCTTGACGATACCCTTCTTAATACGAATTTACAGGCATTTATTCCTGCATATTTTCAGTCCTTATCCAGAGAGCTTACCCCACATGTAGTGCCTGATATTATGCTTCGGGCCTTGCTCAAGGGAACGAGCTCAATGAATGAGAGCGATGATTTTTCGCGAACTTTGCAGGATGTTTTTGAAGCAGAATTCTATCCACACTTGAATGTTTCACGGAGTGAGATCGAGCCTGCGATTAAAAAATTTTACGATAATGTTTTTCCAAAATTGGGCGATTTGACAACGCAAGTGTTGGATGCGAAAACATTTGTAAATTGGGCAATTGCAAAAGGATATCGTATCGCAATTGCCACAGACCCGCTCTTTCCGCGCATGGCTACTTATCATCGACTGCGTTGGGCAGGATTTGACCCAGAGCAATTTGAACTAGTTTCCTCGTTCGAGAACTTTCATTTTACAAAGACACACCCTGCGTATTATGCCGAAGTCCTTGGCTGGATGGGGTGGCCTGAGGGACCTGTGCTGATGGTGGGTAATGATCTGGAGCGTGATATTGCCCCGTCGAAAAAGCTTGGGCTGGCTGCATTTCACGTGGATGTAGAGTCAACTGCCAGTTTAAGGAAAGAGGCGCAGCCACGCGGCACGTTATCTGACCTGATTCAGTGGCTTGATTCCATTGATCACGCATCTTTGTTGCCATCCTTTAAAACAAGAGATTCAATGCTTTCTCTGCTAAGTGCAACGCCTGCCACCTTGAATGGTTTATTGCGTGGGTTGGATGTTGATGTGTGGCACCGCAAGACTGCTCATGATGATTGGTCATTGACAGAGTTGATCTGCCATTTGCGCGATACGGAGCGTGAGATTCATCACATGCAGATTGGGCTGTTCAAGGAAGGGAATGAGCCGTTTATTCCACGACCTGATACGAGTGTGTGGGCAAGCCAGCGGGATTATTTACATGAAGACGGTGCGCTGGCGCTGAAGGAGTTTAATGAGGCCAGGCGTGAAACGGTGTGTATGCTGAAAAATATTCCTATGGAAGAATGGGATCGCAAGGCTCGCCATGCCATTTTTGGGCCAACAAATTTCCTTGAGGTGATTGGCTTTTTTGCCGATCATGACAGAATGCACATTCAGCAGGCTTGGGCAACTTTGAGAAAAATGTAACAAGTAGCGTGTCTTCAAGCATATTACAGGGTTATATCGATAATAAGGACAAGTTTAACTTGTCCTTATTTATTATATTGATGTAGTTTTAAAGGAGAACACGTATGAGAAACCGTGTAGTTGTAACAGGGCTGGGCTGTGTGAGCCCGGTTGGTAATAATGTGAAAGATACATGGGAGGCCTTGCTGGCGGGAAAGTCTGGCGCGGCTAACATTACTGCTTTTGATGCCAGCGCTCATAAGACAAAGTTTGCGGCGGAAGTAAAGGGTTTTGAGCCAGTAGCGTTGTTTGGTACGCGAGAGGCTCGTAAGATGGATCGCTTTACTCAATTTGCCACGGCTGCAACATTGGAAGCAATGGCACACTCCAACTTTACAATTAATGAAACAAACCGTGATCGTGTAGGTATTTTGATCGGCACAGGTATTGGCGGAATTATCACTTTGCTTGAGCAGTACGATGTTTTGCGCGAACGTGGCCCGGAGCGCATCAGTCCGTTTCTTATTCCAATGATGATTTCGGATAGCGCGGCTGGGAATATTGCCATTCGTGTGGGTGCGCGCGGCCCTAACATGTCTCTTGCAACTGCTTGTGCTTCCGGCACAAATTCACTTGGAGAAGCGGCGGAAATGATTCGACGCGGCTCTGCAGATGTAATGATTGCTGGTGCGTCTGAGGCTGCTATTACATCTGTTACGATGGCTGGCATGAATGTGATGACAGCCCTTTCTACTCGTAATGATGATCCGCAACACGCTTCCCGCCCGTTTGACAAAGATCGGGATGGGTTCTTGATGGGTGAGGGGGCTGCCGTTTTGATTCTCGAATCTCTTGAACATGCTCAGGCGCGCGGCGCAAATATTTTGTGCGAGTTTGGCGGCTATGGTACATCAGATGATGCGCATCATATTTCTGCCCCTGCTGAAGATGGCGCTGGCGCGGCTATTTCCATGCAGCTTGCGCTTCAAAATGCCAGCCTCAAACCGGCAGATATTAGCTATATCAACGCGCATGGTACATCTACTTATTTGAATGACAAAAGCGAAACAGCCGCCATCAAGACCGTGTTCGGTGAGCAGGCGTATAAAACGCCAGTTTCTTCTACGAAGTCTATGACTGGTCATTTGTTGGGTGCTTCAGGCGCTTTGGAAGGTATTATCAGCGCGCTGGCGATTGTGAATAATATTTTGCCGCCAACCATCAACTATGAAACGCCAGATCCTGTGTGTGATTTGGACTATGTTCCCAATCATTCGCGCAAAACCACCGTGAATCATGTCATGTCCAATTCATTTGGTTTTGGCGGGCACAATGCCACGTTAATCATGAGCCGCTACCAATAAAGGAGCAAGAATGCCATTCGCGCATATTACAGGTTGGGGCATTAGTGTGCCAGAACCTGTTCTTACCAATGAAGATATTTCCAAAATGGTCGATACCAATGATGAATGGATTCGCTCTCATACGGGTATTCGTGAGCGTCACATCGCTCGTGAAGATCAGTTCCCATCCACACTGGCGGTGGAAGCTGCCATAAAAGCGTTGCAGGTAGCGAACCTTGCCCCAACGGAATTGGATCTGATTATTTTGACCAGTTCCTCTCCCGAATATATTTTCCCTGCCACGGCATGTCTTATTCAAGATCAGATCGGTGCGACCAAAGCCGGTGCATTTGATTTGTTGGCGGCGTGTTCCGGTTTTATCTATGCTACGAATATGGCGGCACAAGCCATCCGCAGCGGGTCCATCAAAAATGCTTTGGTAATTGGTTCCGAGACCCTCTCCCGCTTCACCAATTGGAAAGATCGCAATACCTGCATCCTCTTTGGGGATGGGGCGGGCGCATTTGTCCTGCAAGCCAGTGATAAGCCAGGCGGGCTGCTTTCCGCTGTGATGCACTCAGATGGTTCTGGCGCAGATGCATTGACATTGCTTGGCGGCGGCGCTCGTTTTCCGGCCACAGAGACCACCATTCATGAAGGCAAACATTTTATTCAAATGGATGGCAAAGCAGTATTCCGTTTTGCTACCCGTGTAATGGGACAGGCTATCAAGGAAGCTCTCGAACTGGCAAACCTTAAGCTGGAAGATGTGCAATGGATCATTCCGCATCAAGCGAATTATCGCATCATCGAAACGGCGGCAAAATACCTGAAGACCCCAATGGAAAAATTTGTCGTCAATATCGAAAAATATGGAAACACATCCACAGCTTCCATCCCGCTCGCTACTGTGGAAGCTGTACAGGCCGGCAGAGTGAAGCCCGGCGATAAGATCGCATTCGTGGGCTTTGGCGCTGGGTTGACTTGGGGAGCTATGGTGGTTGAGTGGACGGGTCCGATACCGGCCAAGAAACAAGTACACCCCGAGCAATACCGCTTCTTCGCTCGTCTGCGTTCGATTGCCCGCCGTGTGTGGCGTTTAATTGAAGGCTTCTTCTCACGGAAGGAACTCTAACCGTACTTTCATAGAGTCTGTGGTACGATTCGGCTGAAAATCAATCAAGGAGTGTTTTATGTTAGGTCTTCCACGTGGTTCAGAATGGATCGTCATTCTTGTTATTGTAGTTCTGTTATTTGGGCCGGGGCGCATTGGTAAAATAGCAGGTGAGCTTGGCCGAAGTATTAAATCTTTTCGCGAGGGATTGAGTGGGGATGAAGAAAAGACTGACAAGCCGGAAAGCGAAGAAAAGAAATAGTAATAAAAAAGTCCTCCGAATTCGGAGGACTTTTTTATTACAAACTTAACTGTTCGGTCAATGTTTGGATTTCAGTAGTAGGCAACTTGCAAATAAACCCCTCACAAACATATGCTGTGGGCTTGCCTTCCAGCATGGTGCGGTTATGCAGCAGGGCAGGGCTTTCTTTTTTTATTGGATGGGATGAAGCGGCAGTTATCACGCCTGGTCTATATTCTGCTCGAAGAACATGGAGCATCCCCTGGAAGCTTTCATCCTGCGCTTCGCCCACCACTGCAACCTGCTTCATGTTTCCTAAAGCATTTTCCGCCGCTGATAGCCATTTTGCGAAACCAAGCGGGTAGCGTAAAACAAAAGTTGAGATCAGAGTCAGTGACTTCTCGGCAATATCGCTGTACTTCCCTTCGCCGGTGAATGCAGCTAATTTTATTAAGGCTTCGCAAGCCAGTGAATTTCCTGAAGGTGTGGCATTATCCTGAATATCTTTTGGGCGGATGAGCAGCTTTTCTCCATCATTTGGAGTGTCAAAAAAACCACCCTCGGGGTCGCTAAAGCGTTCAATCATTTCATCTGCAATATCCTTTGCAGATGAAAAC
>Ga0075156_10001158_pt1 | contig 14186 bp, 13 predicted proteins | sample JI81AbrownDNA_FD_70966 | JGI IMG/M metagenome (GOLD analysis project Ga0075156, IMG submission 70966) | Wastewater effluent complex algal communities from Wisconsin, to seasonally profile nutrient transformation and Carbon sequestration -... | ecosystem: Engineered > WWTP > Effluent > Algae...
TGGCCCCCTTGTTGACGCCAATGCTGGCAACCCGCCTGTCTGCCGTTGATAATCTGGTCCTGCGCGGCCTGGCCAAGTTGGCTAGCGATGCCTCGCCCAACTGGAATCCTGTCCCATGAAATGGCTGTTCTTCCTGTTACTGCTCGCCAATCTGCTGTTCTTCGGCTACACCCGGCTGGCCGAGCCGCAGCCGCCTCTCGATTGGCGTAACCGCGAAGTCAATGCCGCCAAGCTGCGCATCGCCGAAGTCCTGCCCGCCAGCCCCAGTGCAACCCCACCGGTTGACGCAGCGGCCGGGCCGGCAGCCGACAGCCCGGTGGTGGCCTCCGATGCCCTCGAGGCGCAGGCGCCCGTGGTCGCCGAAGTCGCTGCCGCAGGCAAGGCCTGCTTTGCCTGGCGCGGCATACTCACCGAAGACCTGCCCAATGTCAGGAAGCGCGTGGCCGCACTCAAGCTGGGTGGTGAGACCAAATTGGAAAGCAGTGGCGGCGAAGGCCCTGTGCGTTACTGGGTACTGATACCGCCACGCGGCACCACGGCCGACGCGCAAAAGAAAGCCGACGAACTGAAACTGCTGGGCGTGACCGATTTCTTCATCATCAACGACGACAAGCGTTACCTGAACGCCGTCTCGCTAGGCCTGTTCTCGACCAAGGAGGCCGCAGAACGCCGGCTGGACAGCCTGCGCCAGCAAGGGGTGCGCACCGCCATGCTGCGCGAACGCCGCGAAGGCGCCCCTGTCAGCAACACCCTGCTGCTCAAGCAGGTCCCCAGCTCGGCCAAGGCCCAGTTGAATCAGGCAGCGACCGCCTTCCGCGGCAGCACCATCACCAGCATAGGTTGCTGATTCCCTGCAGGCTGGCGCCATCGGCACCGGCCTGCATCACTGCAGCTCCAGCCGCAGCACCTCACCATCCGCGGCATCGGTCAACAGGTAGACCCAGCCATCCGGCCCCTGCCTCACGTCCCGCACCCGCCGCCCCAGATCAGTCAGCAGCTTCTCCTCGGCCACCACCCGCTCGCCATCCAGGCTGAGCCGCGCCACATGCTGGCCGCGCAAGGCGCCCACCAGCAAGCTGCCGCGCCAGCCTGGGTAACGGTTGCCGGTATAGAAAGCCATGCCGGAAGGCGCGATGGAAGGATCCCAGTAATGGCGCGGTTGCTCCATGCCGTCCTTGGCCGTCCCCTCACCTATCTTGCCGCCGCCGTAGTTGCGACCATAGGTAATGACAGGCCAGCCATAGTTGCGCCCCGCCTTGGGCGTATTGATCTCATCGCCCCCCTGGGCGCCGTGCTCGGCCGTCCATAACTGGCCGCTTTTCGGGTGGATGGCCGCCCCTTGCACATTGCGGTGACCTAGCGACCATATCTCCGGCTGGTAGCCCGGGCGGCCGACAAAGGGGTTATCCGCCGGCACGCGGCCATCGTCATGCAGCCGCACTACCTTGCCCAGATGCTCCATGGGGTTCTGGGCGCGATCACGCTGAAAGCGCTCGCCCATGGCCAGGAAGAAACGCCCGTCCGGCGCAAAGGCCAGGCGTGCGCCAAAATGATTGCCGCCAGCCACCTTGGGCTGCTGGCGGAACAGCACCTGCACCGACTGCAGTTGCTCCCCCACCAGCTTGCCGCGCGCCACCGCAGTACCGGCCAGGCTGGGCTGCTGGGGGTCGGGTTCGGCGTAGACAAGGTAAACCCATTGATTGGTGGCAAAGGCGGGATGCAGCACCACATCAAGCAGACCGCCCTGGCCGCTGGCAAACACGGCTGGCACGCCTTTCAGCGGTGCCGATAGCGCGCCGTCCCTGGCCACCAGGCGCAATCTGCCTGGCCGCTCGCTCACCAGCATGCGGCCATCGGGCAAGAAAGCCAGGCCCCATGGATGCTCCAGCCCACGCGCCACCGTCACCACCTGTAGTTTTGGGGCGGCCTCCACAGGGGCGGCCTCCACAGGCACAGCCGCAGTGGGCGTCTCCGCACCCTGGCAGGCCACCAGGGACAGCAGGCTGGTGATGATCAAGGCATTTCTGGCAGACAAGCTTGCGTCCTCCGTCAATAAGGCGCCCTGTATAGCGCCGCACCCCACGCCATCCCCACCCGCCTGGGTAGGCTAGCGCTTCACGAACATCAGATCCCACACGCCATGGCCCAGGTTCAGGCCACGCTGCTCGAACTTGGTCAGCGGACGCCATTCCGGCCTGGGCGCATAGCCCTCTGCCGTATTGCGCAAAGCCGGATGGGCGCTCAGCACGTCCAGCATCTGCACAGCGTAGTCCTCCCAGTCCGTCGCCATATGCACATAGGCGCCCGGCTTGAGCCGGCTGACGATGCGATCAAGAAACTCAGGCTGCACCAGCCGGCGCTTCTGTTGCCGCTTCTTGGGCCAGGGGTCGGGGAAGTACAGATGGAAACCGTCCAGGCTCTCCAGAGGCAACATGTGCTCCACCACCTCAACAGCATCATGCCGCACCACGCGGATATTGCTCAGCTGCTTCTCGCTGATCAGCTTGAGCATATTGCCCACGCCGGGGCCATGCACCTCGATGCCCAGAAAATCGGTATCGGGCCGCGTCTGGGCGATTTCCGCCGTCGCACCGCCCATGCCAAAGCCGATTTCCAGCACCTTGGGCGCCTCCCTGCCAAAGGTCTGGGTCAGGTCCAGCAGCTCATGCCGGTACTCCACCCCCCATTGCGGCATGCCCTCTTCCATGGCGCGTGTCTGCGCCTCGGAGAAATGCCCCTGGCGCAGCACGAAACTGCGGATATGGCGATGATGCGGATTGTCCAAGATGGGGCCTTTCTACTGCGAAATCGGGTTGGAACGTGTGTTCTGGGGCTGGCCGGGCATGGCGCGCCTGGCCTTCAAGTGCTTGAGGTCAGCAATAACAATAAAGCTCAGTATCACCAGCAGACCCCAGGAGCTGATTTTACCCCAGTGCACCAGTGTCCAGCCGGCGGCTTGCTCCGGATACTGCCAGGCACGGAAGAACGTGGCGATGTTCTCGGCCAGCCAGACAAAGAAGCCGATCAGCACAAAGGCGATCGGCATGGGCATCCAGCGCGGGGTTTCCAGTGGATGGAAGTACACCCGCGTGCGCGCAAAGACCAGCACGGTGGCGCCTATCAGGAGCCAGCGCAGATCGGGCAGGAAGTGATGGGTAAAGAAGTTCAGATAGATGGCCGCACACAGGGGCAGGCTAAGCCAGTAGCTGGGGTAGCCCGTCAGCCGCAAGTCCATGATGCGCCAGGCCTGCGCCATATAGCTGGCCACGGCGGCATACATGAAGCCACTATAGAGCGGCACACCCAGCACCTTGCTATAGGCGAACTCGGGATAGTGCCACGAGCCTATGGCCGGATGCGTCTTGAACACCTCCAGCGCAAAACCCAGCAGATGGAACAGGCTGATGGTCTTGACCTCATCCCAGGTCTCTAGCCGGCTAGCGATCAGCAGGGCCTGGATCAGCAAGGCCGCCAGCAGGATGAAGTCGTAACGCGGCAATGGGCCCAGCGGCAGCTTGGTGGACAGGGCCAGCACCACGAAGAACGAACCGGCAAATATGCAGGCGCGCGCCTCTTTCAGGCCAAACCACCAGAACTCGCGGCAAAACCGGGCGAAACCGCCCGGTGCAGGTAATACAGCAGCCTGGTTCAAGCTCGCCTCAACCTATCATGCCGGTGGTGGGCGAGCTGGGGCTGGCCGAGTACAGCTTGCGCGGCATGCGCCCCGCCAGGAAGGCCTCGCGGCCGGCTTCCACACCCTTGCGCATGGCGCTGGCCATCAGTACTGGGTGCTGAGCCGCAGCAATGGCGGTGTTCATCAGCACGCCATCGCATCCCAGCTCCATGGCGATGGCGGCATCGGATGCCGTACCCACACCGGCATCGACAATCACCGGCACACGCGCCTGCTCAATGATGAGCTTGAGGTTCCAGGGGTTCAATATGCCCATGCCCGAGCCTATCAGGCTGGCCAGCGGCATGATGGCGCAACAGCCTATCTCCTCCAGCTGCTTGGCGATGATAGGGTCGTCCGAGGTGTAGACCATCACATCGAAGCCATCCTTCACCAGGGTTTCGGCCGCACGCAAGGTCTCCACTACATTGGGGTAGAGGCTGTGGGCGTCGCCCAGCACTTCCAGCTTCACCAGCTTATGGCCATCCAGCAGCTCGCGGGCCAGCCGCAGGGTACGTACTGCATCGTCGGCGCTGTAGCAGCCGGCCGTATTGGGCAGGTAGGTAAACTGGCTGGGCGGCAGGTAATCGAGCAGGCTGGGCGCCTGGACATCCTGGCCGATATTCACGCGACGGATGGCGACGGTCACGATCTCCGCACCCGAGGCATCGATGGCCGCGCGGGTCTCGGTGAAGTCCTTGTACTTGCCGGTACCCACCAGCAGGCGGGAGCCATAGACGCGGTCGGCAATCTGGAATGGAGCATCTTGCATGGGCTTGGTTATCCGTCAGTGTAGGGTAGCCGGGAGCAGGCGCTCCATCAGGCGCACCCTGGGGTCTTTGCCAGACTGGGCGCAGAGGGCCCAGCCATGCTTCTGATATAGGTATCGCGCCGGGCTGCCAGACAGTCGGCCAGGTGGCGCTCCAGGTCTATGGTGGCAAACCGCAGCGGCCGATGCACTCAGCCGCCCCCTACTGCCACCACGATTTCCAGCCTGTCGCCAGCCAGCAGCGGCGTCTCGCCGTGCAGGCCCTTGGGCACGATCTCGCCGTTGCGCTCAATGGCAATACGGCGCCCCGTATGGCCCAGCCTCTCCACCAGCTGTGCCAGGTTGAGATCAGGGTCGAACTGGCGGGTTTCGCCGTTGAGGGTGATGGTAATCACGGTAAGAGGTGCGCAGAGCCGGTCAAGGCATTGATTCTAGCATTGCCCGGGCCATTGCCAGGATGGCTAAGAGCCTATTCAAAGTCTCTAAGACTTCAGCCTGTGTATCCGCACCACGCTCTCCAGCTGGCGCAGGGTCTGCATCACTCTGGCCAGGTGCTGGCGGTTTTCCACCTGTACGGTAAAGCTGATCTCGGTGTAACGATCGCCCTCGTGATCGCTGTCCATGCGCACATTCTCGATATTGGCCGCCGCCTCGGAGATGGCGGCTGCAATCTGCGCCAGCACGCCACGCTCGTGCATGGCCAGTATCTTGATCTGCACATCAAACAGCTTGCCGGCGGGAACATCCCACTCCACCTCCAGCATCTTCTCCGGGTCCACCTTGCCATGCCTGCCCACGACCTGTGGGCAGTCATGGGTATGGATGACCAACCCCTGCCCCTGCTTGATCAGGCCGATGATGGGGTCGCCCGGTATGGGATTGCAGCAGCGGGAGAACTGCACTGCCACCCCCTCGGTACCGCGTATCAGGATAGGCCCGCTCTTGGCCTCGCCTTCGGTCAGCAGACCGGCCAGCGTCAAGAGGCGCTGCGCCACCACCACACCGATACGCTTGCCCAGGCCGATGTCGGACAGTATCTCGTCACGCCGTGAGGGGGCGTTTTCCTTGAGGTAGCGCTCCCAGGACTCGGGTGGCAACTCCACGCTCTGGTTCATCAAGGCGCGCGCGGCCTGGCTCAGCATGCGCTCACCCAGTTGCACCGATTCCTCATAGCGCATGGTCTTGAGGAAATGCCGGATATGCGAGCGAGCCTTGCCCGTCACCACAAAGTTGAGCCAGTTGGGATTGGGCCGGGCCGTGGTGGCGGTAATGATCTCGACCTGGTCGCCCGTCTTGATGGCGGTACGCAGGGGCATCAGGTCGTAGTTGATACGGGCAGCAATGCAACGATTGCCGATATCGGAGTGCACCGCATAGGCAAAATCCACCGCGGTGGACCCTTGCGGCAGGGTCAATATCTTGCCCTTGGGGGTAAAGACATAGACCTCGCCAGGGAACAGGTCGACCTTGATATGTTCGAGGAATTCAACTGAATCCCCCGACATGGATTGGATCTCCAACAGGCTTTGCAGCCACTGGTGGGTTTTCTGCTGCACATCGCTGACACCGTCGTCGCCGGATTTGTACATCCAGTGCGACGCCACACCGGCCTGCGCCACCTTGTGCATATCGTGGGTGCGTATCTGCACCTCGATGGGTGTGCCATAGGGACCGGACAGCGCCGTATGCAGGCTCTGGTAGCCATTGGGCTTGGGGATGGCGATATAGTCCTTGAACGTACCAGGGCGGGGCTTGTAGAGGCCGTGCAGCGCCCCCAGCACCAGGTAGCAGGTCGATACATCGCGGACAATGACGCGGAAACCGTAGATATCCAGCACCTCGGAAAAGCTCAGGTGCTTCTCCTGCATCTTGCGATAGATGCTGGCCAGGTGTTTTTCGCGGCCATACACGGTGGCCTCTATCCTGGCGTCTTCCAGCTTTTGCTTGATGGCGTCCTGTATCTTGTTCACCACCTCGCGCCGGTTGCCACGCGCCGCCTTCAGCGCCTTGCCCAGCACCTCGTAGCGCATGGGGTGCAGGTAACGGAAGCTCCAGTCCTCCAGCTCCTGATAGATGGCATGCAGACCAATGCGGTTGGCGATAGGCGCATAGATTTCCAGCGTCTCGGCCGCAATCCGCTTCTGCTTGTCCTCGCGCATGGCATCCAGCGTGCGCATATTGTGCAAGCGGTCAGCCAGCTTCACCAGGATGACCCGTACATCGCGGGCCATGGCCATTAGCATCTTGCGGAAGTTCTCCGCCTGCGCCTCTTCCTTGCTCTGGAACTCCAGCTTCTCCAGCTTGGACAGGCCATCCACCAGCTCGGCAATAGGCTTGCCGAAGCGATCGGTCAGCTCCAGCTTGGTGACCCCGGTATCCTCCATGGTGTCATGCAGGAAGGCGGCCATCAGCGCCTGGGCATCCAGGTGATGGTCGGCCAGGATATCGGCCACCGCCAGCGGGTGGGTGATATAGGGCTCGCCGCTCTTGCGGAACTGGGTCTTGTGGCACTCGGCGCTGAACAGGAAAGCCGTGCGCAGCAAGGGCAGATCCTCGGGCTTCAGATAGCCCGATACCTTGGCAAACAGAACGTTCGCATCCCTCGCCACCAGTGCGGCGTATTCCTCGGGGACGGGAATGTCTTCGGCTATCAGCATGATGTAGGGTAGCTAGAGGGACAAAAAGCGGGCATAGCCCGCTTTTGTCCTGCCCTGCAACGCTTAGCTACGCGCCCGGTGCAGTATCTCGATACCGATCTTGCCCGCAGCCAGCTCACGCAGGGCCAGTACGGTGGGTTTGTCGCGACCCACCTGATCGACCAGCGGCGTGGAGCCATTGGCCAACTGGCGAGCGCGGTAGGCGGCCGTCAGGGTCAGGTCGAAACGGTTGGGGATACGGTCAAGGCAGTCTTCTACGGTAATACGGGCCATGGTCATTTACTCCGGTAAAACGGCCGGCATGGCGGCCGGCACGGGTTCTGTGATGCTCAGCCCTGCAGGCTGGCAATAAGGGTCTGGTGCCGTTCGCTCTGGGCTGCCACCTTGCAGCGCTCAGCGCGGACGATACCGATGATGTCACGCACGGCTTGATCGATATGCTCGTTGACGATCACATAATCAAACTCGGCCAGGCGGGCGATCTCTTCGCGGGCATTGGCCAGGCGGCGAACAATGGCGTCTTCGCTATCGGTACCCCGATTGCGCAAACGCTGCTCCAGCACCTCGGCGCTGGGCGGCAGAATGAAGATGCCTATCTCGTCGCCAAAAATCTTGCGCACCTGCTGGGCGCCCTGCACGTCTATCTCCAGCAGGATGTCCTGGCCCGCCGCCATCGCATCGGTAATCCACTTCTGCGATGTGCCGTAGAGATTGCCATGGACCTCGGCATGCTCCAGAAACTCGCCACGGTTTACCATGGCAAGGAACTCCTCGCGGCTGACGAAATGGTAGTCGCGACCATCCTGCTCACCATCGCGCGGCGCGCGGCTGGTAAAGGAAACAGACAGTTGCACCCTGGCATCTGCGGCCAACAACCCCCGCACCAAGGTGGCCTTACCGGCACCCGAAGGCCCAGCCACGACGAAAAGCTTGCCTTTGCTCATAGCACTATCTCATTGATTCAAACGGCTTCACGCCAGCGTAACACAAACCACCCCTCGCCCGCATGCACAGTGGGCAGTATAGCCCCCAACCGCCCCGCGTCACGCCCAGCTTCCACCTAGGCAAAATGCCAGGTTCACGCCCCTCCCCCTTGCTGCAGAGGGGCGGGGGAATGGGCCAGATCAGGGGAATAGTGATGACGACCCAGCCCTTACTGCCTTCGGTCCAAGCCAGGGTTCTGTCCAGAGCCGGCCACGGTCGCCATCACACCTCTCATTCAACTCACCGACACCCACGAGCGCCAGCGAGGCTCCCCCTGCGGCAGCAGGGGGCGGTGGGAATGGGCTAGATCAGGGGAATAGTGATGATGGCCCAGCCCTTGCCACCTGCGGTCAAAGCCTGTGCTCTGCCCAGGCCGGCGACGGTCGCCATCACCCAAAACCATTCAACCCACCGACGCCCACGAGCACCAGCGAGCTCCCCCTGCGGCGGCAGGGGGCGGGGGGGAAGGGGCTAGATCAAGAAAATAGTGATGATGGCCTAGCCCTTGCCACCTGCGGTCAAAGCCTGTGCTCTGCCCAGGCCGGCGACGATCACCATTACCCAAAACCATTCAACCCACCGACGCCCACGAGCACCAGCGAGGCTCCCCCTGCGGCGGCAGGGGGCGGGGGGGGAAGGGGCTAGATCAAGAAAATAGTGATGATGGCCTAGCCCTTGCCACCTACGGTTAAAGCCTGGGCTCTGCCCAGGCCGGCCACGGTCGCCACCAACCAAACCCATTCAACCCACTGACGCCCACGAGCGCCAGCGAGGCTCCCCCTGCGGCGGCAGGGGGCGAGGGGGAAGGGGCTAGATCAGGGGAATAGTGATGATGGCCCAGCCGTTGCCACCTACGGTCAAAGCCTGGGCTCTGCCCAGGCCGGCCACGGTCGCCATTTCCCAAACCCCCTGGCCATCATTCAATATTCTGCACCTGCTCCCGCATCTGCTCGATCAGCACCTTCAACTCCAGCGAGGCCTGTGAGGTCTCGACCGCCACCGACTTGGAGCCCAGGGTATTGGCCTCGCGATGCAATTCCTGCATCAGGAAATCCAGGCGCTTGCCGACCGCCCCGCCGGTCTTGAGGATGCGGCGCAGCTCAACGATATGGGTGCTGAGGCGGGTCAGCTCTTCTGCCACGTCTATCTTCTGGGCGAACAAGGCCACTTCCTGCCGCACCCGGTCATCGTCGGCACTACCCAGTGCCTCGACCAGCCGCAACTTCAGCTTCTCGTCATAGGCGGCCACGATGGCGGGTAGACGGGGCTGCACCTCGGTGACGATGGCTTCAATCTTGGCGATGCGCTCTAGCATGGAATCCGCCAGCTTGGCGCCTTCACGACCACGGGTGGCGGCAAAATCGGCCAGCGCAATATCCAGCAGCTCCAGCGCAGTCTGCTGCATGGCCTCTGGCGTCACCGAGTCGGTGGCCAGCACACCGGGCCAACGCAGCAGCTCACCCATCTTCAGGTCGCCTGCCTGGGGGGCGATATCACGCGCCTGTTGCGATAGCGCCACCAATTGCGCCAGCAGTCCGGTATTCAGTTGCAGCCGTGGCTGGGTCTCGGCGCGGGCCGAGAAACCGACGCGACAATCGAGCTTGCCACGCGACACCTTGCCGGCCAGCTTCTCCCGCAACTGGTTCTCTATCAGCCGCAGCTCTTCAGGCAGGCGCAGGTTGAGGTCGAGAAAACGGTGGTTCACCGCCCGCAATTCCACGCTCAACAGGCCACCGGCCAACTCTCGGGTAGCGACGGCGTAGCCAGTCATGCTCAGTATCATGGGGTCTCCGGAATGCTGTGGATAAGACGGTTTGATGCGGGGCAAAGCAGGCTAAGCTGCAATGCACTTTGACATTGTGACGGCCCAAAACCACAATTGACACAACAACTCACATGTCATTTCATTGCCGTACTGGCAATATGGCGGGCAGCGGTCCAAAAACAGGCCGCCAATCTTACCACACGCGCCAAGACGCCTATCGATGCCACCACCCAGTAACTTCCCGCTAGCGCGCGGCTATCAGCTGCTCAATTACACCATCGTCAAGCAATTGTCGGCTGGCGGGTTCTCTATCGTCTATCTCGCGCACGACGATACCGACCAGCCGGTGGCCATCAAGGAATACCTGCCCAACGCGCTCGCCCTGCGCAGCGAGGGGGAGCGGGTGATGGCCACCTCGGCCGACAACCTGGCGCTGTTCCGCCACGGCATGAAGTGCTTTTTCGAGGAAGGCAAGACCCTGGCGCAGATACGCCACCCCAATATCGTCAAGGTGGTGAATTTCTTCCGCGCCAACGAGACCGTGTACATGGTCATGGAGTACGAGCGTGGCAGGACGCTGCAGAAGGAAATCCAGCTGACCGAAGGCGGCGTGAAGGAGAACATGATCCTCTACGTCTTCGCCCACCTGCTCAACGGCTTGCGCGAAGTGCACCTGCACAAGATGCTGCACCTCGATATCAAGCCAGCGAATATCTACATACGGCGCGACGGCAGCCCGGTGCTGCTGGACTTCGGCTCTGCCCGCGAGGCGCTGAACCAGTCGGCGCTGAGCAAGTTCACCCCCATGTATACCCCAGGATTTGCTTCGCCCGAGCAATATGCCGATCGCGAGAAGCTGGGGCCATGGAGTGACATCTATAGCGTGGGGGCCAGCATATTTGCCTGCATGAGCGGACTGGCGCCGCAGGCGGCCGACCAGCGCGCCAAGGAAGACAAATACCAGTCGGTCAAGAAAATGTGGGCTGGCCGTTATTCGGCCAGCTTGTTGGAACTGGTTGACTGGTGCCTGGAACTGGACCCGTTGGCCCGTCCGCAAAGCGTACGCGACGTACAAAAAGCCTTGGTTGAAACGGCCAGTGAGCCGCAACCAAAACCAGGCAAGGGCCTGCTGGCCGGCCTGAAAGGCAACCTGGCGCGGTTGACCCGCCTAGGCAGCAGCAAAGGAGAACAAAAATGAAATTCACGATATTCCAGGAAACTCGCCGGGGGGCGCGCCAGTACAACCAGGACCGCATGTGCTACTCCTACAGCCGCGACTCGCTGCTGATGGTGGTAGCCGACGGCATGGGCGGTCATTTGCATGGCGAAGTAGCAGCGCAGATCACGGTAGAACTGATGGCCGAGCTGTTCCAGAAGAAAGCCAAGCCCACCATCCAGAACCCGCACCAGTTCATTGCAGATGGCTGCATGAAGTGCCATGACGCCATCTTCAACTATGCCGCCAACCACAGCCTGCTGGAGACGCCCCGCACCACCGTGGTGGCCGCCATCATCCAGGATGGCATGCTGTACTGGGCCCATGTGGGTGACTCCCGGCTATACCTGATACGCAACAGCCAGGTCGCCGCCCGTACGCGCGATCACTCCAAGGTGCAGCAGATGGTGGACATGGGCCGTATCACGGCCGAGGAAGCCGAACGCCACCCGGAGAAAAACAAGATCTACAACTGCCTGGGCTCGATGTTCCCGCCCGAGGTGGAAATCGGCGGCAAGGTACCGCTGGTCGATGGCGACACCGTGCTGCTATGCACCGACGGCCTGTGGGGCTGCGTCACGCAGGGCGAGCTGGAGCAGATGATGACCGGCTACCCGGTGCTGTACGCCCTGCCCCAGCTACTGGACCGGGCCGAGGCCCGTGGCGGCATACATGGCGACAATCTGACTGGCGTTGCCATCAACTGGCACGAAGAGGATGACCACGCCACGGCCGACAGCCTGTCGACCAAGAAGCTGTCCGATGGCGAAGTGACCACCCGGCTCAATACCCTAGCATCCGACAAGGCCTTGAAGGAAAACAAGGAAGTCACCGAGGCCGACATCGAAGCCGCCATCAACGAGATACAGGCCGCCATCAACAAGTACTCCCGCTAGGGCATAGCCAGACGCCCGCGCGGTGCCTACGGCTAGCGCCAGGGAAACCCCTGGTGCTAGCTCGCAACCCCTATCTCAGAGCCTGTGCAAGGTTTTTGCCGGGCTCTCAGCTTTCGCGCCGACGCCACCACCAGCCCGCGCCCAGCCCCAGCGCCGCCAGCAACAGTGCCGCCGTATTGCCCCATAGCAGGTAAGGCGTGTTGCCCTGCATGCCCTGTACCATGGCGTAGAGCGTGCCCTCGATACGCTCGGGCAACCGCGCCTGGTAGTGGCCGTCTGGTGTAATCGCCGCCGTGGTGCCGCTATTGGTGGCCCGCAGCATCGGCCGCCCGGTCTCCAGCGCCCGTGCCTGCGATATCTGCCCATGCTGGGCCAGCGCCACCGAGCCATCGAACCAGGCCAGATTGGAGAGATTCAGCAGGATGGTGGCCTGGCGGGCATTGGGCAGCAATTCCTCGCCAAATACGTCTTCGTAGCAGATATGCGCGGCAATCCGCTGGTCGCGCACCTTGAGCGGTGTCTGCTGCGGGCCACCCGAACTGAAATCGGCCAGCGGCATGTTCAGCAGATTGTCGTAGACCCAGGCCAGCAGCGGCCGCATGGGTACATATTCGCCAAACGGCACCAGGTGGGCCTTGTAGTTGGCAGGCCGCTTCGGGTCGCTCAGCAACACTGCGCCGTTGTAGTAGCGCTGGCTGCGCACGTCCAACCGCGGCACGCCGCCTATCAGGGCCGCCTGCTGGGACGCCACATGGGCCAGCATGCCATCCAGCACCTCCGGAAAATAACCGTCCATATCGTGCAGAAAGATGGGGAAGGCGGTTTCCGGCATCACGATCAGATCGGCCTTGGCTTTGCCGACCAGCTGGTAATAGGTGTCGAGGTTGTAGGCCAGGTCCTCGGCGCCCCATTTGCGGTTCTGCGGGATGGCACCCTGCAGCAACGCCACCTTGAGCGGCTTGCCACTGGGCTCGGTCCAGGCCACCTGCTTGAGGCCATAGCCCAGGCCGCCCAGCAGCAGCACCCCGGCCAGTGCCAGGCCATCGATCCGATCAAAGCGCCTGCCCATCAACCAGGCGGCAATGCCACCCACCAGGGCAATCAGGCCGCTGACACCATAGATACCGATCAAGGGGGCGTAGCCTGCCAGCGGGCCATCGGGTATCTGGCTGTAACCCACGGCTACCCAGGGAAAGCCGGTGAACACCCAGCCGCGCAGCCATTCGGCCAGCAACCACAGCGCCGGCAGCAGGCACAGCAGCAGGGCAGCGCGGGACCGCCCGGCCAGCCGCTTGCCGGCCCAGGCCGTCAGGGCCGGGTACAGGGCCAGGAAGGCTGCCAGCAGCAAGACCGCCAGCGCCGCCAGCGGTGCGGGCATGCCGCCATAGGTATGCAGGCTGATGAAGATCCAATGTATGGTGCCGGTGAAATAACCCAGACCCCAGGCCCAACCTATATAGGCCGCCCGCCTGGGCGTGGGCGCGACGTCGATCAGGCCAAACAGCAAGGCCAGCGACAACGGCAGCAAGGGCCAGAACGAGAACGGCGCAAAGCCGAACACGGCAATGCCGCCTATCAGGGCAGGCGGCAACGCCCGGCCAAGCAACCGGGCGGCGACGGTAAGGCGGCTCACGTCTCGTCCGAGGCGGCTTCGCGCTCGACCAGCAAGGAATAAACGCGGCGGCTGTCGGCACGTATCACGCGGAAGTGATAGCCCTCGATACTGATGGCGTCGCCCCGCTTGGGCACCCGGCCAAACTCGGTCACCACCAGGCCACCGACGGTGTCGATGCTATCGGGCTGGTAAGCACTGCCCAAGGCGATATTGAGGTCGCCCACCAGGGTCGTGGCCTTGACCCGCCAACGGCCCTGCTTGTCGGGACGGATGTTGTCCTCGGTCTCATCGAAATCGTACTCGTCTTCGATATCGCCAACGATCTGCTCGACCACATCCTCTATGGTGACCAGGCCCGCCACGCCACCATACTCGTCCACCACGATGGCCATGTGGTTGCGGTTAGCTCGGAACTCCTTGAGCAACACATTGAGACGCTTGGATTCGGGTATGAATACGGCCGGCCGCAGCATGGGCCGCAGGGCAAACTGCTGGCTCACGTAGTAGCGCAGCAGATCCTTGGCCAGCAGTATGCCGACGATATTGTCCTTGCTGCCCTCGTACACCGGGAAGCGAGAGTGGGCCGTATCGATGACGTAGGGTATGAAATC
>Ga0075156_10001161_pt1 | contig 14182 bp, 14 predicted proteins | sample JI81AbrownDNA_FD_70966 | JGI IMG/M metagenome (GOLD analysis project Ga0075156, IMG submission 70966) | Wastewater effluent complex algal communities from Wisconsin, to seasonally profile nutrient transformation and Carbon sequestration -... | ecosystem: Engineered > WWTP > Effluent > Algae...
AAACCTGCTGCCGCGCGTGGCCGCCCTGCTGGATGTCGCTCAGATTTCCGATGTGATTGCCGTCGAATCGGCCGACACCTTTGTGCGCCCCATCTATGCCGGCAACGTCATCGCCACCGTGCAGTCCAGCGATGCCATCAAGCTGATGACCATCCGCACGACCGCATTCGACGCCGCCGCCACCGGCGGCAGCGCAGCGGTAGAGAACATCGGCGCGGGCAGCGACGCGGGCAAATCCAGCTTCGTCAGCCAGGAGTTGACCAAGTCCAGCCGTCCCGAACTGGGCGCAGCCAAGATCATTGTTTCCGGCGGCCGTGCCCTGGCCTCCAGCGAGCAGTTCCATGGCGTGCTGGAGCCCCTGGCCGACAAGCTGGGTGCCGCCATCGGCGCCAGCCGTGCTGCTGTCGACGCGGGCTACGCCCCCAACGACTACCAGGTCGGCCAGACCGGCAAGATCGTGGCGCCGCAGCTCTACCTGGCAGTGGGCATCTCTGGTGCCATCCAGCATCTGGCCGGCATGAAGGACTCCAAGGTCATCGTCGCCATCAATAAGGATGAGGAAGCCCCCATCTTCCAGGTGGCAGACTACGGCCTGGTGGCCGATCTGTTCACGGCTGTGCCGGAACTGATCGCAGAACTCAACAAGTAAGCATCGTATGAACTAAAACGGTCACCACGGTGGCCGTTTTTTCAGCCCCACGAATCAAGCAAGCGCTCGAATTGGAGATAACCATGAGCTACCGTGCACCCGTTGCCGACATCCGCTTTGTGCTGAACGAACTGGCTGGCCTCAATGAGGTCGGCGCCCTGCCCGGCTATGAGGACGTCAATCCTGAACTGGCCGATGCCATCCTGGAAGAAGCCGCCAAGCTGGCCGAAAACGTGATAGCGCCGCTGAACAAGGTCGGCGACCAGCACGGCAACAAGCTCAGCGACGGCATCGTCACCACCGCGCCTGGCTTCAAGTCTGCCTACCAGCAATTCTCTGAAAACGGCTGGGTCAGCCTGCGCACCCCCACCGAGTTCGGCGGCCAGGGCATGCCCGCCCTGATCGCCATGGCCACCGAGGAAATGTGGTGTGCTGCCAATGTCGCCTTCAGCCTCTGCCCGCTGCTAACCCTGGGTGCTTTTGAAGCACTGGAACACCACGCCTCAGACGAACTCAAGGCCACCTACCTGCCCAAGATGGCATCGGGCGAGTGGACAGGCACCATGAACCTGACCGAACCGCAAGCCGGCTCGGACCTGGCTCAGGTCCGTGCCAAGGCCGTGCCGGTCGGTGATGGTACTTACAAGATCAGCGGCCAGAAGATCTTCATCACCTGGGGCGAGCACGATATGGTGGAGAACATCGTCCACCTGGTCTTGGCCCGCCTGCCCGACGCCCCCGCAGGCGTGAAGGGCATCTCCCTGTTCGTGGTGCCCAAGTATCTGGTCAATGCCGACGGCTCGCTGGGTGAGCGCAACGATGTCAGCTGCGTTTCGCTGGAGCACAAGCTGGGCATCCATGCCTCGCCTACCTGTGTGATGAGCTACGGCGACAAGGGTGGTGCCATAGGCTACCTGGTGGGCGAGGCCCACCGTGGCCTGGGCTATATGTTCACCATGATGAACCAGGCACGCCTGGGTGTGGGCATAGAGGGCATGGCCATTGCCGAACGTGCCTATCAGCAAGCGGTAGCCTACGCCAAGGATCGCGTGCAAAGCCGCGAGCTGGGGTCGGACAACCCTGCGCCGGCCGCCATCATCAAGCATGCCGACATCCGCCGCATGCTGATGACCATGAAGAGCCAGATCGAAGCCCAGCGCGCCCTGACCTACTATGCCGGCGCCGCACTCGACCGCGCCGCACGCCACCCCGATGCCGCCGAGAAGCAGAAATGGCAGGCCGTGGTGAACTTCCTCATCCCCATCGTCAAGGGTTGGAACACCGAGCAGGTCAACGAAATCACCTCGCTGGGCGTACAGATCCACGGTGGCATGGGCTTTATAGAGGAAACCGGTGCCGCCCAGCATTTGCGCGATGCCCGCATTACCGCCATCTATGAAGGCACGACCGGCATCCAAGCCATGGACCTGGTGGGCCGCAAGACAGCCAGCGAGCAAGGCCGTACCGCCCGCGCCCTGCTGGCCGAAGTGGAGGCCGTGGCAGCACAGCTGAAGACCCAGGGCCTCGCTGAGATAGGCGATGCACTGGATGCCGCCCTGGTCCACGCCCGTGCCAGTACCGATTTCGTGGTGGGCCAGTTTGAAGCGCAGCCCAAGGCCGTTGCCGCCGGCTCGGTGCCCTTCCTCAAGCTCATGGGTATCGTACTGGGTGGCTGGCAGCTGGGCCGCGCCGCACTGGTGGCCAAGCAGAAGCTGGCCGATGGTGATGCGGACAGCGCTTTCCTCGAAGCCAAGCTGATCACCGCCCGCTTCTTTGCCGTACACCTGCTGCCCCAGGTAAGCGGTCTCTCGGCAGCCATATTGCATGGTGCGGATACGGTGCTGGCACTGCCGGAAGAAGCGTTCTGAGGGTCTGTACCCAATTGCAGGCAGTAGCATCAAGCTCAGAGCCTGTTCACGATCTTTTCGCCTCGGCGCTGGACCGAAAAAGGGTCAGGTACAAGTTGGGCGACGCAGACAATAACGGGTTATTGCCAAGGAGTCCAACGCAGTACATGGCTCTTTTCCGGTCCAGCCCTACGGGTTCCGGGCATTGCCGGCAGCGACCGGCGTTACAAGCCGCTTACGGTACCCGTACCGCCGCGCGGCTTGTGCCTTGTCCGCTATCCGGCACTGCCCGGAACGCCGAGGCGAAAAGATCGTGAACAGGCTCTAAGTGCGGCGTAAGCGCCCGGGAAACCCCGGGTGCTTACGATGGCAGTATCGCTAACCTCTACCCCGGCTGCGGCAGTGCGGGTGAGCCCCCAGCCACCGGCAACAGCGGTTTTCAGGCCTGCTCGGCCGGCATGCGGTAGTGGCCGGAGTCGAACCGGTCTATGCCGCAGCTGAGCGCACTGATCCAATCCAGAAACGCCAGCAGCACCGATTTGCCCACCATATAGCGGCCATGCTGGGGCACCATCATCAGGATTTCACCGCGCTCCACCATGGGCCTGACCATGTCCGCCCAAAGCCGGCATACCTTGTTCGCCACCATATAGCGGCGATGGAAGCCTTCCATGCTGGGTATGAGCCGGGTGAATTCCGCTACGGTGCTGACAGGTTCCGCCACCAGCTCGTGCGCCACCATGGACGCCCCCATATCGCCTGAGAACAAGATACGCGAGCGGGGGTCATAGAAATGAAAATTACCCTCGGCATGCAGAAAGTGGGCGGGCACTGCGGCAACCCGGCTCTCCCCCAGCTTGAACCAGGCTCCCTCATCCGGCACCCCCAGAATGCGCCCAGCCGCGTTCCCGGCGGTACAGAAGTGCGGCACAAAGCGCGACCAGAGCTTGGACACCACCAGGGTGCACTGGGTGCTGATCAGCCATTTGTTCAGTGAGGCCACAATGTCCGGATCAGCATGCGAGGCCAGGATGTATTTGAGCTCTCGCGCCGGAAAATAGCTCGCCATGGCCATGATGAGGGCGTTGTAGGTCATGTTGCCAGCCGGGTCGATCAAGGCGCCTTCACGCCCCGACACCAGCAGAAACTGATTGGCCTGGACGGCGTGGTCATCATCATCGTCCACCAGATCGGCAAACATCAGGCAGCGGTGGCTACCATCGTCGTACAGTGAAATCGCCATGCCCAGGCCCTTTAAAGACAAAGCGCGCAGGCTATCCATCCTGGCCCCTCCGCATTTTGATGCAGCGCAAGATAACGCGCGATCAGCCACCGCCGAAGAGCCTAGCTAGCACCTATGCCAGTCTACCCAGCCATCAGGCGGCCAGATCCCCGCCCCCGCCAATAGATCAAGCGTTTGACCGGTGGATCGACATTGGCCCAAGGGCAAGGCAAGGCTACAATCGCCGCTTCCCCAAGTGAAGGAAGAGACAAGATGGGTTTTCTTGCCGACAAGAAGATACTGATCACCGGCCTGCTGTCCAACCGTTCCATCGCCTATGGCATCGCCAAGGCCTGTAAGCGCGAAGGCGCCACCCTGGCATTTACCTATGTGAACGACAAGCTCAAGGATCGCGTGGTCGAAATGGCCAGCGAGCTGGGCAGCGATATCGTGCTGCGCTGCGACGTCAGCTCGGATGAGGAAATCGCTGCCATGGCCGCCGACCTGGGCAAGGTCTGGGACAAGGTAGATGGCGTAGTGCATTCCATCGGCTTTGCCCCGCGTGAGGCGCTGTCTGGCGACTACCTGGATTCCGTCAGCCGCGAAGCCTTCCAGATCGCCCACGATATCAGCAGCTACAGCTTCGCCGCCCTGGCCAAGGCCCTGCGTCCGCAACTGGCCGACAACGCCGCCCTGCTGACCCTGAGCTACCTGGGTGCAGAACGCGCCGTGGTGAACTACAACGTCATGGGCCTAGCCAAGGCCAGCCTGGAGGCCAACGTGCGCTATATGGCATCGGCACTCGGCGCCCAGGGCATACGCGTCAACGGTATTTCGGCCGGCCCCATCAAAACCCTGGCCGCTGCCGGTATCGCCGGCTTCTCCAAGATACTGCACCACGTGGAAGAATCCGCACCACTGAAGCGCAATGTCACCATAGAGGAAGTCGGCAACGTCGCCGCCTTCCTGCTGTCTGACCTGTCCTCGGCCGTGACCGGCGAGATCATGCACGTGGATGCCGGCTACAGCACGGTGGCCGCAGGCATGGGCGAGTAAGGCCGGCTGCCCCGGCACCAACAACAACGCCCGGACTTGCCGGGCGTTGTTGTTGGTGCCGGGCACATGCTGGGGCGACCTGGCAAGCCGGGTCGCCGTATCGCCTTATCCCATTGCGCGACTCCCCACCCCTGTCTCGATAATATATATTGCATACAGATAGCCAAGCTGCCATCCAACCGTCACCGCGATCAAGGCACCGTATTCGGCAAGGCGCGTAACGCATGTAAAACCAGTACGGCAGTCCTGCCCGTATCGGCAGGCATAAATCGGGAGCACCTAGCATGCTGGCCCCTATCCGATTCGCCTTGCCCCTGCTGCTCTGTACCATCCTGGCACAGGCTGAAGTCGTAACGTTCCGGGTGGCCTACGAGGACAAGGATACCCCCGATCACACCGGTGCCTCAGAAGTGGTCCCGGACGATCCGGGCATCTCGGTAGAGCTGATCAAACTGATCGAGAGGCGGGTCCCCAACCTGCGCATCAGCTTTAGCCGCAAACCCTGGCTGCGTTGCCTGGCCGAACTGGAAAGCGGTGCCGCCGACGGTATCTTTGCCAGCAGCTTCAAGCCGGAACGGCTGAAGATCGGCGTCTATCCCATGAAGGATGGCAAGGATGACCGCAGCTACCGGCTCGATACCAAGTCCTACAGTCTCTACAAACTCAAGGATGCAGCAGTTTCCTGGGACGGTAGCCGCTTCAGTCAAATCAAACAGGACATCGCCGCCATGCGTGGCTACGCTATCGTCGACGACCTCAAAAAAATGGGGGTCGCCGTCAGCGAGGTCGATAAATCGGAGAATGCCTTCAGAATGCTGCTGGCCGGCCGTATCGACGGCTTTGCCCAACTGACCGAGGTCGGCGACTATACGCTGAAGAAAGACCCGAGCTTCCAGCGCATCGTCAAGGTCACACCACCTATCGTGGTCAAGGATTACTACCTGCAGATCAGCCATCGCTTCCAGGCCCGCTACCCGGAACTGACGCTGACCATCTGGAAAACACTGGCAGAACTACGGCAGACCGAGATGGAGCGTCTGACGCTCAAATACATGAAGGGCTATACCAGCGATTGAGCGGGAGCCTTGCCGATTGATCGACGTCGGGATGTATGAGCGCTGTACGACGCGCTTGGCTCGTCCTGCATCAGCACTCGCCCAACAACCAGCATTGCGGCACCAGACCTTCGCCCAGTCCTGCCACATGCAGGCCATCCATGCCACCGCCAGCAGCACAGACCAAGGCTATATGCAGGCCTAATTCAGGCAAATGCCAGCTGGCGGCATTTCCCCCCGCCAGCCTTGGCGAGGCCAGCAGGCGCCGCATCAGGGCGTAATCCAGCCCCAGGCCATGGCACTTGAGCCAGGCCTCCTTCACCGTCCAGTACCCGGTAAACTGCGCCAGTGCCGCCGTCGGCGCCAAACCTGTCAGGGCAGCCTGTTCAGCGGGGTGGCACACCATAGCAGCCATGCCTGCGATGTCCCTGCCGGGCTTGGCCAGCTCCAAATCAACGCCCACCGGGTCATCTGCCACCGCGCACAACAACCAGTCCCCACTGTGCGACAGGCTGACGGACAAATCCGCACGGCCGACCACACGTGGCGCCTCCCCAGCCTGACTATCTATCTGCCAATCAGCGGGTTGCCCACCGTACGCCTGGCTCAGCAACCTGCGCGCCAGGTAATGCCCCGCCAAAAACTGCGCCCGCCGCCTGGGCGCGCTGATCGCATCAAGCCGCGCCTGCTCCGAACCGCCAAAAGCGAAAGAGCCTGCCGCCTGCCATTCAGCCAATAGCCGATCACAGGGGGCAAGCTCCAGGTGCGGCATGGGTCGAACTATCAGTTGGCAATCTTGGCGTAATTGCCCTTGAGCGCTACACCAATCACGAAACTGCCAGCATGGCACTCTATTGTCGTGTCGTTCTTGGTTTCGTTCTTCTTGTAGTAGCTGACCAGATCAACTACCGCATTGGCACCACGCTGCTTGGCTGAGTTCTGGAAAGCCACCAGTGCCGACAAGGCAGCCCACTTGCAGCCAAATTCATCGCTCTTGCCAACACCATTGGTTTTCTGATTAGAGGAGTCAGTATCCAGCTTCTGCAAGACCTTGGGGGTCTTCTGACCACTCAGAAAGAACTTGACCGAACCATCCAGTTTACCCTGAGCCTCAGGCATGGCAATCACATCAGCCAGCGGTATATGTAATACCGTGTCGCGCGCTTGCGCGGCAGGTGTCAGAGCAAAAGCCAACAGACTACAGGCGATCAACTTCTTCATGGATTGTTTTCCCCTCGGTTCGGTCAGATAAGTATCTACAGGATCAGTTAGCTGCCACCGGTTGTGCCGGGGTAACCATCTGGGCCATGAGTATATGCTTTTGCAGATTGATCACCCAACGTTCATATGTACGATGTATGGTCATCTCCCCATTACGCATGCCATAGTCCAAGTTAAGGCTGCTGACATACTTGAACTGATAGCCCTTATCATCGTAGGTAGTGTCTAGCGTCAACTCGATCTTGCCGCCCTTGCTGTACTTGAGCGTCAGCTTCTCGGGCGTCTCTGCAATGACCTGCCAGCCCAGCGAGGAAGCACCTGCAACGATAGCGGAACGTACCATGGCCTTTGATTGTGGCTGGCCATCAGCACGGGTCAATACGACAGCAGTCGGCTCTTTGAAAACAACAGGAGCGGCTACTACAAAGTGGGAAGAGAGCGCCAGCGCCAGGCCAACTGCAATCAAGGAGTGCTTCATCATCAATTCCTAGTTTATTAAACAAAAACAGGGCTGACTCTTTCCGAATCAGGCCCACAAACTCAACAGCAATAGCGATCAGAAACGCTTGAACACCAAAGACGTATTAATCCCGCCAAACGCGAAGTTATTGCTCATCACGATATCGGTTTCTATCTTTCTGCCTTCGCCCGTGATGTAATCCAGCGCACCGCAGCGCGGATCGACCGTTTCCAGGTTCAGGGTGGGGGCAAACCAGCCGCTGTGCATCATCTGTATGCTCATCCAGGCTTCCAGCGCGCCGCAGGCGCCCAGGGTGTGGCCCATATAGCTCTTGAGCGAGCTGATGGGCATGCGCTCGCCAAACACGCTGTGTGTGGCCTGCGTTTCGGCCACATCGCCCTGGTCGGTAGCCGTGCCATGGGCGTTGACATAGGCGATATCGGATGGCGACAACTGAGCATCATCCAGAGCCAGTTGCATGGCCACCGCCATGGTCTCGGCATTGGGGTGGGTAACATGGCGGCCGTCGCTATTGGTGCCGTAGCCGATGATCTCAGCGTAGATCTTGGCGCCACGTGCCTTGGCATGTTCCAGCTCTTCCAGCACGAAGGTACAGGCTCCCTCGCCCAGTACCAGGCCGTCCCGGTTGGCATCAAAGGGGCGCGGGGTCAGGTTGGGGCTGTCGTTGTGCTTGACGCTGGTGGCGAACAGAGTGTCGAACACTGCCGCCTCGGTGGCATCCAGCTCCTCGGCGCCGCCGGCCAGCATGGCCACCTGCTTGCCCGACTGTATCATCTCGTAGGCGTAGCCTATGCCCTGGCTGCCCGAGGTACAGGCGCTGGAGGTCGTGACGATACGACCGGTGATGCCGAAGAACACACCGATATTCACAGCGGCGGTATGCGCCATCATGCGGATATAGGTGGTGGCGCTGACGCCATCGACGGTCTTCTCGACGATCATGCGGCCAAAGTCGCCCATATTGGCAGGCGTACCCGAGGACGAGCCGTAGGAGATGCCCATGCGGCCGCTCTTGACCAGCGGATCGCCGAACAGGCCGGCATCGAGCAATGCCTTTTCACTGGCCCGCGTGGCCATCTGCGCCACCCGGCCCATGCTGCGGGTGTTCTTGCGGTTGTAGGTTTCGGGGGGCAGCACAAAGTCCGGTACGGGCACACCCACCTGGGTATGCAGGCCGTCGTACTCTGCCCATTCATGCATCACCTGTACGGCATTGCGGCCTGCCTGCAGCCGCGCCAATACGGTGGGCCAGTCATGCCCAAGCGGGCTGATCGCGCCTATGCCAGTCACCACTACGCGTTTCATCCCATCAACCCCCCATTAACTGAAATCACTTGCCGCGTAATGTACGCAGCATCCTCACTCATCAAGAAACTCACGGTTGCCGCCACTTCCTCCGGCTTACCCATGCGCTTGGCCGGTATCATCTTCAAGGCCTCGTCCAGCACTTCGGCCTCGACCATCTCGGTATCGATCAGGCCCGGCGCCACGCAGTTGACTGTAATGGCGCGGCTAGCCAGCTCCACCGCCAGCGCCTTGGTAGCACCGATGATGCCGGCCTTGGCCGCACTGTAGTTCACCTGCCCACGATTCCCCATCAGGCCCGATACGGACGACAGCGTCACAATGCGGCCGGGCTTGCGCCGGCGTACCAGCGGCATGGTCAGCGGGTGCAGCACGTTGTAAAAGCTGTCCAGGTTGGTATGGATCACCGCATCCCAATCCTCGGCCGGCATGGCCGGGAAGGCATTGTCACGGGCTATGCCGGCATTGCAGACCACACCGTAGTAGCAGCCGTGCGCTTCCACATCGGCCAGCAGCACCTCGGCCGCATGGGCACGGTCGGCCACATCAAACTGCAGTACCCGTGCGCTACGCCCCATGGCGACAATCTCCGCCGCCACAGCATCGGCCTCGTCCACCCGGCTGCGGCAGTGCAGCACCAGATCATAGCCATCGCGGGCCAGTCGCAAGGCAATCGCCTTGCCTATGCCACGGCTGGAGCCCGTGACCAATATGGTCTTGTCCATCATTACTGCTACCTCATTCATGCTATCGCTCAGTTACCATCCGCCTGGCCTGCCAGGAATGCCTCGGCATCCTTGGGCTCGAATACGGTAAGTGCCGCGCTGGCGACCAACTGATCGCCTATCTCTATCCGGCAGTCGAACTGCCCCAATCCATTGTCGGCCTGGAAGGCCCGCCTGGCGCTTACCCGCAGGGTCTGCCCAGGCAAGAAATGCGACACCTGGCAGTCGTAGCGGCGGCTGCCCAACAGAAACCCCACCTTGGGCTCACCACCGGCCAGCCTGGCCTGCCAGCCAGCCCAGGCCGCTACCGCCTGGGCCATGAACTCGATGCCCACCCAGCCGGCCACACCATAGCCATCAAAAAACAGGCCGTCGGCACGGATGTCCACCTCGGCCACCAGGGATTCCGCATCGCCCATCAGCGCTCGATCCAGCAGGCTCATGGGACCGGCATGCGGCACGATGGCCGAAATCGGGTAGTCGATCTGCGTCATGCACCGCTCCGTGCCAGCACCACGCTGGCATTGCTGCCACCAAAGGCAAAGGAATTGCTCAGGGCGTAGTCGAGCGGCCTGCCCAGTGCCTGGCCCGGCCTCACCAGCGCCAGGGTAGGCAGCGCGGCATCGGCCACGCCATCCCACCAGTGCGGCGGCAGCAGGCCATCGGGGTTGTTATGCAGGGTCAGCCAGCACAGGGCGGCCTCCAACGCACCTGCCGCCCCCAGGGTGTGGCCGGTCAAAGGCTTGGTCGAGCTGGTCGGCGTATGGGCGCCAAACAACTCACGCACGGCCAGGCTTTCCATGGCGTCGTTCTGCGGCGTAGCCGTGCCGTGCAGGTTGACATAAGCGATATCGGACGGCTGCAGACCGGCACGTTGCAGGGCAGCGCGCATCGCAGCCATGGCGCCACGGCCACTGGGCTCCGGTGCCGAAATATGGTGGGCATCGGACGATTCGCCCCAACCTGCCAGCCGCACCGGCCCCACTGCACGGCTCATCAGGAACAAAGCCGCCGCCTCGCCGATATTGATACCGCAGCGATTGGCGCTCATGGGATTGCAGCGCGCTGCACTGACCGACTCCAGCGCCGAGAAGCCGGCCACCGTGAAGGCGCACAGCATGTCCACACCACCGACGATCACCGCGTCGCAAGCACCCATATTCAGCAGCCTGGCAGCGCTGGCCAGCGCCTTGGCGCTGGACGAACAGGCGGTGGAAATCACCAGTGAGGGCCCGCCCAGGCCCAGCAGCTGGCATAGCATCATGGCCGACGAGCCCATCTCCTGCTGGCCGATATGGAAAGCCGATGGCAACTCGCCATGCTGCCGGTGGTGATCGATGGCCAGCTCGGATTCACCTATACCCGAGGTACTGGTGCCCAGCACGACTGCTACCCGCTCCGGGCCATACTGGGCTATGGCCGCATCCACCTGCGGCCGTATCTGTGCCAGTGCTGTCAGCAGCAGGGCGTTGTTGCGGCTGCGGTGGGCACTGGGCAGGCCGTCCACGTCGGCCAAGGGGGTTTGTACAGCGCCCAGGTGCAGGGAGCGGCCGGGCATCAGGCTGGCATTTTCAGCCACGCCACCGGGCGTGCTCGCAAACAAGGCAGCCCTGACGGCAGCTGGGCCATCGCCCAGGGCGCACACGACGCCCAGTTCATTGAGATAGACCGGGCTCGTCATGGCGCGGGTTCCGTGCTTTGTAAACGTGATTCAATCAACAGCCGATAGCCTTCGCGCTGGTTCTCCAGCACGGCATCGCCCGCCCAGCGCGGGTTTGCGCTATAGCGCACGCTCAGGGCAGTAACACCATCCTGCTGCAATTGCCGCAGGCCTTGATCCTCCAGCAGCACCCAGCCTGCCGGCAGCGCCTGGCGTATCGACTCTGCCGGCCAGTAAGCCAGCTGCACATCCCGCAGTACGCGGTCACCGTCGACTTCGGCTGGCAGCTTGGGATGGCGGTTCTGCTGCAGGTCCTGCCCGTCCCAGCTCAGGGTCAGCACACGCTGGCCCAGCGCGATACCGGCCAGTTGCACTGTGCCTGGATCGATTTCCAGCAGGGCCTCCAGCACGCGTGGCGTTTCTTCGCGCTTGCCGGGCAAACGGTTGTCCACCCGCTCCAGCGTCAGTCGCTGTGCCAGGCTCACGCTGCTGCCAAATGCCGCTGGCGCCAGGCGCAGGGCCGGCATGGCCGGGCGCGGCTCTGGCGTGCTGGCGCATGCTGCCAGCAGCAAGACGGCGGTGGCTATCAGGCGGCGCACAGCTGCTCCAGCGTCTTCAGGCGGCGTGGTTCAGCCACGTAGGGGTTCTGCTTGTCCCAGGCATAGCCGGCCAGGATGGCGGCAATCATGCGGCGTACCTCGGGCGACTGATCCTGGTGGAAGATCACGTCCTGGAAACCGCCGGCATACCAGCTCTCCACAAAGGCGCGGAAGGCATCCACCCCGCCCTTCAGGGGCTCGGCATAGTCTGCCTGCCAGTCCACCTTCTCGCCGGCGAATTCACGGGCAATGGCCGCCGCGGCCAGGCTGGCTGATTTGACTGCAATGGTGACGCCGCTGGAAAACACCGGGTCGAGGAACTCGCCCGCATTGCCCAGCAGGGCATAGCCCGGACCACACAGCGATTTGACGTTGGCGGCATAGCCAGTCAGCTTGCGTGCCGGGGTATCCCAGACCGCGTCCTTGAGCAGGTTCGCCAGGGTAGGCGTCTCGGCAATGATGGCCTGCAGGCGCTCAGTCTCGGTGCCGCTATAGCGCTCGAGGAATTCGGTACGGGCCACCACGCCCTGCGAGCAACGGCCATTGGAGAAGGGGATGGTCCAGAACCAGACATCGACATGCTCGGGGTGCACCGAGATCAGTATCTTGTTACGGTCGAAACTGCCGCTGGGGATATTGTCCTGCACATGGGTGAAGTAGGCACCACGCAAGGGGAAAGCCGAGGGGGTTTCCAGATCCAGCAGGCGCGGCAGGATGCGGCCAAAGCCGCTGGCGTCCAGCAGGAAGCGGGCGCTGACCTGGTAGGTCTCGCCTTCCGGCGACAATACCGTCACCTGCGGACGTTCACCATCCACATTCACAGTCACCACCTGGTGACGATAGCGCACCTCGGCACCGGCCTTTTCGGCCGCCTTGGCCAGCACGTGGTCGAAATCGGCCCGCTGCACCTGGTAGGTGGTACCCCAGCCCTTGGAGAACTTGTCGCGAAAATCAAACTGGGTCTGCTTCTCACCGCGCTGGAAAGCCGCACCGTTCTTGTACTGAAACCCGGCCTCGACCACATCCTGCAGAAAGCCAGCGGCTTCGATGTATTCCATCGATTGCGGCAGCAGGCTCTCGCCGATGGAGAAACGGGGAAACTGTTCCTTCTCGATCACCAGCACCCGCCGCCCCTGCTGCCGCAACAGCCCGGCCGCCACCGAACCCGACGGGCCGGCACCAATGATCAGGATTTCTGTTTGTTCATGACGCATGGTCTTGTTCCTTGTTGCTGGCACAGTGGCCGCAGCGAATTAATGGATGATCTGCCCGGCGCGGAGAATGCCTACCACACCGACCAGTATCCAGAAGGTATTGAGCACGGTATAAGCCCGATCGCGCCGCAGGCTGGAACACCAGGCCAGCATCACGGCATCGATGGTGTTGAATATCCAGACGAACATGAAGGGACTAGCCGCCCCCATCCAGCTCACCAGGCTGAAACTGAAAATGCGCATCAGCACCCCTACCATCTCGATCTTCTCGATATGGCGCAGGATGATCTGGTTTAGGGTCACCAGCGGGGCCAGCGCCAGGCTGCTTGTCGTCATGTCATTGCACTCAGGGTTGATGGTTTGCCGTGGCAAGCTGCGCTACCGGGGCGGCTTCAGGCTGCTCGTGGGCAAGTGCTTCGCCAGGGCGGAAACAGGGGGTCAGAAGCCAGATCAGCAGCTCGCCCAGCAACATGGTCAGGCCAAAGGCCTGCAGGGCCGGCGTGGCAGAAAACGCCAGCAGGCCAAAAGACAGCAGGGTACTGACACCCGCCAGCGCTACCGCCAGCCAGGCGGTGCCGTCACCGGGGTGTTCCAGCAGGAAGATGCCGTAGTCCACACCCATGCCCAGCAGCAGCACCAGCGCCAGCACATTGAACAGTTGCAAGGGCACGCCCAGCAGGCCCAGCAAGGCCAGCACCAGCAGGCTGCCCAGCAAGGTGGGCAGCAAGGCCCGCCAGGCAGCCAGGCGGAAGCGCCAGGCCAGCGCCACAAACACCGCCACATAGCCTGCCAGCAGCAGCCAGCTCATGCCCAGGCGGTAGCGTGCCAGCAGGCTGGATATCTCTGCTGTCTTGTCCACCCAGCGCACGCCCGGCAAATCTGTGGCGGCCTTGTCCAGTGCCGGCAGCATGGTGGGGCTCAGGCCGCGCAGCATCAGTACGCTGTAGTGCTTGCCATCCAGCTCACCCAGCCACTGTGCCGAAATGATCGATGCGGCGGGGCCAGCCAGCCAGGTAGCCGGGTCCAGCGCTTGCGGTGCCTGCTGTGGCCGGGCCGGCTGCTCGCCCGTCTGTTCGGCAATGGCCGCCAGGGCATGCCGTTCGGCCTGGGCAGTCAACCTGGCGGCACGCTGCTGCGTAGCCTGCGAG
>Ga0075156_10001162_pt1 | contig 14176 bp, 14 predicted proteins | sample JI81AbrownDNA_FD_70966 | JGI IMG/M metagenome (GOLD analysis project Ga0075156, IMG submission 70966) | Wastewater effluent complex algal communities from Wisconsin, to seasonally profile nutrient transformation and Carbon sequestration -... | ecosystem: Engineered > WWTP > Effluent > Algae...
CGCCAACTTCCTTATTTTTTGCGCGAGCCTTATCGAGCAATTCCTCAGAGAAATCTCCGCCAGTAATTTGCGCGCCGCCTTTGGTATATTCATTAAATAGAAAACTTAATTTCCCAGCGCCGCAGCCAACGTCCAAAATTTTCATGCCCGCTTGAGGTTTGAGCAGATCGTTTGTCCAAACATCTATGTTGGCAGAGCCGTATTTTTCGTGAATGTCGATTCGCATCAACAGGTCTTTGCTGGGTTCCTGATAATCAATTTTCATTTTTTCTCCTAATGTAGTAGTGACGACTTTAGTCGTCTATTGCGTAGATGACGAAAATGTTTTTTAATTATACCAAAACCAAATCAAAATTCATCAACTGAATTTTGACGCGAAACCCATGATAAAATTTGCGCACGGAGTCATTATGGCGAGCAAAATACAATCTGTAAAAGGCACGAGAGAGTTTTTCCCTGAGCAAATGTTCCTGCGCAATTTCATTTATGAAAAAGTACGCGCGGCATCTCAGGCTTTTGGCTATCAGGAATGGGATGCTCCATTCATCGAAACGATTGACCTGTACGCAGCGAAATCTGGTGAAGAGCTGGTTAAGAAACAATCTTTCACATTTCAAGATCGCGGCGGAGATTTCGTAACCCTTCGTCCTGAGCTTACCCCAAGCCTGGCGCGCATGATCGCAGCAAAACAAGGCGAGTTGAATTTCCCTGTGCGTTGGTGGTCGTTCGGCCCATTCTGGCGATATGAACAGCCGCAAAAAGGACGCTCGCGCGAATTCTTTCAATGGAATATTGACATGCTGGGAGTCAACTCACCGGAAGCGGATGCGGAGCTGATCGCTGTCGCTGCGACATTCCTACGCTCGGTCGGACTTAACTCAGAGCGGGCAGCCATCTATGTAAATAATCGCCGCCTGATGGATTCTGAATTCGACGCCCTTGGCATTCCTTCCGAAAAACGGCTGGATGTTTCCAACTTGGTTGATCGCCGCTCGAAAATGGAGCCAGCCAAATGGGAATCCTATGGGCTTGATTTGGGTTTGACACAATCTCAAGTAGATGGCCTGAAAGACATTCTCGGCAACTTTGACTTGTGGAAAAAGAGTGACGAGTTGACGCGTCTCTTCGCCGCGCTGGAAGCCTTGGGCGTAAAGGAATACGTCAAATTTGACCCGAACATCATGCGTGGACTTTTATATTACACGGGCACAGTCTTTGAAGCCTTTGAGACAAGCGGTTCATTGAAACGCGCCATCCTTGGCGGTGGCCGCTACGACAACTTGCTTGCAGATGTAGGCGGTCAACCGCTCTCAGGCGTTGGCTTCGCAATGGGTGACGTGGTGACTGGCATCATCTTGCAGGAAAATGGATTACTGCCAGAATTCATTCCCACACCTGCGTCTGTACTGGTCACCGTGTTCGACGAAACCATGTGGATGAAGTCGTTTGAGCTTGCCGCGTTATTGCGCAATGCAGGACTCAACACAATGGTCTTTCCTGAACCAGCCAAGTTGCAAAAGCAATTCAAATTTGCAGACAAAATGAAGATCAAGATCGCGTTGACTATTGGCCCCGACGAGGCGGCAAATGATTCAGTGGCGATAAAAAATCTCGTAAATGGCGAGCAGGTGACCGTTAAGCGCGAAGCGGTTTTGAATGAAATCCGTAAAATCCTTGGTTGATTCAAGTCAACAGGGTTGTTAAAATCGCGCTAATTTGTGGTAAAATATTGCCCGCAATACGGTGCCTGTAGCTCAACGGCAGAGCGTCGCCCTGTGGAGGCGAATGTTGTGGGTTCGAAACCCATCAGGCACCCTGTATAAAAACCTCCGAGGTCTTTGAGACCTTGGAGGTTTTTATAAATCAGATGGAGTAAAATAGCACCCATGTCTAAAACCATTAACGTCCTTTTTCTTGCGGCGGAAGCCGATCCTTTTGTAAAAGTCGGTGGTCTCGGTGATGTGGCAGGTTCGCTTCCACGTGCGTTACGGGCTCTTTCTAATGATGATGTAAAACTTGATGTGCGGCTTGTGCTGCCATACCATCCTGTTGTAAAAGCGGATGGACTCAGGCCACTGGGCATGTTTTCGATTCCGCGCGGTGATTCCGAAATTGGTGTGGAGGCGTTTGAGACCACCCTGAACGGGATGCCCGTCTATTTTATTAATGGTGATCCCATTCGTGCGAATGGGTCCGTGTACTCGCTTGACGCGAAACTGGATGCTGAAAAATATTCGTTCTTTTCAATTGCCGCGCTGGCTTTGCAAAAACAGATCAATTGGTCTGCGGATGTTGTTCACGCGAATGACTGGCATACGGCTCTTAGCATTTACGTCTCATTGACCAAGCGTTGGGAGGAAGGCGCTCGCCACGTTGCAGGCGTATTGACCCTACATAATCTGCCATTCATGGGGCCAGATATAAGCGGAATTCTTGATAGTTATGGTATCAAACTTGCTCAAACAGATCTTCCTGAATGGGCACGAGTGATGCCTCTGCCTTTGGGACTTTGGGCCTCCGACGCGATTGCGGCGGTTTCTCCCACCTATGGAAGTGAAATCCTTACCGAAGAATATGGCTGCGGTCTGGACGGATTTTTGCAAATGCGCCGTGAGACGGTGAGCGGTGTGTTGAATGGCATTGATACCGACTCCTTCAACCCTGCTGATGATTCTGCATTGAACACGAATTTTGATATCGACTCACTTGAGAATCGCGCTGCGAATAAAGGCTTTTTGCAGGACAGGCTTGGTCTGGCGCGCGACCCTGAAATTCCATTACTCGCTGTGATTTCACGTATGGATGTCCAAAAAGGTGTTGACCTTGCCTTCACTGCCCTAAAAAGCATGAAGTCTGTAAAATTTCAGGCAGTTATCCTTGGTACAGGCGACCCCAAACTTGAAGATGCAGCTCGCGAACTGCATGAACTATTCCCCGATAAAATAAAAATTGAATTGCGGTATGATGCCGGTCTTGCCCGCCAAATTTACGCCGGTTCAGACATGCTCCTCATGCCATCCCGCTATGAGCCTTGTGGTTTGGCGCAAATGATCGCCATGCGTTATGGATGTGTACCGGTTGTTCGTGCCGCAGGTGGCTTGAATGATACTGTCAAACAAGGCGAAACAGGTTTTGTCTTTGAGAAGGCACATCACATGGCATTGATGGCGGCCATCAAAGCGGGGATTAAAGTTTTTTCCAATAAAGATAAATGGAAAAAACTTCAACAAGCAGGCATGGCGCAGGATTTTTCCTGGGAAAACTCGGCGCGAAAATACCTTGAATTATATCAATCTCTTGTAAAGTAAATTTAGCGCACAGGGTTGAAGTGATTATCCCTGTATTCTTGCGTCAAAACATTCTTTGAAGGTGTAACTTTTATGGCATTCAAACGTTCCTCCGGTATTCTTCTTCATCCTTCGAGCCTGCCTGGCCCGTATGGAATCGGCGATCTCGGCCCGCAATCTTATCGTTTCGTCGATTGGCTATCATCGACAGGCTGTAATCTCTGGCAAATTTTGCCGCTTGGTCCCACAGGCTATGGCGATTCTCCTTATCAATGTTTTTCGGCATTTGCTGGAAATCCTTATTTATTAAGCCCTGATGAACTTCTGGCTGATGGACTTGTGATTGAATCTGACTTGGAGGGGTTAAAAAGCCTGCCCGCCTCTCGCGTGGACTTTGGCTTGCTCATTCCAAAAAAACTTGATCTTTTGCAAAAGGCTTTTTCCCGCTTCCAAGCCAAACCCGAGCAGCTGCGTGAAGCCTTTGATTATTTCTGCGCTGAGAATGCCTCCTGGCTCGATGATTTTGCTCTCTTTATGGCGTTGAAAGAAGCCAATGGCGGCGGAGCATGGAACGGGTGGCCCGAGGCGTTACGTTCCCGCAAAAAGGCAGCCATGGCAAAAGCCAGAAAAGAACTAGCCGAAAGCGTAATGCGCTATTCCTTTTATCAATTCCTCTTTTTCAGACAGTGGAATAAAGTCCGCAAGTACGCCAACGAAAGAGGGATTCAGATCATTGGTGACATTCCGATCTTTGTCGCGTACGACTCGGCAGATGTATGGGCGAACCCAGATCTATTTTTCCTCGACAAAAGCGGCAATCCAACAGTTGTGGCCGGGGTTCCGCCGGATTTGTTCTCTACCACGGGACAGTTGTGGGGTAATCCGCTCTACAATTGGGAAGTGCATAAAAAGGAAAACTATGCGTGGTGGCTTTCGCGTGTTCAGGCTTCCCTCAAATTTATGGACATCCTGCGCTTTGACCACTTCCGCGGGTTTGCGGGCTATTATGAAATTCCTGCCGAGCATAAGACTGCCGAGAATGGACGCTGGGTTCCCGGCCCCGGCAAAGACTTATTTCGTGTTGTAGATAAATTCCTCGGTGATGGCTTAATTACACAAGGGACGGGGTTACCCATCATTGCGGAAGATTTGGGTTTGGTCACTCCGGATGTGCTGGAGCTTCTTGCAGCTTTTGACCTGCCCGGTATGAAAGTTTTACAGTTTGGTTTTACTGGGCCTGAAAATCCCTTCCTGCCGCATAACTATGTCCCCAACTGCGTGGCGTACACCGGTACACACGATAATGATACAGCGATGGGATGGTACGCATCTGCTCTGGGGCACGAAAAAGATTTTGCTCACCGCTACCTTGGCGTGGATGGACGCGACTTCGCCTGGGATCTAATTCGTGCTGTGTGGAAATCTGTGGCGGTCTTCGCTGTTGCTCCCATGCAGGACGTGCTTGGCATTGGCGGCGAAGCAAGAATGAATTTCCCGAGCAGGTTGGGGGGCAACTGGGAATGGCGCATGAGCGATACCGACTTGCGCGAAGGTCACGCAGCCGGGTTGAGAGATTTGAACTGGCTGTCAAATAGATAAAATAAAACGCCTCGTAAGAGGCGTTTTATTTTGAGTAAGTTATAACTTTTGTGAATTCGCCTCGGAGATAAGTTTTTTTTCTTTTGCGAGGTGAATCAATTTTAATATCACAATCAGCCCGCTTGTAAGTAATTGAAAAAAGCCAAATACCATAATTGAAAAATCACGCTGGATGATTGAATAAATCCCCCAGACGAGACCATCGGTTATTGATAGTGCCCAGGTTCCTAGTGAGAGATCGGTCAAATTGCCTTCTTTGTATGCAACCCAAAGTTGAGGGATATTCGCAGCTAGGACACTGATCGGCAGCATAATACCCAGCCCGCTTTTTCCTGCGAATACTCCTGCCAGAAGTAAAACAACAAACCAGAATGGTGCAACCTTGAATTCTTTACTGCTGCGCCCGAACCGCATGGCAAAAAAAGTAATGATGGCAAATATAAGACCCGACGAGCCAGTAGCCAAACTTACATATAACTGGTCGGTCATAATGCCGTATGCGGCCCACCCAAAGCTGACGATGGAGCTTGTGGCGGCTGAATCAAGAGAAACCCCATAGGCTTCCCGTGCGCGTAAAAGCCTGATAAGTTGAGGGACGGCACGAATGAGTCCAACGACTGTTCCAACCGAACCGAGAAATGATGCGAAATTCATTTGCTGATTATCCGTTAACCTTTACCGTCAAATTCACCACAATGGCTTTGCTTGCCTTAATCAAATTTTCGGGCGTAATCATGATTTCTTCGCCCCATTGACCTGCTCCCGTGCCGAGGATGGGTTCATCCAGCAGACTCGCTTCCAGGAAGCTCCTGAAGCCTTCTGGCTGCCATCCAAAGGCAGGGATGGAGCCGATGATGTAGCCCGTAGTTTCCTTCACTACTTCGGGTTGCGCCATTTGAATGTTGCGTGAGCCGATCGCTTTTTTGAGATTTCCTGAAACGGCATTTTGATCTGCGCCAAGCATCACCAGCACGCGCTCTCCCGTATCGACCTGAAAGATGAGGGTTTTCACAGCTTGACGTTCGGTGAAGCCGAGTGCGTGTGCTACATTTGCCGCGCCCTTTTCTGTTTCAGGGGAGAAGCTGCGCGCTTCGTAGGGAATATTGTTTGCATCAAGATACAAATGAGCGGGGAGTTTCATAATGTGAGTCCTTTGCGAATGAGTTGGATGATTTCTTCCAGCGTGTTGGTCGCTTCCACTGTGAGCGCATTGGCTGGTTCTTCAAGAGTTTCAAATTGACTTTTCAATAATTTTACTGGCATAAAGTGCCCCGCGCGATTTTTCAAGCGGGCTTCGATCTCTGCGTAGCTGCCTTTCAAGTAGATAAATCGAACCTGTTCATTCACCTTGAGCATGGTTCGATAGGTTTCTTTCAGGGCAGAACACGCCAAAATTATTGATGTTTCTGAATTGATATTACCCTGTATTAATTCCCGCAATGATGCGAGCCATGCAGCGCGGTCATCATCGGTCAATGGAATGCCTTGCGACATTTTGTTTCGATTAGCTTCGTTGTGAAAATCGTCTGCGTCGTAGAATTCCCAGCCGAGTTCATCTGCCAGCCTCGAACCGACTGTGGATTTCCCCGACCCCGAAACACCCATCACGATGATTATCATTTATTCCTTGAAGCCAAATAAATTCCCGCCAAAATAAACAAGCCGCCGATAATGGTGGTGATGGCTGGCGTTTCGTTCAACAGGAAAAACGCAAGAACCGCCGACCCAATTGGCTCACCCAGTGTGGTTACTGCCACAAGCGCGGCGGGCAGATATTTCAGCGCCCAATTGTAGGTGGAGTGTCCCACCAGTTGTGGAAAGACCGCCAGCAGGAATATCCAGCCATAAGTTTTGGGGGCATATCCAAAGGGAGAATTTCCCGAAACGAACATAATGACGATCAATGCAATGGATGCCATGCCATACACCAAAAAAATGTATGGCACAAGCGACATGCCCGCTCTCAATTTTCTGCCGATGATGAGATACCCCGTCACAGCCCATGCGCCAGCCAGTGCGAGGAAGTTGCCCCACATGGCACGTCCCTGCATGATGTCTTGCAGATCGGGGCAGGAGAGGCCGCCTGACCACGAGCACGCATCAGACAACCCGATAATTGCCCCGCCGACGATGGACAGAATCAACCCGACGATGGCTGTCCGCGCGAGATGTTCTTTTAACAGCATGGGGGAGAGCATCGCTACCCACAATGGTCCCGTAGCAACGAATACCACCGAACTGGCGACACTCGTGTATTCGAGGGACGTGATCCATGTGGCGAAATGAACAGCTAGGAAAATGCCCGAGAAAACGCCGAGCAGGATCTCGGTTCGAGTGAAGCGTTTTATTTCGTCGAGATGTTTTGTCAACGCTACGGGAGTCAAAATCAAGGTGGCAAAAGTTAATCTTAAGGCTGCGATCACAAGAGATGGTGCGCCATCGCCTTGCGCGAAACGGATAAAAATGCTCGCGGTGGAGACCGCGAGGATGGCGATGAGAATGGCAAAAGGGAGAAAGAGACGGGCGCGAGAGTCTGTCATGCAAATTCCTTGATTTATATGATATTTGTATAAAAAATGTCCGAATTCTTGCAAGCCTGCTGGTTAGGGAGTAAAATCGAATTATATAATACCCGCAACAAAAAACGCAGTTTCAAACGTGGCGGGTATGCGTTCATTGAAACGAAATTTCACAACGAAAGATAATCAAGGAGAGACACATGGCTTTTGAACTTCCCAAGCTCGCTTACGCATACGACGCGTTGGAACCACACATTGACGCGCGCACAATGGAAATCCATCACACCAAGCATCACCAGACCTACATCACCAATTTGAACGGCGCAGTAGACAAAACCCCCGAACTCGCTGGCAAATCTCTCGTGGAATTGCTCAGTGATTTGAACGCAGTTCCCGAAGGCGTGCGCGGCGTAGTCCGCAACCACGGTGGCGGCACGTACAACCACAACCTCTTCTGGGAGATCATGGGACCCAACGCCGGCGGCGCGCCCAAGGGTGAACTTGCCAAGGCGATTGATGCTTCCTTCACTTCCTTTGATAATTTCAAGGCTGAATTCACCACCTCTGCCACAACCCGCTTCGGCTCTGGCTGGGCATGGCTCGTCAAGAAGGGCAGCGGCCTCGCTGTTGTTTCCACAGCCAATCAGGACAGCCCGCTCTCTGACGGTCTGACCCCGATCATGGGCATTGATGTGTGGGAACATGCCTATTACCTCAACTATCAAAACCGCCGCCCCGATTACATCACCGCATTCTGGAATGTGATCAACTGGGATGTTGTGGCTGAAAAATTCGCCGCAAAGTAAAAGGTAGTTTTCCTGTAAATAAAATCTTCCACAATTATTGTGGAAGATTTTATTTTAAGAACCGAGCCCTTGTCACTTGTACAAACAAAGTTATAATAGCTTTAATACGTTGTTTATTATCCCAAAAGGAGAAAAAATCTCATGACCCATATTATTACCAGTTTGTGCGTTCGCGACCGCGGTTGCATCGAAGTATGCCCCGTTGAGTGCATTGTCCCCGGCCAGCCCGTTGCCGAATGGCCTTGGATGTACATCGACCCCGATACCTGCATCGACTGCGGCGCCTGCGTTCCCGAGTGCCCATACGCTGCCATCTTCCCCGAAGATGAAGTTCCCGCTGCGTACACTGCCAAGGGCGGCGAGTACGTCAGCAAAGTCGGCCTCACTGGTCACTACGAAGGCACCAACCACCACGGCAAGGCTGTTGTTTTGGAAACCACCAAACAGCTTGGCGCTGGTGAAGTTGTAGACCTCACCGCTGATGTTCAGCCGAACTACGAATTCTTCAAGAGCGGACCCGGCTACGGCGCAAAAGACAGCGACCAGGGTTCATAATTTTTGAATCAAAAAAGGTCAGGCACACGCCTGACCTTTTTTGATTCTTATTGACTCAGCCCCGCCGCATTCAAAAGATTTTCTCCGATGCTTTCCGCCAGAGCAGAATCAAGGTCTTCCAGCGTCACGATCAGCACGAGCGGCGTACCTTTCCAATCAGGCAGAGTCCCTGCCATCAGCCATGTGACGTTGGTTCCGTCCACACTTGCCTGACCAACATGACTCCAGTATGGCTTGCCTTCTTTGATGAAGGACAAAGCCGCCTCATTCGCCGCCGACGCCTGAATCACCTCAATCGGTTGACTCAGCGCTGGCAGCACCACCCATCCCTGTTCGGGTGTGTTAATTGCAGTCGCTATTCGTGGAGAAGGGGCAATTCCCTTGTAGCTGAGAGTTGCTGCCGCGATGCTCATTTGTAATGGACTGACCCTCAAGTTTTGAATTGAAGTATTTTTATCATCAGCAGAAACTGGCATGTTTATGACAGGTGTTTTAAGTAAGCCGAGTTTTTCATAAAATGTTTGCAAATCTGCGTTCGATGGCGTCTTTGCTCCAAACTGTGCCTGGATCAATGGGCGCAAAGCCGACCCAATCGGGTACAACCCTTGTGTGGCTCGGTTGAGCAGCGGAGATGATTCGTCTTGTGTAAGTAAGTCGCCTTCTACTTCCATATTATTTGGGTTATAGGTTGGATGAGACGCCATTACTAGAATCTCGCCGGTTTCTGCATTTATCAAAATAATTGCGCCGGAATTATTTTGCAATAGTTGATCTGCCTTTGTTTGCAAATTTAGATCGATGCTTAACCGCACATCCAATCCAGTTGGGGGGGTGCCGTAGACCAACTCATTCCACAAAATCAAACTGGACGGATTTCCCTGCAATCCTCGCAGGTAGTTATCAAGCGTGGCTTCAAGACCTGCCTGTCCGTAAACTGGCTGCGTATAGCCAGACACGGGCGCTAGGTCGGGGTACAAGTAAACTCTTTTATACGAGCCACTTTCTCCTTCGGTGATATTGATAATCTGATTGTCTCTGTCCAGCAATGCGCCACGAAGAACATATCTGTCTGCAATAGTGCGGCGGGGGTTATCTGTCCGCAATAAAAGGTCTGGTGCGCGAATAACAGACCACCAGGCTGTACTCATTGCAACAGAGGCAAACCCAAGCGCGAGAATCCCTGCAAGAATGGAATAAGGTTTTGGTTCAAGTAGAATTATTGGTTCGCTGTCTTCCACATTGCTGATGGTGAGCAGAAAAAATAATGCTACGAATGAAGTCAAGAGTGACGACCCGCCGTAGGAGACAAAGGGCAGGGTTACACCTGTGAGGGGCAGCAGCCGTACATTTCCGCCAATAATGAGCAGGCTTTGAATCCCAAGGTAAGCCACCACACCTGCGGCTAGGTAGCGGCGGAACCTGTCTGTGGCACGTAGGGCGATGATTAAGCCTCTAGCGAGGATTAACCAAATGAGGGCAAGCAGTCCCACGGTCCCAGCAAGACCGCTCTCTTCCGCTATCGCCGCATAGATAAAATCAGAGATTGCTACTGGTACGAGCAGCGGACTCCCGACTCCAAATCCGCGCCCGAAGGTGCCGCCATTTGCAACTGCAAGAAGTGATTGCACAATTTGGTAGGAGTTCCCAGAGGGGTCATTCCAGGGGTTGACCCAGCCGATAATGCGGATACGAATAATGTCTATAAAAAAATATCCGAGAAAAAGTGCAAGCGCAAGGAATGATGCTGCACTGATTAAGACCCGTCGCTTGCCCGTTGCCAGAAAAATTAATGTTGTAAAAATGAAAACGAAAATGGAGGCAGTTCCAAGGTCGCGTTGAACCAGGAGTAGCAAGAGAGCTAAGCCCGTTACTACCAATGTAGGGACAAGAAGTGGAAAGGAGAATAATTGAAAGCTGACGCGGTCTGCGAGATATGCGGCAAGGTAAATGACAAGTAATAATTTTAGCGGTTCGGATGGTTGAAAATAAATTCCACAGCAACCAAGCCATAAGCGCGGGCCATAGCCCAGTGGGTTGGTGCCTAAAAGCAGCGTGAGCGCTGTAATCAGAAGTCCGCTGCCTAGAAAAAGATATTTGTACCTTCTGAGAAAATTTAAGTTTTTTAGAAATGAGATGGAGAGGATCAGTGTAATTGCGCTAATCCCAAACCAGATTGTTTGGCGAACGCCAAACAGTTCATCCAGCCGCCAGACCGTGAGTAACCCCCAGCCGGTAAGTAAAGCTGCGGCGGGCAAAATATATGGGTCACGCTCCGGCAGGTGCTTTATGGTGATGCGGTGCAGCAGGTTGACTAGAACGATCCAGGTAAGGAAACCCAACCAGTGAGATATTTTGTAATCCACATTCCAGGTACGCTCCCGCACTGCGGGGGAAACCGTAAGAACAATGGATTGCAAAAATAGAAAAAGCGCCGACCAGCGCAGCAGGCGGCTCTGAGTTAGATCATGCATACTTCAATGGTACATCATTTTGATAATTTGAAGGATGAATGTTTTATGAGATTTATTTTTTACGTGAGATATTTACTGACAAGCAAGTCAAGCTTTTTGCGAGTCTCTGCAGGGATAGCCTTTGGGCTGGTAATCAATGCCGTTGCCAGCGCCTGACTGCAACTGCAAGTACGCTCATTATTCATTGCGCGAACCAGATTGCGTATGGCATCCTGCGCTATTTCTGTGTTCTTGTTGAGCGTTTGAATTACCATTTCCACAGTTACAGGCGATTCGCTTTCATGCCATACATCGTAGTCTGTGACATGCGCCATGGTTGCGTAACACATCTCAGCCTCTCGGGCAAGAAATGCTTCAGGGGATGCCGTCATCCCAATGATGGACATGCCCCAGGACCGATAGGTATGGGACTCCGCTTTTGTGGAAAATCGCGGACCCTCGATTGTAATCAGGGAACCGCCTCGGTGAGTTGTTGCGCCAGTACCATTTAACGAGGCCTCCAGTTGGCTGGAAAGGTTATTACAAAACGGATCTGCCACACTGATATGAGCGACGAGCCCCTCACCAAAGAAAGAACGGGTGCGGTCTTTCGTAAAATCAAAGATGTTATCTGGAATAACAATATCACCGGGGGCATAGTCTTCTCGCAGAGAACCACACGCGCTAATACTTACAACACGCTCGACACCCAGAGATTTCAATGCGTAGATATTTGCTCGGTAGGGCACTTCTGTAGGTGTGATGTGATGCCCGATCCCGTGCCTTGCAAGGAATGCCACTTGTGACCCTTCAAGCGTTCCAATTGTGATGGGTGCGCTTGGCTTGCCAAATGGTGTGTCCACGACAATTTCTTCCGTGTGCTCAAGACCTTTCATTTGATACAAACCTGAGCCGCCAATGATCGCGATAGTTGCTTTATTTGTCATATCGTTTCCCTATTTTTTGAGTGGGTTCAATGATGATATTTTCTGACAGACTTACAGTTAGCTGGGTTGCTCCGCATTTGATTTCATCGCCAGATGTGATTACAGTGGGCATATTGACTTGTGCTCCATTTAACGCAGTCCCATTGGTGGAAGCCAGATCTTCCAGCCACCATTGATTGTGGTGATAAGTTAATTGAGCATGACGAGTGGAAACAGTATCATCAGTTAAGGGGATGTCACAGCCTGGGTCGCGCCCTAAAATGATCTCAGCTTGGGAAAAATATTTTAGCGTGGGAATTCCCGCCTCATGCCGAACTGAGAGACTGATTCCTGGAATACGACGATTTGCCAGCGATTGGCCTTGTCTGTTCACTTCGTGATATAAAAAAACTAATGACCACCCTAAAAAGCCAAAAAGTGCTAAAGCCGTTATCAGCCGCAGAGCCAAAACAATTGAACCGCTCATCTCTTTTTGAGTCTTGCCGTGGAGTGTTCGTTTAATGTTGCGGTTGGCCGGTCTGAGGCTGAGGCTACATTTTGGAATGGGGAAGTATCCTTCAGGTCTGGGCGAGGAGGCGGATTGTCTTGCCCAAAGATAAGAGCCACGCCAGCCAGCGAAATCACATCCCCAGGGTAAAGTACGCTTTGACTGGTACGTTGTCCGTTCACAAACGTGCCGCCTGTGGAATTCAAGTCGAACACCACAAATCGGCCTTTAATGGTGCGAAGTTGGGCGTGATTTCGAGATACGCGTGGATCGTCAATGATAAGCTGGTTATCCAACCTTCGACCAATATTGACAACGGGCAATACAAGCGGAAAGACTTTTACTCCCTCAACTATTAAAAAAGCGTTTTCGGGAATCCTATTGTTTTCATCAAGATTGCCAGTGTCCAGAGGTGTTGCATTAGTTTCAGCCATAGATTCGATCCGATGTGATGCAATAATTTCAGCATCATTTAAAGGTATTTTCTCGTCAGTTGACAAGGTAATCGTTGGTGATATTGTAAACTTAAACCCTGCTTCCTGTGCCACAGTGATGATTGAATGTAACAGTATTGTAAGCAATTGCTGGTCACGCCATTTCCCTGAAGTAATGGGGTGCATTACCAATGTGTACACGTCAGGGGCGGCCAGATTACCATTCTCCAAAGCAAGAGTATTAAGATGGATTGCCGCTGCGAGTTTTTGGACAATCACATCTTCTACATTTTTCCCTGGGAGCAGGCCCAGTAAATCTACTTCGATCAGGGACTGGAGGCGGGCTTCAATTTCACGTAAATTCATAATATTCTCTACTCTTAAAATTATTATAGGGTGGGGTAGGCGTTTCTGCAAGCCTGACGATTGTTATTAAATTAGTAATGGCTTTTTACAATTCGGACAAATTTTTTCGTTGGCATTTACTACGTAACCACAATTTTTACAGGTGGTAGGCTGTACTTTGCCTAACGGAGCGCCGCATGATATGCAGGAAGGTGCGCCTACCGGGTTGGCTGTGTTACAGTATTCACAAGTTGTGCGTTTGAGTTTATCTGACAGTTCAGTTGATACACCAACAGATTTAACAGATTTAGCGATAACCTGCCATATTCGTTCATTAAGTTGAAGATGCTCAATATCCTGGGCAATATCATCCAGTCGCCCAAGCAAGCTAAAAGGATTCCGTATCGCAGCTAGAGCGCTTGCTCCTAAGCTGGCAGCAACCCCAAGCCAGGCCTGTTCGCCAATTTCTATGATGATGCCATCTTCCATTTTTTGTATGGTTATAGTTATGGCGGTCTTCCCGCCAGACACAGCATCAGGGCGCGAACTTACCTGTACGATCATTTTCTCGCTTTGTCCCAAGGTTTGCGCCCGCAAATTTCCCTGATTAAATTCACCAAGCAAAGCTTGTGCAATATCCACTGGCTTAATAGTTCCGTGAAAAATTTTTCGTTCCATGAAGTCGATTATAATCGTCTTTGCGATTCTCCTTGAAGAGTAATACGAAATGACAAGAAACAGGTTTCA
>Ga0075156_10001163_pt1 | contig 14173 bp, 13 predicted proteins | sample JI81AbrownDNA_FD_70966 | JGI IMG/M metagenome (GOLD analysis project Ga0075156, IMG submission 70966) | Wastewater effluent complex algal communities from Wisconsin, to seasonally profile nutrient transformation and Carbon sequestration -... | ecosystem: Engineered > WWTP > Effluent > Algae...
CGCAAGTCTGCGGTCACCGTGTTGGCATAAGATCAGGTTATCTTCATCATCCAGCATTAATCCATTTGAACCAGGCTCACGACTGCCGGTAGCCGTACTTGTAAATCCGGAAGGGGTTAGGTAAACCTGAGCGCCATCTTTCTCTGTCCATTTGTAAATTGTGTTCTTTGGCACATCTGAAAACAACAACATATTTTGTGAGCCAACCCAAACCGGGCCTTCACTCCATTCATAACCTTCTGCAATAATGTCGATGGAGGCATCCTTCGAAACAATGTTGTCGAAAGCCGGATCTATGCGTTCAAAGGTTCCGATGGATTTTTCTTCCGGTTTACTGCAAGAGGACAAACAAGCCAGTAAAATGAATAGATATAAAAGCTTCATAACAAAAATGGTTGAATGCTTAAAGATAACAGTTCAGGCGAGTAATTTTTGATACACCCGGTAACGCTTGCGGATAACCCCGCCAAGCCTTTCGCATTCCGCCCGCATCACATAATTGTTTTCGAGAATAAGGTGGCTGTCCATAAATGTCAGCCCGCGTTCGTTGGCGGAATCAAACAGGTATTTCCCCATCAATATGGTGATTCCTTTTCCGCGATATCCCGATTTGACTGCACCCAACAGAAGATTTAGTTGTTTTGTTTTTCGCATCGCTCGGAGAACATGGATAAATCCGAACGGAAATAATCGTCCTTTTGCTTTTTGAATACCGGAACTCATATCAGGCATCGAGACGACAAACGCAATGAGTTCGTTTGACGTGTTAACAACAACTTTAACGAGTTCGGGGTCGAGCACAGGAAGATATTGGCCTGCAAACTTTTTCATTTCCTCTTCCGTCATCGGCACAAAGCCGAACAGGGGTGAGTAAGTTTCGTTTACCAGTCGAAAAACAGGAATGATATACGGCTTCAATTGCCGCTTGCTTGTAAATTCCAGCAGTCTGATGCTGCCGTTCGCCCGGATCCGCTCGAAAATTCTCTGATAAACCGGTGACAACTTTTCCGGAACGGGAATTTGATACGAAACACAATCAAGTTCTTTCGTGTAGCCTTCGTTTTCAAGAAGCTTTTGAAGATAAGCCGGGTTTGTGGGGGTTGCAATTACCGGGAGCAATTCAAGGCCTTCAACCTGCAATCCCTGCGGATCTTTATCCGAAAATCCATAAGGACCAATGAGTCTGCTCATTCCTTTTTCTTTGCTCCACTGCTCAATCTTTGAAAGCAGTGCATGCGCAACATGCTGATCGTGTATACAATCCAGCGCAAAGAACCGCGCTGTCTTTTCGATGTGTTCCTGATTATACTTGTGATTAATGATTCCCATGATGCGCCCAACAGCTTTGTTATCCTGATAGACTACTAGCCGGATTACATCCGAATACTCCAGCGCTTTATTTTGTTTTGGATCGTGAAAATTCCATTCATCCATATACATGGGCGGAACCCACCGTGAATCACCCTTATAAATTTTTTCAGGAAGAAAGATGAACTCCCTTAACAAGGATTTAGAATCAACAATTTTTAAGACTAGGCTCATGGATCCTGAATACGTGGCGTAAATTCTACTATTTTCATCAGCTTTAATAGCCTGTGATCATTCTCTTTGCGGAGAATTCTTAGTAAATAGCCGCTTCAAATCTTCGCCACATGAAAATTAAAATATTTTTTATTGTATGGCTGGCTACGTATGTAACAGCTGCAGCACAAACAACAAAACTGTACACTCCGCTTGAATTTCAGAACGCGTATAAGAAAGGAACGCGTAAGCCTGACGGTAGTGTTTCCGCTACGTACTGGCAAAATAAGTCGGATTACAAATTAAAAGCTAAAGTCGATCCAGTTTCCAAGAAGCTTGAAGGCGAAGGTGTAATCACATACTACAACAATAGCCCTGATTCGCTTACGCAGATTGTATTCCATACCTATCCTGATTATTACAAGGAGGGCTCAAAGCGTGCCGGTTTTTTTGCTGGGGAAAACTATCTTAAGAATGAAGGGATGGTAATAACGAAGTTGTCATTGAACGAGGAAACGATCTCCATGGTCCCATCCCGCAGGGTTAACTATAACGGCTCAAATTACTCCGTCCGGTTAGCAAAAAAACTTGCTCCAAAATCTTCTATTAAAATTGAAGTTAACTGGAACTACACAATCCCGGGTAAAGGCTTTGAGCGCAGCGGAGCGATTGACAGCACCTCTATGTTCATCGCGTACTGGTATCCGGAAATGTCGGTGCTGGATGATGTTTATGGCTGGGACCGAGTTACATACGATGCTGCAACCGAGTTTTACCACGATTACTCAAACTACGAGGTAGAAGTTACTGCTCCGGATAATTTTATCGTATGGGCTTCTGTAGCGGCAAGCAATCCAACAGAAGTATATTCAAAAGCTGTTCAGGATCGCATCGCGAAAGCAAAGAAAAGCAAAGAAGCAGTTTCCATTTATTCAACCGCAGATTTTCATAAGGGGAAAGGTAAAACGCTTACCTGGAAGTACACGGCTACTGATTTTCCGGATTTTTCTTTTGCATTGAGTGATCATTTTGTTTGGGAGGCGGCCTCTTACAAAGACTCTTTTGGCGAATATTTTATTCATACGGCTTATCCAGCTGAGCACAAAGAGTTTACTTCCGTGATCAGAACGATCGCTAAATCACTTGAGATTTTTCATACCAAATTCCCGGTTCAGGCTTTTCCGTTTAAAAACTTTACAATCTTCAATGGTCTGGAAGGCGGTGGCATGGAATTCCCAGGTATGGCAAACGATGAAGGACTTCCGGGAGAAATGATGTCGCAATGGATGGGAAAGAAAATGGATGATTATGAAGCTAATCTTGGCCTGTCGCTTCATGAAATGGCGCACATGTATTTTCCATTCATGATGGGCATTAACGAAAAGAAATACGCCTGGATGGACGAGGGTATGGCCAACTTCAGCGAATATTTTATGACTGACGATAATGATAGTCCGTATGAATTTGATTCTCCCGGCATGGCATCGTTAAGCTTGTCTCCGGTAATGGTTCCCAGCCACCTGATTTCAAACAGTGGCACGAACGCGTACACGATCGGGTCGATGTCTTACATTTCACTGTATCAATTATTGGGAAAAGACTTGTTTACCAAGTGCATGGCTGCGTACATGAACGACTGGAAACACAAGCACCCGACACCGTACGATTTTATGAATACGTTTAATCGGGTATCCGGAAAAGATTTGAACTGGTTTTGGAAGCAGTGGTATTTCGATTGGGGCTACATGGACCTGGCAGTTACCGACTATTCAAACAATACCGTTACGATTGAGAATGCTGGTGGAAGGCCGATGGCTGCCAATATTATTGTGACGTATGCTGATGATACCAAAACCGAAGAAGCATTGAATCCTTCTGTTTGGAAAGATGCAAGCGTTTACAAGCATAAAATCACTCCGGGCAAAGAAGTTAAAAGCGTAAGGTTAACGATCGAAGGCGGTGTTGATGCACTTGCATCGAATAATACCTGGCCCACCAAAAAGTAATTCGATTAATCAAATCAGAGGAACGCAATCCCGCATGTGCGGGATGCTTCCTATTTTTTTATCAACGCTTTCCGTAACGACAGAATATGCAGCATATACGCCAGGGGAACCAGGAATGCTGGTAGCAGGCTGATCGGGAATTGCGTAACAATAATATTAGCCGGTTCATTCATAAAATACCGGAACTGTGTTGGCATGGAAAGAAGTGCAATCGCAACAATGTTGAGTAGGAGTGCCAGCCCAATCATATTCCAAATGATAATGGCAACTTTTGGGAGCTTGTCGAGCAGCATAAAGCTGGAAAGCCGGGTTGTGAGCAATACTGCAGTTACACCGGTAATGATATCGAAGTTTCTTCCTTCAAAAGTCATTTGAACCGGAAGTAGAGCTGATGCATACAGCGCCCACAAAAGGACTTCAACATAAAATCGGAAAGATTGCATCCAGATAATTTTCTCCTGCGGGATATAGAGCAGGATTTCCTTTACGGTTTTAGACAAGGTAAAAATCAGGATAGTGATCAACGGAATAATAATCACCGGTGCGGCATTGATAGGAAATAAATCAAAGTTTTCAAATATCCCGAACCGCGACCAGATGTAGATAAACACAAGCCAGCCGAAGAAGGCTATCAGGAAATTCCGGCTGATTTTTTTTTGCTGTTCTGCGGACAACGAGGTTTTAGGCAACGCCAATCTGAACTCGCGGTACAGCAGGTAATAAAAAATAACCGTTAAAAGAAAGAAACCGATCTGGGCAGCGGTCTGGTACATAAGATTTGTGTAAAAAACGTTTTACTTTGCCCGTCAAGTTATAAAATTCCTGTTGCATGAAGCGTGTTGAAAAAATTGAACGTCCGAAACGTAAATTCCTTCCCGAAAACTTTGTCGTAACCGACTGGCCAGGCTTAAAGCCATATTTTGATAATCTGTTGTCAAGAGAATTGAATTCGGTAACCGCCATGCGCAGTTGGCTGCAAGAGCGCAGTGAGCTTGAATCCGTTATTTCGGAAGATATGGCGTGGCGTTACATCAACATGACTCGGTATACCGAAAACCAGGAGTACAACAAGCGCTATGAGGATTTTGTGGTAAACATTCAACCGAGGATTGCACCGGTTTCAGATCAGCTTAATAAAAAAGCGGCTGCGTCTGAATTTCTGGATTCACTGGAAAAAGAAACGGGATACGACATCATGATCCGAAATCTGAAAAAGGATATCGAGATCTTCCGGGAAGAGAACATTCCGTTGTATACGGAGATCACGACAGAGCAGCAGAAGTATGCCCAGATTTCAGGAGCGATGACTGTCGAAATTGATGGCCAGGAAAAAACGTTGCAACAAGCTTCTGTTTTGCTGATGTCAACCGATCGGAAGAAGCGGGAAGAAGTGTATCATAAAATTACCAGCCGGAGATTACAGGATAAAGCTGCACTCGATGATCTTTTTACAAAGCTCATTTCACTGCGCCATCAGGTGGCCACGAATGCCGGCTTCAAAAATTTTCGGGATTACATGTTCAAGGCACTCGGCCGGTTTGACTACACACCAAAGGATTGTTTTAATTTTCATGAGTCGATCCAATCGGAAGTTGTACCGATCCTGAATGATTTTGCAAAGGATCGTAAAGCAACGTTGAACGTGGATGCACTTCGCCCATGGGATAAGGCTGTTGATCCCGAAGGAAAAGATGCGTTGAAAGCTTTTAATGATGGTAATGAGCTTACCGCTAAAACGATCGAGTGCTTCTACAAGCTTGATGCGTACCTCGGTCAATGCCTCTCGATTATGAAAGAGATGGGCCATCTGGATCTTGAATCGAGAAAAGGAAAAGCGCCAGGGGGCTACAACTATCCGTTATCGGAAATAGGCGTACCGTTTATTTTTATGAACGCAACCTCAACCTTACGCGACATGGTAACAATCATGCACGAGGGCGGTCATGCAATCCACAATTTTTTAACACGCGAACTGGAGCTGAATGATTTCAAGTCAACACCTTCGGAGGTAGCCGAGCTTGCTTCGATGTCGATGGAACTCATCTCGATGGATCATTGGGATATTTTCTTCACCAATCCCGATGATTTAAAACGCGCGAAACGTGAACACCTGGAAGATTTGATTGAAACACTTCCCTGGGTTGCAACAATTGACAAGTACCAGCACTGGCTATATGAAAATCCAACACACTCGCTGGATGAACGCAGACAAAACTGGAATCGCATCTTTGATGAGTTCACCGATACAATAACCGATTGGAGCGGTTTACAGGATGCAAAAGATTACCTGTGGCAAAAGCAGCTTCATTTATACGAGGTGCCGTTCTATTACATCGAGTATGGCATGGCGCAGTTGGGCGCGATTGCAGTTTGGCGTAACTATCGTCAGAATAAGCAAAAAGGTCTGGAGGGATACATGAATGCACTCAAGCTCGGCTATATGAAAAGTATCCCGGAAGTTTACAAAGCTGCAAACATTAAGTTTGACTTCAGCCGCGCGTATATTAAAGAGCTTATGGAATTTGTTAAGAAAGAACTGGACGCAATCGGGTAGGTCAGCCTCTGCTTTTGTCGAGCAGGTTGCTTAACTGCTTCGCTTCCTCTTCGGAAAGATTTAATACGCCATCAATTTGCGACTGGCGTTTTTCCAGTTCTGACAGAAGTGTTAATCCGGCATCAGTAATGGTGATGTCCGCTGCACGCTTGTCATTCGGACAAACCTGCTTGGTGATCAGCTTTTTTGCGGCAAGCCTGTCGAGCAGCCGTGATACATCGGAGTTCTTATCCAGCATACGCGACTTGATCTCGGTAGCGGAGGTGCTTTTAGGATACTGACCTTTTAATATTCTCAGCATGTTGAACTGCTGATTGGTAATACCGAAGGATTTAAAAAAATCCTGGTGCTTGCCCTGTAGCCAGCTTGAGGTAAAGATGAGATTGATAACCGCTTTTTGATAAGGGTCTTTAAATTTTGATTGCTTGATCTCGTCTTCGATTTTCATGAAAATAAAAAAGCAGGACAAGCCGAAGCTTATCCTGCCTATACCAAATTATTATTGTGCTTTGAATTCCATTTTAGCGATAAGCGTAACGTCATCACCTTGACCAGGGTTAGATTTACCAACACCGAAATCAATTCGGTTGATGGTACCCGAAGTTTTGAACGCAACGATTTTTTTACCATTACGATCAGCAGCTGTTCCGGTTAAGGTAGCGTCAAGCGTTATGGATTTTGTAACACCATGCATGGTTAAGTCGCCTACAAGTTTATAGGTTTTGTCACCTGTTTTTGTGAACGAGGTGCTTTTGAACTTGAGGGTAGGGTAAGTAGCTGCATCGAAGAAGTCAGCGCTCTTCAGGTGGCCGTCTCTTCTTTCGCTGTTGGTATCTACGGTGTTCACATCTGCCGTCAGTTCAATGGATGCATCTGAGTAATCCTCTTTTGAAGAAACGAACGTTACGTCAAACGTTTTAAACTGGCCTTCCACTTCCGAGATCATCATGTGCGTGATGGCAAAGCCAAGCTTCGAGTGAGAATTATCTACTTTGTAAGTAGTCTGAGCAAACACGCCAGTAGCCAACAAGAGCATTGCAAACAATACATTAAATTTTTTCATAGTTGATTCGTTTTCTTGATTTGTATGCGAATGTAACACCAAAACTGAATTATATGTTTAAACATGTAATTTATATTTCGTAAGTGGCTGATAGTCAATGTGAATAATACTGAAGAGCGTTGTTAATGAGCTGTTAAGGCTCACAACTTCAAATAAAACTCCTGCATGAGGTCCTTGTATCCACCTGACCATTCTTCACCCGCGCTGTACAGCAAAATTTCACCTTCATCCAAAGGTTTTTTGTCCCATCTGAATTCCAGTAAGAATCGTTCCACAGGTTTGTTGTCGCGGGTGCGAAAGATCCATTTGCGGGTGCAATGAAGTCCCTTATGATTGGCCAGATCAATAAATAGCAGTCCCTCCGTGTATGGCAGAATTAAATTGAGCCTGCCGTTGGCTGCGAGCAACTTTTCAGCTATCGATAAAATTTCATCAAACGTTAGCTCTTCCGTATGCCTGGCTATTTCGCGTTGCGGAGTGGGCGGCTTATAACTCTTTTGAAAATAAGGTGGGTTACTTACAATGAGATCAAACTTCGTTGTTGTAAGAAAATCCTGAATGGATGCATGATGCAAATTAATCCGGTCGTGCCAGGGTGAGGCGGCAATGTTTTCCTCTGCATCGGCAGATGCCTGATAATCAATTTCAACAGCATCAATGGTAACCGATTCGGAAGCGCGTTGTGCCAGCATTAACGCGATCACACCCGTACCTGTTCCGATATCTAGGATTTGTGTTGCTTGTCTTACGTCCGTCCAGGCGCCCAGCAAGGCGCCATCCGTTCCTACTTTCATTCCGCTGCGGTCGTGCCGCACTGAAAACTTTTTGAAATGAAAGTAGTCGGCCATGCGTTACGGCAATGCTTTAATAATGTCTGCTAAAAATTTATTGTCGTCCAGGTAGTTGCCGCCCGATTGACTGAGCTTAACAACAACAAGATCTTTCGAGGGCAGGATAAATACATTCTGACCTTCGTAACCATCCGCCCAAAATAGATCAGCGGGCACATCCGGATACATTCGCTTCACTACATCGGTCTTCGAGCCGGCATTCAGCCAGAACTGCGCTCCATACTGACCCATGTCCGCCCCTTCGCACGGTGTGCTCGAATATTCACTCCAGCCTTCCGGTAAAATCCGATCGCCATTAAACATTCCGTCATTCAAATATAATAAGCCAAAGCGGCCCCAGTCGCGTGCCGTGGCAAATGCGTACGATGAACCTACATATGTTCCGCCAGCATCGGGTTCAAGGATCATGCTGTGCATGCCGGTTTTTTTAAATAGACGTTCCGATGCAAATGTGTAGTATGCGCTATCGCCAACCGAATTGCGTACAATCCACGCAAGCATGTTACTCGTTCCGCTGGAGTACTGGAAAACTTTTCCGGGTTCACGCGTAAGGGTTGCATGGGAGGCAAAAAGTCCGGCATCTTTCGTTTTGAAGAGCATGTTCGTTGCATCGCTCGGCTTGGAATAATTTTCTTCCCAATTCAATCCGCTGCTCATCTGCATTAAATTGTTGATCGTGAGGTTCGCGCGGTTATCATTTCTCCATTCTGCAAAAGGTGCAGCATCATTCAGAGAGAGCTTGCCATCACGAACCAGAATCCCGATTAATGAATTGGTTACGCTCTTGGCCATCGACCAGCCAAGCTGACGCGTATTTTGATCAAAGCCATCCGCATATTTTTCGGCAATGATCTGGCCGTCATAAAGTACAAGGATGGCACGGGTTCTGCGATTTTTTGTTTCACCCGGTTCGGCAAATGCATCTTCAACAGTTTTGTTGAGCAACTTGTAATTTATGTCTTGAAGGATTGTGTCACGTATCAAATTTCCCATCGGCCAGGCAATATTGTCCTGGTTTCCCAACGGCTTCGGAAGATTGAACTTTTGATTTCTGAGTTCTTCTTCGCTGATTTCATTCAGGAGCGTACAGCCTAAACCCTTGCGATAAATTGCTTTGTGTTTAGCGAAACCAAATACGGATGCAGTTGCAGAGGAATCTTCCGGATGCAGCTTGAATGTTCCGATGGAGAGCGGAAAAGCACTGAGTTCATTATCAATTACACTTTGTTCTGTCCGTCCCGACAGGTATGCGCATGAGCAAAGATTCTTGGCCCCGTAGCCGGTAACGATCGGAAATGCCTGTGAGGCATAGTAAACTCCGTAGGAGAGCGCACCCAGGAAAATAACGAGCAGCGATAAGCCAATAATCTTCTTTGCCGACATAAGTTTTAATTTGATGTGAACTTACAAAATTCTTCGCGGCCACCGTGCCGCGATCCCCTTTTAGAGCGTTGAAAAAGGGGATGCCCGGGACTGGCCCGGCAATAGGTGCGTTATATTTTTACTTTTAGTCTCCTTCAACTATTCTTGCATCCAATGGCTAAACGGATTGATCCAACAGCATTAAAATATTTTCTCGATGAAAAGGTTGCTCAGTATAATCAACCTGACTTCATTAAAGATGATCCCATCAGCATCCCGCATTCGTTCTGCAAAAAGCAGGATATCGAAATTGCCGGACTCTTCGCAGCAACGTTAGCCTGGGGGCAGCGCAAAACGATCATTCGCAAATGTCGCGAGCTCATGACGATGATGGATGATGATCCGCATAATTTTGTAGTGAATCATTCCGATAACGACCTCAGGCCACTGCTTGACTTTAAGCATAGAACATTCAATGCTACCGATACACTTTACTTTGTAGCGTTCCTGAAATCATTTTATCAGAAGCATCCATCACTTGAGGATGCTTTTCTCGTTCCGCCCGATGAAAAAACCGTGGAGAATGGCCTGATCGGTTTTCACAACACTTTTTTTGGATTGCCTGATTTCCCGAGCCGGACGAAGAAACATGTCGCTACGCCTGTTCGCAAATCAACCTGCAAAAGACTCGTCATGTACCTGCGCTGGATGGTGCGTCAGGATAAAAAAGGCGTGGATTTTGGCATTTGGAAAACCATAAAGCCCGCGCAGCTGGTTTGTCCATGCGACTTACATGTGGATCGGGTGGCGAGAAAGCTCAAGCTCATCAAACGCAAGCAGACGGATTGGCAAACTGCGTTGGAGTTGACGGATCAGCTCAGAAGATTCGATCCCAAAGATCCTGTCAAATACGACTTCGCACTATTTGGATTGGGAATAGAAGGCTGGATGAAATGAAGAAAGTTTTAAATGCCATTAACTGCATAACAGTTGTTAGGATGTTATGATAATACGAACCGTCAACCGTTAAAATAATTTTCTTTTTTTCATCAGCATAGTCCGTTAAATTTGCAGCCTTAATTTATAAACTACGCCCTGGAAATGAAGAAATTGCTCTCTGTTTTAATTTTTACGCTACCATCATTTTTTGTAGCAGCTCAGGATTCAGAAACCAGTAACGTTTCAACAGATAGTGATAGCACTTCAACAGGTATGAATACTACCCAAACAGGTAGTGATAATACCGCAGCAGGTATGAATAAATATTTTATCGCTACCAATTCCGGCATATTGGAAACCCCTGTTGGATTCAGAATTGGAATTCTTGACAGAATGGGAGGGTATATCGGAACTCGTTTTGGTAAAGGTTATAAGTACGATGAAGACGGTCGGGGTGGGATCGAGGCCACCGAAGCTACCTTGTTTTCAGTCAGTGCAGGCTTAATATTCCCAGTGGCTGTTAAAAACACCTTTAAAGTGCATTCATTTTTCGGAATCGGCTATGGCAAATGGTTCGACCGTCCATCCCAAAATGGTCAAACTATGGGTATCGAACTTGAAGGAGGCCTTATGCTTTCTTACCAAAAGTTTCTGGTAAACCTTGGCGGGGTGCTGTTAACCGGTGATGGTAATTCTCCCAGAGGAGATATGACCGTAGGTGTTGGATTTAGATTTTGATTGAATATCCTAATTCTTAATTCGCTTCAGCTCACCATTCTTAATTGACCAGAATTCAGTTGGTTTAATAGGCGGATTTTCTTTTAGATCATAAACAGGAGTTCCTGTTAGACTAGCCTTATAAATGTATGCCCGGATGGCTTTGCCCTTTACGTCAAACGTTAACGGCTTATTCGCCTCGCATTGTTCCGGAATAAAAGGTTCGCTTATTAATACATAGACCGAGTTTGTGCCGTAGGCAAATGCATTTCCATCCTTGTCGATACAGAAAGCAGTTTTCTCGTCAACTCCAATACCTTTTGGTTGCTCAATACCAAAATCTTTGATCATGCGGGCCATGAAGGTTACATGCCTGCCCTGCCGCTCGCGCTGTGTGTAATGCTGATCGGATATGAAACCCTCGAGCAAAGGTACCTTAATGAAGGTTTCGGAAACACTAACGGTTGTATCATACGGGTTGGCCAGTACATCTTTTGAGTAGGCCGATCCATGGCTTGCATCGAAAATGTATCCGCTTAATACGGCACACCCAGCACTCGTGCCTCCAATCGGGATCTTTTTCTCTTCAATTAAATACTTGATCGCTTTCGAAACTTCCGAGTCTTTCCAATACCGTACGTAATTCCACTGATCGCCACCCGCTATAAAAAGCATTTCTGCTTCGCGGATCCGTTTACCGACAGATTCTTTTAAGGCCTTATCGCGACTATCGATTAATAATGTCTCTACCGAGTTTACGCTGCCAAGCTCGTAGATATAGTCATTATATCCTGTGGAGCCTGAAGCCCTGATAATTACAACGTCTCCGCCTTTCGCACGATCAATCATCCATTGCAGGGCCTGGTCTACATCGGTGCTGCCACCCATCAGCACAATCCCCAATTCAGTAGGGACTGTTGCATCAGCCGCGTCTCCCGTAATGCCTATGCCCTCATACGCTGTGGGCTGAATATCCTGTGCAATGCTTACCGATATGATAAAGCAACTGATCAGGAGGAGAAAAGAATTTTTCATTGTATTAATAATGAGTTTCGTTCAACGATCAGGCTGCCGATCAACAGTAAAAGTAAAAACAAGGCAATAATAGTATGCGCAAGAACACTCTTCAGTTTTGCGGCCAGCATAACCGCCAGGGTTATCAGCACGATGAAATGGACAATTTGTTCGGTGAGGGGCAAGTCTAAAAGAAAAACATTTTGCAAAACGGACAAGACAACCAGTAAAATCGCACACCCGAAAAAATTTTGATAGATGACGAAATAAAAATGTTTCGTATCCCGGCTATACTTCTCCCACGAATCGGGAAATAAGAGATTGGCCAGGATAAACAGCAGAATAGGGTAGAGGATTATGAACAAAAATGTCGGAAGCCTCCACGCAAGGGTAGACTTTAGCTGATAGGTGATCCACCATTCGTGAATGTGCATCACAAACACCAGTCCGATCCAGATCAGGTAAGGCCAGAACAACTTTACGCGCTGCTCTTCCCGGAGTAGCTGCGCAATGCCCGTAAGCACCAGGGTAATTCCTAACCCGATGATGATGGAAACCAGAACAACAACGTATTCAAAAGGGCTCATTTGAAAAGAATTTCCCCCTATTTAAACTGATTCTAAATTATATTACTACGGCAAACTCCTATCATTACCGACTCACCTACATCATGTTACGAAAGGTGTTAAAACCCTTGAAATAATTATGCCGTGCCATGAAATAAATTTGAAATAATGCCTCCTGATAGTAGATTTGTGCCACTTGAAGTAAACCGGACACCTACACCTATCATGATAAAACATTTCACTTCATTCTTCAGCAAGTTTTTATCAGTTGTCATTCTCCTTTCCTTACTAAGTTTTGCGAGCCAGGCACAAGCTATCCCCGAAGATGCTGCTTCGATCACTGCAGGCCAGGCGCTCTTCAATGGTAACTGCAAGTCTTGTCACAAAATTCAGGGTCAATCTGTTGGGCCGGGATTAGCCGGAGTGTACGATCGAACACCCTCAATTGACTGGATCCTTGCATGGGTTAAAAACCCGCAGAAAGTGATTGCTAGTGGTGACGAGTACGCTAATAAAATCTATCTCGAATACAAGAAGAGCCAGATGACTGCCTTCACTAATTTTAAAGATGAGCAGATTCTTGCTATTCTGGGATACATAAAGTCTGAAGCTAACAAACCACCACCACCCGTGGATCCGACAGGGCCAACAGGAGGAACAGGGTCCGCAGCTGGTCAGCAAGGCATTTCCTCAACCTACCTGAACGTCATCCTCATTGGGATGGTTATCATTCTTATATTATTAGTAGTGATCCTGGGTTTTCTCGTTTCGTCCCTGAAGCGTTTTCTGGATCAGAAAAATCTAACAGACGAGGATAAAGAAGTTGTTCATTCGCCTATATCAGTTGCCAGTATTTCCCGCAGCCGCGGATTTATTTTTATTGTGGTCTTTCTGGTGGCTGCATTGGGCTTCAAAGCCGTGATTAATGGCTTATACTCTATAGGCATTCAGCAAGGGTATGCACCGAAGCAGCCTATTGCATTCTCACACAAGTTGCACGCAGGTGACTACGAAATCGACTGTAAGTATTGCCATACGGGTGTAATGGTGGGCAAGAGTGCTACCATTCCTTCCGTGAATATTTGTATGAATTGCCACCGTGCGGTAAAAACAGAATCACCTCAAATCCAAAAGATCTGGGCAGCTGCAGACTGGAATGCTGAAACATTATCATTCGGTCCTAAACAAAAACCTATCGAGTGGGTACGTATTCACAACCTGCCGGACCTCGCATACTTCAACCACGCCCAGCACGTAAACGTGGCTGGTGTTGAGTGTCAGACCTGTCACGGACCAATTGAGACGATGGACGTGGTTCGTCAATACTCTTTACTAACTATGGGCTGGTGTATTGACTGTCACCGCAAGACTGACATTAACACAAAAGGAAATGCCTACTACGATAATCTCGTAGAACTGCACAACAAAGCAGGAAAAACAATGAAGGTTGAAGACAATGGCGGACTGGAGTGCGCTAAGTGTCACTATTAATATATAGAACAAAACGAATTAAGAATAACGGTTCATTACACAATGGAAGAATCTAAGAAGATATATTGGAAAGGTCTTGAGCAGCTAAC
>Ga0075156_10001165_pt1 | contig 14161 bp, 12 predicted proteins | sample JI81AbrownDNA_FD_70966 | JGI IMG/M metagenome (GOLD analysis project Ga0075156, IMG submission 70966) | Wastewater effluent complex algal communities from Wisconsin, to seasonally profile nutrient transformation and Carbon sequestration -... | ecosystem: Engineered > WWTP > Effluent > Algae...
CATCGATGAACAGGATGGCGTTCGGGTGATCGGCGAGTTGCTTCAGGACCGCCTTCAGGCGTTGCTCGAAATCGCCCCGATACTTTGTGCCTGCCAGCAGTGCGCCCATATCCAGGGCGTACACCTGGGCGTCGGCAAGGATCTCCGGGACACGTCCTTCGACGACGCGCCGGGCCAAGCCTTCCGCAATGGCGGTCTTGCCCACGCCGGCTTCGCCGACCAGCAGGGGGTTGTTCTTGCGCCGCCGGCACAGGGTCTGGATGACACGCTCGACTTCCTTCTCGCGACCGATCAGGGGATCGATCTTGCCGAGGAGGGCTTGCTGGTTGAGATTCTGGGTGTAATTGTCCAGTGCGCCGCCGGCGGACGTGCCTTCCTGCTCCTGCTCACCCTGCTCGGACTCGCCAGCAGGGCGACCAGCAGCCGGATTCGCGCCTTGCTGGGGTGTCTTGGTGATGCCGTGGGAGATGAAGTTCACCACGTCGAGGCGGGAGATGTTTTGGCGTTGCAGGAAATAGACTGCGTGGGAGTCCTTTTCGCCGAAGATGGCGACGAGCACGTTGGCTCCGGTGACTTCCTTCTTGCCGGAGGACTGGACGTGCAGGATGGCCCGCTGGATGACGCGCTGAAAACCCAGGGTGGGCTGGGTGTCAATGTCTTCCGTGCCCTCGACCTTGGGCGTGTGCTCGTTCACAAAGTTGGTGAGTTCCTTGCGCAACTCGTCGGTCTTGGCCGCGCAGGCCCGCAGCACTTCGGCAGCGGAAGGGTTGTCGAGGAGCGCAAGCAGGAGGTGCTCCACGGTGATGAACTCATGGCGCTTTTGTCTGGCTTCGACAAAGGCCATGTGCAGACTGACTTCAAGCTCTTGCGCGATCATTTCAGTTTTCCTCCATGACGCATGCCAGGGGGTGCTGGTGCTGGCGTGCGTACGCGATGACCTGCTCGACTTTGGTGGCTGCGATGTCCCGCGGAAAGACCCCGCACACACCAACGCCCTCTCTGTGCACTTTGAGCATGATCCGCGTCGCTTGTTCGCGGTCCTTGCCAAAGTATTTCTCTATCACGGCCACCACGAAATCCATGGGGGTGAAATCGTCGTTAAGGAGCATGACTTTAAAGAGCGGCGGCGGTTTGACCCGCGTCACCGACGTTTCAAGTACAGACTCTTCCTGCTTTTTGATGACCATGCGACCCATTCTAAACAACCCCGATGATTGTGCAAGAGTGACTTGGCACACCTGCCGGGGCTTTCCAAAGCGGTGCACTTGCCCCGTCATGGTGCGTCGCAAGTGGGGCAAAAGCTGCGTTGAAATGTCGGTTTTTGTTGGAAAACGCACAAAAACACCACATTTATTTTCCGCTTTCGTGTTGTGGTGCAACATTTGTGCCGGTTTACAAATGCGTTGACGAGGCCAATCAAATCACGTAAAAGCAGACCTGTGCTCGTGCCAAGGCCGGGGCTGCGGGGTTTGCGTTGCGTGTTCGAAGAAGCACCCTCGATAGTCCTGTCTCTGTCTTGACCCGATCGCATGCCGGACGTCCGGATCGTATTACTGCAATCAAGAAGGAATTAGCAATATGGCAACTGGTACTGTTAAGTGGTTCAACGACGCCAAGGGTTTCGGTTTCATCACGCCGGATGACGGTAGTGAGGACCTGTTCGCGCACTTCTCTGCGATCAACATGAACGGGTTCAAGTCGCTGAAAGAGGGGGAGAAGGTTCAGTTCGAGGTCACCCAGGGTCCGAAGGGCAAGCAAGCGTCGAACATCCAGCGCGCTTGATCTGTTCCGATCCGTCGGGGCTTATGGCTCCGATGCAGTGATCCAGACCGCCGGCCTGCGCAAGCTTGCCGGCGGTTTTGCTTTTGCGGTGCCGGTTTGACGAGGACGTGTCGTGCGCGTCTGTAAGGCTAAAAGCAAAAAACCCGCATAGCGCGGGTTTTTAGGTGCAACAAGCGGTAATCGCGTGCCGGAAGCAATTACTTGAGTTTCACTTCCTTGTACGGCACGTGCTTGCGGGCAACGGGGTCGTACTTGTTGAACTCAAGCTTGCCCGGGGTGGTGCGCTTGTTCTTGGACGTGGTGTAAAAATGCCCGGTGCCAGCAGTGGACTCGAGCTTGATCTTTTCGCGGCCGCCTTTTGCCATGTCGATTTATCTCCGGTGGTAAAAAGGCTCAGACCTTTTCGCCGCGAGCGCGAAGCTCTGCAACGATGGCGTCGATGCCCTTCTTGTCAATGGTGCGCAGGGCCGCGTTGGATACGCGCAGGCGCACCCAACGGTTTTCGGCTTCGCTCCAGAACTTGCGATTCTGCAGGTTCGGCAGGAAGCGGCGCTTGGTTTTGTTGTTCGCGTGGGAAACGTTGTTACCCACCATCGGTGCTTTTCCGGTCACTTGGCAAACGCGAGCCATTTGTTGCTCCAAACTGGTTTTGATTCGATAAGACTCTCGATTATAAGCGACGAAGTTCACTCGAATCAATACCTTGGTACATTTCAGATGGTGAATGTGCGCCTCGGTAAGTCCGGAACCTAGAGCAGGCCTCGCTCTGCGAAGGAAACGGGGGCGGCGTTGCCGGCCACGATGAAGTGGTCAAGGACCCGCACATCCACCAGCGCCAGGGCCTGGGTGAGGCTTCTTGTCAGCGATTGGTCGGCGATGCTGGGTTCCCCGACGCCGGACGGGTGGTTGTGGGCAAGAATCACGGCGGCGGCATTGCGCTCGAGGACCAGCTTGACGACCTCCCGCGGGTAGACCGACGTTTGGGTTAGCGTGCCGCGAAAAAGCTCGACGTTGCCCATTACCCGGTTCTGGGCGTCCAGGAGCAGGATCATGAAGACTTCGTGGGGGAGTTGCGCCAGTTTGAGACGCAGCCAGTCGCGAACCGCGCGGGGGGAATCGAGTACGTCGCGGCGGGCCATCTCTTCGCTGAGGGCGCGGCGTGCCAGTTCGAGAACCGCCTGCAGCTGGGCGTATTTGGCGGGCCCCATGCCGGGAATGGCGGAGAAGGCTGAAGCAGAGGCCGCACACAGCGGTGAAAGTCCGCCGAAATGACCCAGAAGGTCGCGGGCAAGATCGACGGCACTCTTACCCCGGATGCCGACCCGCAGGAACAGGGCCAGCAGCTCGGCATCGGACAGGGCGCCGGCGCCAAGAGCGAGGAGGCGCTCCCGCGGGCGTTCGTCGGCAGGCCAGTCGGTGATTGCCATGGCGTGTACAATTCCAGCTTCTGAAGGACTTGGATAATACCATTGGCATGAGTGAGCTCAAGGGCAGGAAACTGGTGTTGGGGGTGACGGGGGGCGTGGCCGCCTACAAGTCGGCCGAGTTGGTGCGCCTGTTGAGCAAGGCCGGGGCGGACGTCCATGTGGTGTTGACGGAAGGCGGCGCACGCTTTGTGACGGCGGTCACCTTTCAGGCGCTATCCGGTAACCGGGTGTGGACCGATCTGTGGGATCCACGCATGGACAACAACATGGCCCACATCGACCTCACCCGTGATGCTGACGCGATCCTGATTGCGCCGGCGACTGCCGATGTGATGGCCAAGCTGACCCATGGTCTGGCCGACGACCTGTTGACCACGCTTTGCCTGGCACGGGACTGCCCCCTGCTGGTGGCGCCGGCCATGAACCGGCAGATGTGGGAGAGCCCTGCCACGCAGCGCAATGCCGCGCAGCTGTGCGCTGACGGGGTGACCCTGTTTGGGCCGGCGGCGGGCGAGCAGGCCTGCGGTGAAGTGGGGCTGGGGCGAATGCTGGAGCCCGAAGACCTGTGCGAGGCGGTGATCGGGTTCTTTCAGCCCCGCCTGCTTGCCGGGCGGCGGGTGATCATGACGGCCGGGCCGACCTTTGAGGCTATCGATCCGGTACGTGGCATCACCAATTCAAGCTCCGGCAAGATGGCCTATGGTCTGGCCCGGGCCTGCGCCCAGGCGGGGGCGGAGGTGGTTCTGGTCAGTGGTCCGGTGGCCCTGCCTGCACCGGCGGGAGCCCGCCGGGTGAGCGTGCGCAGTGCGCTGGAAATGCGCGAGGCCGTGTTTTCCGCCCTGCCTGGTGCCGACGTCTTCATCGGCGTGGCTGCAGTGGCGGATTATCGTCCGGCCACCTCGGCCGAACACAAGATCAAAAAATCCGGCGCAGATCTGTCCATCACCCTGACGCCCAACCCGGACATCCTTGCCGACGTGGCGGGTTTGCCAAACCCGCCCTTCTGTGTAGGCTTTGCTGCCGAAAGCCGCAACCTGGACGAATACGCGGAAGGCAAGCGCAAGGCCAAGAAGCTGCCCCTGATTGTCGGCAACCTGGTGCAGGACGGGCTGGGCGGAGATGACAACCTGGTGGTGCTGTATGACGACGTTGGTCGTCACCCTTTGCCGAAGGCACCCAAGCCGGATCTTGCCCGGGCCATCGTGGCCCATCTGGCGGGCCTGTTGCCCAAGTCCTGACACCCAGCCCTGAATGATTGGATTGCCATGCACCGAATTGACATCAAGATTCTCGACGAGCGCCTGCAGAGTCAGCCACCTGCGTACGCAACCGGCGGCTCGGCCGGGCTGGATCTGCGGGCCTGCATCGATGCACCCATCAACCTGGCTCCCGGGCATACGACCCTGGTGCCGACGGGCCTCGCGATCCATCTGGCCGACTCCGGCCTGGCCGCGATGATCCTGCCGCGCTCGGGGCTGGGGCACAAGCACGGCATCGTGTTGGGTAATCTGGTGGGGCTGATCGATTCGGATTACCAGGGCCAGATCTTCGTGTCGGTCTGGAATCGGGGGCATGAGCACTTCACGGTTCAGCCCATGGAGCGCATCGCCCAACTGGTGGTCGTGCCGGTGCTGCAGGTGGCTTTCAACGTGGTGGACGACTTCGATGCGAGCGAACGGGGTGCCGGTGGTTTTGGCAGTACCGGCAAGCACTGATGCGCCATCCCGGCATTCCCACCGGTGTTCATGTCCTGCTTGAGCGGGAAGGCCGGGTGTTGCTGATGCGCCGCGCCGGGACGGGCTTCTTCGATGGTTTGTTCAGCCTGCCCGGCGGTCATGTGGAAGAGGGCGAGTCCGTGGTGGCAACGGCCGTTCGTGAGATGGCAGAGGAGCTTGGGGTCGTGCTCGATCCGGACAGTGTGGCCGTGTTGGGTGTGGTCCATCGCCGCTCGGATACGAACCGGATCGATTTTTTCGTCCGGGCTCTGTCATGGCGCGGCGAGCCGCATATTGCCGAGCCTGACAAATGCGATGCGCTGAGCTGGTTTCCCCTGGATGACTTGCCCGAGGCTGTCGTACCCTACATTCGTGATGCCCTTGCGGAGGGGCCGGGCCCGTGGATACGGGAATCCGGCTGGTGCTGAAATGAAAAACCCCGGGTGTTGAGATCCGGGGTTTTTCATTCCACGGGCGGCTTTACTCCGGAACGTTCACCGTCCCGCCGCTGTAGGTGATGATGTCTGCCCCAACCGGGCTGCTGGCAATGGGCGGTACGTTGCTGACGGTGAGCGCCGGTGCTGAGCCCGCCGTGCCGCCGCGCGGTGTGGTGCGAATCACCTGGGAGTCGGGCAGCGCGGTTCCGTTCTTCAGGTGGGCATACATAATGTCCATGCCTTGGTTGAAGTACACATGCAGGGGCACCAGATTGCTGTCATAGCCGGGCAACAGGCCGTTGTCGATGAAGGTGTCAAAGTGCTGGGCGTTGGTGACCTCGTAGTAGCGCAGCTTGCTGGTGGTGCCATCGGCCTTGCGACTTGCTCCGTAGTAGGCGCGGGATGCGTGATTGACGGGGATCAGGGTGTCGGAGCGGCCTGACACGATGACCGTCGGCTTGCCCATGAGTGCCCCACTGGCCTGCACTTCCGCGATGCCCTGGCGTACGCGGTCGGACTGGGCGAGGAGGGTGCCGGTGAGTTTGCTGCCTGTCACTGCATCCAAACCGGTTACCAACGAGCGGGCGCACAGGGCGCCATCGAGGGCCGCATCGGCGAGCCCCGTGGAAGGGGATACCGCCAGTACGTCCCGCTTGGCGCCGCCACTGGCCTCGTTGTAGACGAGGTTGATGCCGCCGGTGGGCGGGACGCCATTGCCGGTGGCAAAGATGCCCGCCTGGACCAGGGCGCTGGTGGCGGTGACGTTACCCAGTGTGGCTCCCGCCACGGCTACCGTGCTGCCGAAGCTGAAACCGCAGACATTGTCGGTCACGCTGAAGCGCCCGAGGGTGTTCAGGTAGGTAACGACAATTGATGGTGTGGCGAAGGCGTGATGGGACGCGTGATAGATGTCGTGCTCACTGCTCCAGCCGTAACTGCGCAGCTTCTGGAGCGCTTCGTCGGCTTGCGCCTGGAGCGTCGTGCCGGCCAACAGGCCCTTGGCCTTGAGTGCCGTGCATCGATTGGCCGCATAGCCGGCGATGAAGGCGGCGCCTGGCGAGCCCGTGGCCGCGGCCGACAGCGCGGCGCAAGGCTGGTAGAGGTTGGCATAGGTGAAGTAGTCCATCAGCGGCTTGCCGATCGTGCTGACCGCGGCCGTGCCCTGCTTGATGCCGACGCCGCTCACGTCCTTCGGTTGAATCTGGGGCTCACTAACGGCGACGCCGTCGATCAGGCCCAGGCTGTCCTGCTCGGCGGCGAGAAGCGCCGCGCCGGCGCCATTGGACGCAGACGAGGCGATCACCAGGGTGTTGGCCGGGCGGATGACGCGGGGCTTCTTGCCACTGGCATCGGCCGTGCCGTATTTCTCGTTGAGCACATAGAAGGCGAAACCCACCGCATCCAGGGTGTTGCGGCCCCAGTCCTTCTCGGGGTTCTGGCGGGAGTGGGCATGCTTGTAGGCGATCCGGTTGGGGAAGGCCGCATTGAAGGCGTCGAGCTGGGTCTTGGTCAGATCGGCGGCAAAGTGGGCCCGCTTGCCGGCGGCGCTGGCGCTGGAAACGGTGCCATCGATCAGGTTGACGGTGTCCCGGGCCAGGTCGTGCATGCCGTTGCCACTGCCCTTGTCGGTGTAGGCCACGGCACAGCCGTGCTTGAGCCCCCACTCTCCAGCCGTACCGATTGCGCCATAGACGCCCCGCGAACCCGAGGACGTGGCGGTGACGATGCACGGCTGGGCGGCATTGAAGCTGGCGGGAATCTGCACCATCACGGTGACCAGGCGGGTGCCGCTCTCGTCACCGGAGAAGGCGATGGCCTCGGTGCCGGCGATCTTGCCTTCGCCCAGGGTGTCGCCGCCATTGATGTCGATGTTGGGGCCGTAGAGGGTGCCGTAGCCACCGGTGGGCTTGTTGGCGTCCACGAGGGCGCGGTAGTTGTTGTAGATGGCGTTGCGGCGCAGCTCGGCGGCGGTGGGGGCGGCGGCATTGGTGTAGGTGGGGGCCACGGCACTGCCGAGCCCGGTCTTGCCGAGCCCGGCGGTGAGGAGGTCGTCGCTGTTGCCGTCGTAATCCTGGATGCGGTAGGAGTCGGCGCGGATGCGCTCGGGTTGCCGGTTGTAGGCAATAAAGCCCGTGCCGGACGGGCGCAGGTCGACGAGGGTCAGCAGGCGGTCGGTTTCGTCTCCGTCGATGCTGGCGGTGCCGGGCTGAAACCTGGCATGGCGCAGGGAGGCCGGGCGTTTGCCGAGTTCGGACTCTAGGGCGTCGAGCAGCTTTGCATCGGCGTTGGCCACGCTGGCTGCGCCGACCTGGCTGAAAGTGCCCGTCGTAAAGGCGGCCCGCAAGGCGGTATCGGAGCTGACGCCCAGCGCCAGTTGGGCAATGCTGTTGGTCGCGGTGTTGATGTTGGCGGGCTTGCCGGCATCGTCCTCGGTCACCAGGGCATGCCATACCCCCTGACTGCCGGTGATCTGCAGCATCAGCGGGTAGGTCAGTCCGACGGTCTGGATCGTGTAGTTGCCGTTGCTGTCGGTGGTGGCGCTGCGGGTTTGGCCCGTCTTGTCCTTGATGGTGACCGTGCCGTTGGCGATGGCCAGACCCTCCGCAGCGATCCCACTCAGCTGAATACTCTTGTCGTTGCTGCCGCCCCCTCCGCAGGCCCCCAGGACCAGGGTGCTGCTGACCGCCAGCACCAGAGCTTTCAATCGAAACCGGTATTCCATGTCTCTCCTCCTTTATTGGTTATGGGAAGTGCCACCCAGATGGCAACCTCACATCCATGGTGGTACTTGCCGACGGAGTGCGACACTGGGGTTTACCTGAACGCCATGAAAAACCGCCGGACAAGGCCGGCGGTCGGGGCAGAAAACAGGCTCAGGCGGCTGGTGACGGGGGCGCGTCGGTTTGGGCGCCGTAGGCATTGCAGAAGCGCAGCTCTTGCGGATACGGGTAGAAGTCCTCCACGTAGCCATTGCGTATCCGGGCCTGGGCGTCCTGCCAGAAGCGGGGGTCGAGCAGGTTGCGGTGGTGTTTGAGGAAGGCCTTGCGGATCTTTTGCTGGCCAAGCAGAAAGGTGGCGAACTCCTCCGGGAAGACATCCATCGGGCCGGCCGAGTACCAGGGCTCGCCGGACATCTCCATGTCCTCGTTGGGCGCAGGGGGGATCTTGCGGAAGTTGCAGTCGGTCATGTACTCGATCTCGTCGTAATCGTAGAACACGACACGTCCGTAGCGGGTCACCCCGAAGTTCTTCCATAACATGTCGCCGGGGAAGATGTTGGCGATGGCCAGTTCGCCGATGGCCTGGCCGTATTCGCGCACGGCCTCGTCAACCTGCTCGTCGCTGGCCTTGTCCAGGTAGATGTTGAGCGGAGTCATGCGGCGTTCGATATACACGTGCTTGACCACCAGGGTGTCGCCGTCCTCTTCGATCACCGAGGGGGCGAGTTGCTTGAGCTGGGCGATGAGATCGGGGTGGAAGCGGCTGCGGGGCAGGGCGACGTTGGAGAACTCCAGGGTGTCGGCCATGCGCCCGACCCGGTCCACCTGGCGCACCAGCAGATACTTGCGCTTCACCGTGGCCCTGTCCATGTTTTTTGAGCTACCAAAGACGTCCTTGATGATCTTGAAGACGTAGGGGTAGGACGGCAGCGTGAACACCAGCATGACAAGGCCGCGGATGCCGGGCGCCTCGATGAACTGGTCATTGGAGTGGCGCAGGTGGGCGATCAGATCGCGGAAGAAGATGGTCTTGCCCTGCTTGCCCAGGCCAAGCATGGTGTAGAGCTCGGAGCGGGGCTTGTTCGGCATGATGCTGCGCAGGAACTGCACGTAGCCCGACGGTACTTCCATGTCCACCAGAAAATAGGCGCGGGACAGGGAGAAGAGCAGGGAGATGCGCCAGGTGTCGAGCAGGATAGTATCCAGGTGGAGCATGCCCGAGGCGCCGTGGCGTACGGCAATCACGAAGGGGACCTCCTGGTAGCCATTGACCGCTTTGCCGATGATGTAGGCGGTCTTGTTACGGTAGAAGGCCGAGTACAAGACCTGAATCTGGCAGTTCACCTCCATTTTCGGCCAGCTGCCCAGATGCGTCTCGACGGTACGCATCACATAGTCCACATCCCGCTCCAGGTTCTCGAAGGGACGCTGCCAGTCGAAGTCCTCGATGAGGCGCAGGATGGTGGCGCGCAGGCCTTCGTCCTGGGGGTAATAGCTGGAGTAAGTGGGCGGAAAGGACTCGATGTAGTCCGTGGAGATGGCCGGTCGGGTAAAGATGTACGCGTTGCTGAAGTAGTCACGATGCAGGATTTTTGTGGTGACCGAGTTGAAGAAGGTCTCGGCCAGCTCGGGCTGCTTGTGGTTGATCAGCAGGCCGATGTAATGGAGCTTGACCGCCTGCCAGGTGGCGTCGTCGATGGACTCGGCGTTGAACTCCTCGTGGATGCGGTGCACGGTTTCGTTCACCCGGTCATCGTAGAACTGGACCCGGTCACGCACCGCCGAGAGCTGTTCCTGCCAGGCGGCTGCCTCGTAGCTTTCCTTGGCACGCTTCGACGTCTCCCGGAAGATCCGGTAGTGCTTGTTGAAACCCTCGATCATGGCCTGGGCAATGGCCTGGGCGACCGGGTTCTCGTTACTGATGGCCTCCATCTTCCCTCCCTGCAGTCCGCTACGGACTCTTTGCTGTGGTGTCGCAAGGCGTTTTGCCGGCGCACTTGGAGTCGTGATCTTAGCATTCGGTGATCGGCCGGATCGCCGCGCAGGGCTTGGCTTGCCCCTTTGTAGGTAGGGCGCAGGAATGCTGGGAACGGTTCTTTTAGCGCGCCGTTATTTCGTCCATAATCAAAAGGACCTGTCTTGCCCCGAAGACGGGCTGTGGACAGGTAGCGTTTCGGTTGTGGCGGTGTTTTGCCACGGGAGATTTCCGCTCGGGAAGTCCTCAAGGTGGTGACCACGAGCCGCCCGATCCGCCCGTGCGATGCGAAATCTATGCGAGGGAGTTGGAATGAGTGCTTCTCTGATCAAGGTACCGGCTGGTGGTCAAAAAATCGTCCCGGGCCAGGTTGTTCCCGACAATCCCATCATCCCGTTCATTGAGGGTGATGGCATCGGGGTGGATATCACTCCGGTGATGATCAAGGTGATTGATGCCGCTGTTGCTAAGGCTTACGACGGCAAGAAGAAGATCCATTGGATGGAGGTCTATGCAGGCGAAAAATCCACCCAGCTGTATGGCCCCGACGAGTGGTTTCCGAAGGAAACCTTCGACGCCCTCAAGGAATACTGTGTATCCATCAAGGGGCCGATGACGACCCCGGTGGGCGGTGGCATTCGCTCCCTCAACGTGGCCCTGCGCCAGGAGCTGGATCTTTACCAGTGCGTGCGCCCGGTTCAGTACTTCAAGGGTGTGCCGTCACCCCTCAAGAACCCGGAGCTGACCAACATGGTCATCTTCCGTGAGAATACGGAAGACATCTACGCGGGCATCGAGTGGGCGGCCGAGTCTGAAGGCGCGAAGAAGGTCGTGGCCTTCCTGCAGAATGAAATGGGCGTGAAGAAGATCCGCTTCCCGGAAACGTCCGGCATCGGCATCAAGCCCATCTCCATTGAAGGCACCACCCGCCTTGTGCGTGCCGCCCTCAAGTACGTGATTGCCAACGACCGCAAGTCGCTGACCATTGTGCACAAGGGCAACATCATGAAGTTCACCGAAGGCCTGTTCCGCGACACGGCCTACAAGGTGGCCCAGGAAGAGTTCGGAGCCCAGCCGATCGATGGTGGCCCGTGGTGCAAGTTCACCAACCCGAAAACCGGGCGTGAAATCATCGTCAAGGACGCGATCGCCGATGCCTTCCTGCAGCAGATCCTGTTGCGTCCGGCGGAGTACGACACCATCGTGACCACCAACCTGAACGGCGACTACATTTCCGACGCCCTGGCGGCCCAGGTCGGTGGGATCGGCATTGCGCCCGGGGCCAACATTTCGGACCAGTACGCCTGTTTCGAAGCCACCCATGGCACTGCGCCCAAGTATGCGGGTCTCGACAAGGTGAATCCGGGTTCGCTCATCCTCTCTGCCGAGATGATGTTGCGTCACATGGGCTGGACCGAAGCCGCCGATCTGGTGATCAAGTCCATGGAGGCGGCCATTGGTGACAAGCAGGTGACTTATGACTTCGCCCGTCTGATGGAGGGCGCCAACGAGGTGTCCTGCTCCGGATTCGGTGATGCCATGATCGAACGAATGTGAGTTCGCCTGATCGCGGGCCTGCCATGGTGCCCAGCTGAAAGCAAAAAGCCCCCTCGGTCTGTAGGGGGCTTTTTGTTGCAGCCATGTGAAACGGGGGCCGCCCCGCGGCGGCCCCCGTTTACTTCCCGCGGTGATCTGCGGGCAAGGTGATACAGCCTTAGGCGCGTGCGGCCTTCAGTGCTGCGTTGAGCGTCGGGCTCGGACGCATCACCGCCTTGCACTTCTCGGAGTCGGCCTTGTAGTAACCACCAATATCCACAGCCTTGCCCTGAACAGTCTTCAACTCGGCAACGATCTGAGCTTCGCTGTCGGTCAAGGTCTTGGCCAGCTTGGCGAAGTGGGCCGCCAGTTCGGCATCCTCGGTCTGGTTGGCCAGCTCCTGAGCCCAGTACATGGCCAGGTAGAACTGGGAGCCGCGGTTGTCGAGCTCGCCGGTCTTGGGCGAGGGAGACTTGCGGTTGTCCAGCAGTTTGCCGGTCGCTGAGTCAAGGGTCTTTGCAAGGAGAACGGCGCGCTTGTTGTCGTTCTTGATGCCCAGATCCTCAAGGGAGACGGCCAAGGCGAGGTATTCGCCCAGGGAGTCCCAGCGCAGGTGGTTTTCCTCAGTCAGTTGCTGGACATGCTTCGGCGCGGAGCCGCCGGCACCCGTTTCGTACATGCCGCCGCCGGCCATCAGCGGAACGATGGACAGCATCTTGGCAGAGGTGCCGAGCTCCATGATGGGGAACAGGTCGGTCAGGTAGTCGCGCAGGATATTGCCGGTCACCGAGATGGTGTCGAGGCCACGGATCACGCGCTCCAGGGTGAAGCGCATGGCGCGGACCTGGGACATGATGTGGATGTCGAGACCAGTGGTGTCGTGTTCCTTCAGGTAAGTTTCAACCTTCTTGATCAGTTCGTTCTCGTGGGGGCGGTAGGTGTCCAGCCAGAACACGGCAGGCATGCCGGAGTTGCGGGCACGGGTGACGGCCAGCTTGACCCAGTCGCGGATCGGGGCATCCTTGACTTGGCACATGCGCCAGATGTCGCCGGCTTCGACGTTCTGGGTGAGCAGCACTTCACCGGTGTCGATGTCCACGATATTGGCGATGCCGTCCTCGGCGATCTCGAAGGTCTTGTCGTGGGAGCCGTATTCTTCAGCCTTCTGGGCCATCAGACCGACGTTGGGCACGGTGCCCATGGTCTTCGGATCGAAGTTGCCGTTGGTCTTGCAGAAGTTGATCATCTCCTGGTAGATGCGGGCGAAGGTGGACTCCGGCATCACGGCCTTGGTGTCGTACTGCTTGCCATCGGCACCCCACATCTTGCCACCAGAGCGGATCATCGCCGGCATGGAGGCGTCGACGATCACGTCGTTGGGGGAGTGGAAGTTGGTGATGCCCTTGGCGGAGTCAACCATCGCCAGTTTCGGACGGTGCTCCTGGCAGGCGTGCAGGTCGCGGATGATCTCGTCGCGCTGGGACTCGGGCAGGGTCTTGATCTTCTCGTACAGATCGACCATGCCATTGTTGACGTTGATGCCCAGCTCGTTGAACAGGCCTTCGTGCTTTTCGAAGGCTTCCTTGTAGAAGATCCTGACGCAATGGCCGAAGACGATGGGGTGCGACACCTTCATCATCGTTGCCTTGACGTGCAGCGAGAACAGGATGCCGGACTCGCGGCAGTCTTCGAGTTCACGCTCGTAGAAGTCACACAGGGCCTTCTTGCTCATGAACATCGAGTCGATGATCTCGCCTTCCAGCAGGGCGAGCTTCGGCTTCAACACGGTGATCTTGCCACCCTTGGCGATCAGCTCCATACGCACGTTGCGGGCCTTGTCCACGGTCAGGGACTTTTCGCCATGGTAGAAGTCGCCGTGGTGCATGTGGGACACGTGGGTCCGGGACCAGGGCTTCCACTCGCCCATGGAGTGGGGGTTCTTGCGGGCGTAGTTCTTGACGGCCAGTGGCGCGCGGCGATCGGAGTTGCCTTCGCGCAGCACCGGATTGACCGCAGAGCCAAGACACTTGCCGTAGCGGGTGACGATGGCTTTTTCCTCGTCGGTGGAGGCCGCTTCCGGATAGTCGGGGATGGGATAACCCTTGGCCTGCAGCTCTTTTACGCATGCCTTCAGCTGGGCCACGGAGGCACTGATGTTGGGCAGCTTGATGATGTTCACGTCCGGATCGAGCGTTTTCTTGCCCAGCTCACCCAGGGTGTTGGGCACCTTCTGGTCGTCACTCAGGTATTCCGAAAATTCGGAGAGGACGCGGGCGGAGACGGAGATGTCAGCCTTCTCGATCTCGATGCCTGCCGGATCCGTGAAGGTCCGGATGATGGGAAGGAACGCGCACGTGGCCAGCAGCGGTGCTTCGTCCGTCAGCGTGTAGATGATCTTGGATTTCCCTGTAACCATTTATCTTCCCTCGATTTTGATTTTATTGACGACGAACCAATGCTGGCTCTTTGTCGCCATGAAAGTCGGCGGACTACGCATCCCGCAGTCCGCAGCAAAATATCATGTATCCCGCGCGCCTGCATCGAAACCCGCGGATCCCGCCACCGTCGG
>Ga0075156_10001170_pt1 | contig 14134 bp, 11 predicted proteins | sample JI81AbrownDNA_FD_70966 | JGI IMG/M metagenome (GOLD analysis project Ga0075156, IMG submission 70966) | Wastewater effluent complex algal communities from Wisconsin, to seasonally profile nutrient transformation and Carbon sequestration -... | ecosystem: Engineered > WWTP > Effluent > Algae...
CCTTAACTTAATTAGAAATAACGCGATAGGCCTGAGCCAAGGCGGCGTTTCTAGGTAGGGACCCACCTGCACTTGCAGGTTCAAAACCTGGTGATACACGGCAAAAGCGGGGCTTTTCTTTTTTCTTGTCTGTACCTCTTGCTTGACAGAATATAATCGCGGCATGTAAAATCGCCGCCGTTGGTGAATAACAATTGAATAACGGAGATAAAGCGACTGGGTCTTTGAGTCACTGAGAGCATATACTGCGAACTGTTCTCAATAAATTTCAGGAGATTGCTTCGGGCAACAAACGCCCTCGCAATGACATGAAGACTACGAGGTGGAGGTTCTCCCGTGCGAACGGGACGCTAATTACCCCACCCCTACCCCTCCGCCAAGAGGGAGAGGGAAAAGGTGAGAAAATCGGATAGATCAGCGGATGCCTCTGAAGCCAGATCACTGGCTTCCTTCTCCCTTCCAAAGAAAGCGAAATTGAGCAAAGGAGTTTAAAAAAACTCTATTGCTTGCCATCGAAAACCACACGGCGACGAGTGGGACAAGGTGGACGCGGTGAACAGCCATTTAAAAAATGGTCTGGAAGATTGGAAGGGCGTTTCTTTTTAATACTCGTGCGTATTGAAACAGGTAGCCCCGAGGCATGCCTGTTTTTTGTTTTATCACCTGTCACATAATAAAGGTATTTTTCAAAACTGCAGGTGAAAATGAGCAAGAAACGGGTCGCCCCATCCCAGAGCTCCTAATACAATCTCAAGCACTAGAAAGGAGATTGATATGGATAATACTATTGAACTTTCACAGCACTATAAATTGATCGAACAGGCCATTCAGTACATTGAAAACAATGTGCAGAGCCAGCCGGAATTGGAAGAGATCGCAGCCGCCGTTGGGTTGAGCGAGTATCACTTTCAGAGATTGTTCACCAACTGGACAGGCGTCAGCCCCAAGCGTTTCATGCAGTTCCTCACCAAGGAACATGCAAAGCAACTGCTCAGCCAATCTGAAAATTTGCTGGAAACAACGCACAAGGTTGGGCTATCCAGTTTGGGTCGGCTGCACGACCTCTTCATTAATACCGAGGCAGTCACACCTGGTGAATATAAATCTGGCGGCGCGGGTCTCACCATCCGCTACGGGATTCATCCTTCACCGTTTGGAAAAATACTCATCGCCACCACCGAGCGCGGCATTTGCAATTTGAGTTTTGTAGATGCAAGCGAAGGCAAAGCGATTGATAACCTCGTCTTGGATTGGCAACAGGCAGAGATGATCGAGGATTACAAATCCACCGCCCCACTGGTCACGCGCATCTTTTCCGGCCTGACAATTGATTCGCCTCTCAAGCTTCATCTACGCGGGACGAATTTCCAGATCAAAGTCTGGGAAGCGTTGCTCAACATTCCATCTGGTGCATTGACCACGTACGAACATATCGCAGCGCAAGTTGGCAACCCAAAAGCGGTCCGCGCGGTTGGCACAGCAGTTGGGCACAACCCAATTGCATACTTGATTCCATGTCACCGAGTCATCCGTAAAAGCGGTGATTTCGGAAATTATCTGTATGGCTCTGCTCGAAAGAAGGTAATATTGGCAAGAGAGTTTAGCGCAGGTAACGTATAAAGTGAGCCTGTAATAGACCTCTTGCAAAAATCCTTTTTGCCACAAAGTCACAGAGAAATTCTTTTGTTCTTCTCAGAGCATCTGCGCCTTTGTGGCTACCTTGTGGTCACTTATGCAAGAAGTCAAATAAGGAAAAAAATGAAATCCAAAATCTGGTTGGCATTACTGGCACTTTATATTGTGTGGGGCTCCACCTACCTGGGAATCAAAGTTGCGATCGAGACCATTCCTCCATTCTTTCACGCATCGGTTCGTTTCCTTATCTCGGGTATCATATTGGTAGTTTGGCAGCGTTCCGCAGGACAGGCAATGCCTACGCGCAAACAATGGGGTTCCGCAGCGATCATCGGCACCCTGCTCCTGCTCGGCGGCAATGGACTGGTCTCATGGGCTGAGCAATTCATTCCTTCGGGGATTGCGGCACTTATCATTGGCTCCATGCCCATGTTCCTTGTCGTTGCAGAAGCACTAAGGCCAAACGGCGTCAAACCCACATGGCGAGCCATCGTTGGTTTATTGATCGGCTTTGCGGGTATCTTCATTCTTGTTGGGCCTGCGGAAATTTCCGGCAGCAGTACAAAGCTCAATCCTTTTGGAGTGATCGCCCTGCTCGGCGCATGTGTGACCTGGGCAAGCGGTTCTGTCTACAGCAAAACAGCAGACCTGCCAAAATCATCTCTGATGAATACAGGCGCGCAGATGTTAATGGGAAGCGTCAGCCTGATGATCGTTTCGTTATTGACCGGTGAATTGCACGGCTGGGATATTACGGCTGTTTCATCCCGCTCAATTTACGGGTTAACGTATCTCATTTTCGTTGGTTCGCTGGTCGGGTTCGCATCCTATGGCTGGTTGTTGCAGAATGCGCCGATCTCACTCGTGGCAACATACGCATACGTCAACCCGATCGTGGCGGTTTTCCTTGGCAATTGGATCGGTGATGAACCACTGGAGCCGCGCATTTGGGTGGCGGCAGCAATCATCATCGGGGCGGTTATATTCATTAATACCAGAAGCAAGCCGCAGATTAAGAAAGAGGCGAAGGAACAGGTAGCGAGTGATCAGTAATTCAGTGGTCAGTTATCGGGCGGCAAATGCATTGTCCGAATTCATAAATCAAAAAGGAGAAATAAGTAATGGACGCGAAAGATCTGCTCAAGAAAGTTAAGGAAGATAATGTCAAGTTCATCTCGCTGCAATTCACGGATGTGATGGGCGCGGTGAAGAGCCTGGATATGCCGATCCGCCATCTGGAAGATGTGGCAAAGGACGGCGCATGGTTCGATGGTTCATCGGTGGAAGGTTTTGCGCGCATTCAGGAAAGTGATATGCGCTTGAAGATCGACCCCGATACCTACGCCGTGCTGCCGTGGTCTGCGGCGGATTCAAAACGCGCGCGCGTGTTCTGCGATATTTACACCCCCGGCGGCGAGCCGTTTGACGGCGACCCGCGCGGTGCTTTGAAGCGCATCCTCAAGAAAATTGCCGACCGCGGCTGGATGCTCAACATTGGACCCGAGCCTGAGTTCTTCCTCTTCAAGGCTTCGGATGGAAATGGCGTTCACCCCGTCCCCCACGATACGGGCGGTTACTTTGACTTCTCCTCCTTCGATGAGGCAGTCGTTGTTCGCACAGCATTGATGGAAGCTCTCGATGCAATGGGTCTCGATGTGGAAGTGGGCCATCACGAAGTTGCGTTGGGCCAGCACGAAATTGATTTCCGCTTCGCAGATGCGCTCAAGGCTGCTGATAATGTGCTGACCTTGAAGTACACCGTGAAAGCGATTGCCGCCCAGCACGGACTCACCGCATCTTTCATGCCCAAGCCTGTGTACGGCATCAATGGCTCTGGTATGCACTGCCACCAATCTCTCTTCGATATCAAGACCGGTGCGAACCTGTTCTTCGATGCGAAGGATGAGGCTCACCTTTCCCCGTTGGCTTATTCCTTCATCGCTGGTCAGTTGGAACATGCCCGCGCTCTGGCTGGTGTAGTTGCCCCAACTGTGAACTCCTACAAGCGTTTGGTTCCCGGCTATGAAGCACCTGTGTACATCGGTTGGGCTCAGCAGAACCGCTCCGCGCTCATCCGCATTCCGCGCTACACCGAAGGACGCGATAAAGCCGTCCGCGCTGAATTGCGCTTCCCGGACCCATCCTCCAACCCATATTTGGCTTTCACCGTGATGCTCGCGGCTGCCCTCGATGGCATTGATAAGAATATGAAGGCCCCCAAGCCGTTGAACAACATCAATCTTTATCACCTTGATAAGGAAGAACGCACCAAGTTGGGCGTAACCGAATTGCCCGGCTCGTTGGCGGAATCACTGAGCGAGTTGGAAAAGAATGAAGTGTTGAAATCTGCTCTTGGACCATATCTCTTTGAGGCGTACATGCGCGCGAAGTGGGAAGAGTGGGACGAGTTCCGCCTGCGTGTGACCGATTACGAGATCACAAAGTATTTGGAAACAGCGTAGTTATTTTAGCTATCAGCATTCAGCTGCTAGTGTTTGGTAAAAGCGATAGTCCCTGTGGGCAAAAAGCCTACGGGGACTATTTTTTGTTGGCGTATAATCATGGACATGAACTTCAAGAATAAACTCAAATTTGCTCTCTTAATCATGGCAATGTCGCTGCTTATTTCATCCTGTTCGGGGGAAAAAGCTGCTGAACCGATTCTTCTTGAAACCTTCACCAAGAACAGCGTGACAGTTTCGATCTATCTGGAGACAATGCAAGATGGACAGGATGCGCTGGTTGCACATTTTGTGCCGCCTGAAGATGCCCACCTGTACAGCAAGGATATTCCCCGCAATGGAGTGGAAGGACTCGGAAGGCCAACTCTGCTTGAACTTACACCCAATAGCCAGATGCAGGCAGCAGGCGGACTGTTTGAAAGCTCCCCTGCTCAAATCCCTGAGTTTGAGCCTAAAGAATTGCTGATATACCCTGTTGGCATGGTGACGCTCACTCTGCCGGTAACATTGCCAGCAGGTTCAAATTGGGTGGAGGATGAGATCAGCATCACTTTTATGGCATGTACTGACAGAGGCTGCAAACCGCCGGTTGAAAATGAAGTAATCTCTGTGCGTATTCCTCCTCAGGGATAGTAAAACTATAAAAAGGCAACCATGAACAAAAAATTATTAATGATCGGAACCGCCATATTCGTTCTTTCTTGCAGCACTTTATTTCCTCAAAATTCGGAACCTGTACCGCAAGAAAATTCTCCGCAAATTGAAGCAACTTCTCCCGTTTCTGAAACGAATGAATTGATCGGATTTACCGAAGTTCGTCTGCATCCCAAAGATGGGAATTTGGACGAGATGTTGGCAATGGAAGCAGGAAAAGCCATTGCGGCTGGTTTACAGCCCGTTGTTGAATTTGATGCGGATTGGTGCCCGCCGTGTGTGGCGATCAACAAACATCTTGAAGAAAAAAATGAGCTGATGCTCAAGGCGTATGACGGGACGTACATCATCAAATTGGATGTAGATGAGTGGGGCTGGGATAATGGAAAGGTTGAGTATTTCACAGTTGATGCAATACCGGTCTATTTCAAATTGGATGAGCAGGGAAAAGAGACGGGAGAATCCATTGACGGCGGTGCGTGGAATGAGGATATTCCGGTCAACATCGCGCCGGTGATGGATGCTTTTTTTCACGGCGGATAAAAAAGTGAATTGACCTCTTGCAAAAGTATAAAGATCTAGCCACTGAGGCACAAAGACACCGAGAATACCAATCAAAAACTCCGAGACTCTGCGTCTCAGTGGCTCAAAATGTTTTTTCAGATGCACCCACTACAACGTATGCAAGAGGTCTAATATATTAATAGCTTACTTGATTACAAACCTCACTACGCTATAATATAGAAAACAATCTTTATTAGTCGAGGACTCAGGTCCCTTCCATGCCATTATCCCTGATCGATACGCTAAAAAGCTATATTCCAGAAGTTCTTCAAAAAAGGATCGCAGCCGACCCAACGCCTCCAAATAAACCATTTGGAGAAAACTATCAGGCAGCAGTCCTTTTTGTTGATATCTCGGGATTCACTGCACTAACCGAGCAATTTGCAGCCAAGGGTCCATCCGGTGCAGAGGATATTTCAGCAATGCTGAATGATTTCTACGGCCAGTGGATCAATATCATCAAGACGTATGGCGGGGATATTATCAAATTCGCTGGGGATGGGTTACTTGTCATCTGGCAGTATAACAACCTTGAAAAAGCCACTTTGCTCGCGGCTCAAACCGCGCTTGAAGCACGTAAAAAGCTGGAACACTTTCGAGTAGGAGATCGTACTCTTTCCACACGAATCGCACTTGGGACGGGGCAGATCGCATTGACAGGTCTTGGCGGGGTATTTAATCGCTGGGAGATGGTCATTACGGGGAATGCTCTGGAGCAGATCAGCAGGGCGCAAAAGACTCTCAAGCCCGGACAGATCATCATTTCTTCAGAGGCATGGGAACATATAAAAGGGTATGCATTGGGAACTCCTGATGAAGATGGGCGAATGTTCTTGACCGGAATCAATTCACAGGTCCCGAGAGAAGCGGCGCATGTTTTTAATCTAAAAGAAAATAGTATCCCTGCTTTAAGATCGTACATCCCTGGTGCGATTGCAAAACGTATTGATGCGGGACAATCCGATTGGCTGGCAGAGCTTCGACGTGTGACGAGTCTCTTCGTCAACATTCCAGAGATGACGCGCGGGACGGACACCGCTGTGGCGCAAAAGTTGGCGCAAATTTTGCAGGGCGCCATTTATCGCTACGAAGGCAGCGTGAACAAGATCGCTGTGGATGAAAAAGGCGTTTCGCTTTTGGCTGCGTTTGGGCTTCCGCCATTTTCTCACGAAGATGATCCGCTGCGTGGCATACTGGCTGCGCAGGATATTATTGCCGCAGTGAAAGAACTTGGTTTGAACTGTTACATTGGGATTGCCACGGGACGTATGTTCTGTGGTGTGATCGGCAATGAAAAGCGCAGAGAATATACGATCAATGGGGATGCAGTAAATCTGGCGGCGCGTTTGATGCAGGCTGTTTCAGGAACTATGAACACGCCAGCCGGAGAACTCATTGAGATCATTTGTGACACAAGCACCTATGAAGGTTCCAAAAGCCGCGTGGATTTTATTACACTCGACCCGATCAACATTCGCGGGAAGTCTCACCCTGTGAACATTTTTGTGCCGCAAGCCCGTCACGCAAAAGGCAAAGGACAGATCGCATTAACAGATATGATCGGCCGCGAAGATGAACGCTTTGCCATCGCCGAGGCGCTGCGAGCTTTGATCACAAAAGAAAGCAGAGTTTTAATCATTGAAGGTGAAGCGGGGCTTGGAAAATCACGTTTGGCCGAAGAGTTATACCGCCAGGCAGATGCAATGAACGTAAATATTCTACTGGGGCTTGGCGAGGCTATTGAGCAAAGCACACCCTACCATGTGTGGAAAAATATTACACAAAAAATATTCAACCTCAATGACCAGGAAAGTACAGCTGAACAAAAGGTCGCCTTTGAAAAACTAATCAATGAGGATGACGAGCTTGGCGAGCGTGCGCCTTTATTAAACGCAGTACTTCCATTCACAATTCCTGAAAATGAAAGCACAAAAAATATTATTGGGGATGCGCGCGCGAATGCAATGCATCACCTTATCATTGAACGGCTTAACCAAGCAGCTTCCAAAGTTCCCACGGTACTGGTGATCGAAGATGTACACTGGCTTGATTCGGGTTCATGGGCGTTATTAAGTCTTGCGACACAACGCATCACTCCCCTGCTGGTTGTAATCACCGCGCGTCCCATGGGAGTGAACGCGCCAATGGAATTTACCCAAATTCGAGAGATGACCTCTACGCGGTTTTTATTGCTTGCGCCGCTTGGCAATCTCGATATTGAAACTCTGTTATATCAACGGTTGAATGTACAAAAATTGCCAAATGAACTCGTCAAATTTATTCGCAACAAGGCCGAAGGACATCCATTCTACAGCGAAGAACTCGCGTACGCCCTGCGTGATGGTGGGTTTATCGAGATAAAAAATAATGAATGCCGCATCACATCCATCGCAGGAGATTTGGAGGAGCTTAACCTGCCAGGCTCATTGGAAGGGGTAATAACAAGCCGCATTGACAAAATGCCGCCCGCGCATCAACTCACCCTGAAAGTTGCTTCTGTTATCGGGAGAGTATTCGCCCTTCGAGAGTTATCCGCCATATACCCCATCAAATCTGAGCTTGCCGAGCTGCCTGAGTATTTGACCAACCTGGAAAGGCAGGAGCTCACCATTCTCGACACACCAGACCCTGAGGTCTCTTATTTATTCAAGCACATCATCACTCAAGAAGTAGCCTACAACCTTCTGCTCTACTCGCAGAGGCGATCCCTGCACCGCGCCATTGCCGAGTGGTATGAAAATTCCTTCATTCAGAACATCATGACATATTACCCCGTCCTGGCCCATCACTGGAAACAAGCCGATGTTCCACAAAAGGCAATTGAGTACCTTGAAAAATCAGGTGAAATGGCATTCCGAAATGGAACCTATCGTGAGGCCATCCAATTTTTCTCACAGGCAGTGGAAAAAGCAGGAAATGGTACAGATGCAAATATCCCGCCGCTGAAACAGGCATACTGGCTCCGGCGCATGGGTGAAGCGCAAATGGGACTTGGCGATATGGACTCCGCGCAGCAACATTTCCGCACGGCAGCTTTAATTCTTAAACATCCAAGCCCAACAAACACCAGCGGCGTCATTATGGGTCTGGTCTCGCAGTGGTTTGTACAAAACCTGCACCGTCGTTTCCCAAATTTCTTTATCGGAAGGGTGAAAGAAAAAGATGCAGAGCTTCAGGAAGTGGCGCAACTTTTTACACACCTGAGCCATGTGAATTACATCAAACTCCAAAGCCTGCCAATGCTTTTTCACACACTGGGAAGTTTAAATCTTTCTGAAGATGGCGGCAGCATGTCCCCTGCCCGAGTATGGGCGCTCGGCTCGGCCAGCGCGATCCTCGGATTTATTCCCAACCACAAGCTGGCAAAACACTACGCAGATAAGGCGCTTGAAGCCTCTGCGCAGGTGGATAACCCACGTGCGCAGATATGGACGTATCTGGCAGTTGGTGCCTATCAGCTTGGCATCGGAGAATGGGATGCATCTCGAACTGCTTTGCACAACGCAAAAGAGCTCACCATCAGTGCGTCTGACAATCACCTTGAAGGAGACGCAGAGACTGTTTTGGCTGGTCTGGAATATTATCGCGGTGGCAGCTTCGACCAATGTCAGCAGTATTACAACAACCTGACGGCACAAGCAAATAAATCAGGGAATCAACTTCATCTCACATGGGCAACGTACGGAAATTCATTTCTCAACATTGTTCGTGGAGAGTTCCAGCAAGCATTTCAAAACGCAAAGAACGGCGAAACCCTCGACCCTACACCGATCAATATTGCGCACTTAAACAGCATCCGCGCTCTGGCAAGCTGGAGAATAGGGGACGAGGCGGATGCCGTCAACTATATGTCCAAGGCATTTCGTATTTTATTATCACTCCCTCCACAGGTATATTCCCTTCTGGTCTCGTATAGAATCATTTCACAGATCACATTTGAAATTTGGGAACAGGGGAGAACTTTTAATGTCCACGGTTGGCGCACCGCAGCAGAGATACGCAAGACATTCATCTCTCTACAAAAAATGCTTAGAAAATTCCACCCCGCCTTCCCAATTGGAGAACCTAGTTTATTTCTACATCGTGGTTTGCAGAAATGGATGGACGGGAAAAAAGAAGCCGCACACAAAGATTGGCAGGCAAGTGTTCTTTCTGCCGAAAGACTCCACATGAATTGGGATGAAGCCAACGCATTGCGAGAGATTGGTAAGCGCTCTGTGGGTGAAGCACGCAGAATAAACCTTGAAAAAGCGCTGGCGCTATTTACAGCTTGCCAGGCACAATTCGATATGGTTGATACCAAAAAGCTATTGGAAAATTAAAGAAAAAGACTTTCGAGAAAAACTCGAAAGTCTTTTTGATTCAAAAATCTAAATTAACGTGAGTAATGGATAAGCCAGCGCTATGCTAAAAGCACCACTTCCAACCGCAGAGGCGCGGAGTTCGCAGAGATTTAATGAGATTTTCTCCGCGTTCTCTGCGGTGAACATTCCTTATCCATTATTGATGTTAAATTAGTGGATTGTGCCGTTTGCAAGTTCCAGAATTTCTTTTTTATCTTCATAAACACGCACCAATTTCCCATCCTGCATTTGCAAGACACGGTCTACATACTGGCACATGCGCAGATCATGAGTCACGATGACGCCCGCACGACCATTTTCATGGATAAGATGTGCAAAGGTCTCCACAACTTGATAGGCGCGCTCCGTATCTAAAGAGGCGGTTGGTTCATCTGCCAGCACCACAGCAGGGTTGTGAATCAGCGCCCGAGCAATTGCCACACGCTGCTGCTGCCCACCAGACATTTGAGCAGGAAGATTATGCAAACGATCTGACAATCCTAATCTGGCTAGTAACTCATCCGAGCGGATGCGGCTGGCATGATCCAACTTGCCGTTCAAGCGCAGCATGAATTCTACATTTTCACGAGCTGATAAAAACGGGATCAGGTTATTGGCTTGAAATGTAAAACCGATCTTTTCACGGCGTAGTTTCACGCGCTGTTTTTCATTCATCTGGGCAAGGTCTTGCCCGTCAATCAAAACCTGCCCGCTGGTGGGAGTGAGCAAAGCCGCCAGAATGGAAAGCATGGTTGTTTTACCCGAACCGCTTGGCCCCACCAAAGCGACAAACTCACCAGACTTTACCTGAAAGGAAACATGGTCCACGGCATTGATGGTCGCGCCATCCAAAGAAAAGGACTTCACCAAATCACGAACTTCGAGAGCTACATTTGACATTTTTTACCTACCCCAACCGAAGAGCCTTAAGCGGCTCGATACGAACTGCATAAATAATAGATACCATCCCGCCAAGTGGACCAATTGCCAACAGCAAGGCCACAGCGATTAGAGAGCGCGCGCCATTGAATACCAATGGAATGGTGGGAGGGAAGCCGAGTGAAAACAAGTATGTCATCCCGCCTCCAATCCCTACCCCGAGCGCGGTCACAAAAATGATCTGGATCACCGCTGATAACCCAACCACTCCATTCGAAGAGCCAATGGCTTTCAACACGCCGATCTGTGGAACCTTTTGTAGTATCTGAATTTGGAAGAAACCACCAATGACGAGAATACCAATCAATAAGGTGAAAACGCCCTGTGTCTGAACTGTGCCTTGTTGAGCAGAGTATCCTGGAATGTTGTTGATGGTTGTCTCAATACTTGCGACTTCTATATTGGAAACTTTCTCAACCAATGTTACAGACATTGTCTCTGCCTGTGTAGGGTCGGTCAATTTCACTGCAATGATATTGGGATAGGGTGTATCGCTGGTCAAATCAGATTCAGATTGTGGACGAATTTTTTCCCAAGTGGCTGCTGGCACAAAAATGGTAGGCTGGAAAAAGTAAGACTGCCCCTCTACCAAGCCAACGATCTTCAGATCAAAAAATTCATCATCTGTGCCTTGTGTGGAGCGGATCTGAATAGTGTCACCTATTTGGAGGTCAGACCGAAGCGCCACGTTACGATCCATTACGGCTTCGCGGGCTTCCCCACCACGGAATTCACGACCTTCCAAGATGGGAGGCATGCCGGGTCTGCCAGGCTCTGCGCCAAGCATGGAAACTTTCAACGGCTCTTCAAGAGAAACGATCTCCGTGCTGGATGTGTAGATTGCGCCTGCATCTGCCACCCCGTTCACACGGCGGACTGCTTTTACGGTGTTTGTTTCAAGGCGGCTGGAGGCAATGCTGTAATCTGATTTTTCCAGAAAGACAACAAGCTGGGCATCTAAATTTGCCACATATTGGCGGTTGCCATTGGCAAGCCCTTCACCCAATGCTGCAATAAACAAAACCAACAAAGTGATCAGGGCGATCACCAAAGCCACAAGAAAAAAACGTCCTTTATTGCGGACTACTTCTTTTATGGCGAGATAGGTTGCAAGAAAAATATTCTTCATAATGCTTCTTTCAAGATGCTTGATGATTTAGGCGACAGGTTTCGAGTCGTAGGGTCTGTTCCAATCCACGCCCATGATTCCATGTAGAATCAGGTCAACTGAGGGATGGTCAGCAATATCTTCATAATAGTATGGAAGGCGAATCTTTCCATCTGTTCCGATGATGAAGGTGCCTGACATTTGGTAGGCATCCTGGCCTGCGGGTGGAAGTTCAGGCTTGTATCCTTTTTGACGAGCTAACCGGCGATTGGAAAGCCAGATGCGCGGCGAAAACAAGGTCTGCCATGCGGTGCCTTGATACAATCCGTAGGCATGGTAAGCAGCGCGATCTGGGTCGGCAAGGCAGGTGGCGCTAGGCGCACGCTGTTCGCAGAAGGTTTTAGCTGATTCTGCCGAGGCGTGGGAAACGATTGCAAGGTGCAACCCTTTTTCGGTTAAAGCCTGATGCGCGTCAATCAATTGGTCCACCATCTCTTTGCATTGGGGGCATCCAAAATGACGAGTAAAAGCCAAAACCAAGACACCTTTCTTCCACAAAGAGGAAAGCTGCACAGGGGTTCCGTTCACATCCAGCAATTTCGCATCGGGCGCTAGGTCGTTGAATTTGAGTTGATTTATTAATGCCATAGTTTCCTTACAGGTAGTGTGTTTGCTGATTCTGAATATCTAAATTCTATCATAATGCACAGGTTTTGCAAAGGTTTTGCAATGGTGGAGCCTTTGTCTCTTTTTCTAAAAAACGGAGCATACAATAGTATGCTCCGTTTTTTTATGCAATATGCAGAATGGATTTCTCTACCTTGCTGCCATTCTTTGCCACCCGCCGCCAGCTGCTATTGTCGTTGAGGGATATCCAGCGGCGCTCTTCGGTACGATAGAACCAATCCTTATCCTGCTGATAATAGACTAGCACACCTGTAGATTCCCAGATGTTGAGAATCTCGTTGCCGTGTGCATGTGTATCGTCAAAGTCGGTTGTGGCCCGCTGCCCCATTTCGCTGTACAACTCATTCAACTCAAGCAGAAGGGTATTAATTTCAGGAGTTAGATGATTTACCTTCAACCCGATTCGCTTGGCTTCTTCGATCAAGATCGGATACCCATGTGACGGGTATTTTGAATTCAATGTGGCAGCGATATTTTCAGCTTCCTTTTCGTCTTCGATGTGGTACGCAAGCAATTCCTTGCAGAGCATTATGGATAAGGATTCAGCGCGGTCTACTGCACCGATAACAAGCGGATGCACATGTTGAAATAATTGCTGATATGGGTTCTCGCTCTTATCTGACCCTTGGGCCTGCCACAGTTTCACGACGCGGTTCAATTCATCCAAGCTGACGCTGACGCGGTCGTTATCTCTGTCAATCGGAGAAAGGGAATGCGTCAGGGAAGTATCCACTGAGGTGAGGTAGGCCATCGGACCCATTTGGATCTCATTTGTACCAAGTGTAATCATCGTCGCAGCGGAAGCACATTCCAGCGGAATGACAGCGACTACTTCTTTGCAGTACTGACGTAGCAAGTTGACGATACGCAAAGAAGCCTGTCCGTTGCCGCCGCTCGACTTTATAAACAGATAAATTTTTTCCTGATGACCAATCTTTTCCAACAATTCAAACAATGCAAGTACATCATCATGACAGACACTGCCACGCGGGTTGTTGAAATAAGTCACTAATGTGCCGCCAAGCAGTTTATTGACCTGCTTGATGATATTTTGGGTTTTTCCAAACAAGATGGGGGGCTGCTTTTCTTTGTTTTTGGTTTGGGTCGCCATGTTTAATTCTCCTAACCTAAAGGGTGTCAGGATAATAACATTTATTTATCAATCAATGTTTAGTCAAATGTACTATTTATCTTGCAGGCGAATTTTTGCCGCGAGGTTACCGGCGCGACCAGATCCACCCACCTACAAAACCGATCAATTCCCCAAGAATTACAAATGTAATCACGCCCGATATGCTGCTATTTATCATCCAATTGGTGATGCTAAACAATCCAAGTGAAAGGAAATTATAAGCAAGCAAACCGCCCAACAGGATGCCAAGCGTCCAACGCAGGGCAGGCCTTCGATTTGTCACACGCATGAGAACCATATACGTCACCCCAGTGCTTGAAAGAATGACCAGCATGGCAACTACCCAGGCAGAAAAACGCGGAAAGCCGTCTTCAGAAACATAAGGATCTTCTTCTACTTCAACAGACGCTTCGGGTGTTGGAGAAATGGACTGCGTCAATTCTGGTACGACCACAGTGACCGCTACCGCGCCAGATTGCGAAACATCCAATTGAACAACATTTGAAATCACAGCCGGTTCACTGGAAACACGAATTTCAAGAAGCCCGGGTTTATCCAAACCAAAGGATGCGCGTGCTATACCCTTCGTTGTAACTGACTCCACCTGCTG
>Ga0075156_10001174_pt1 | contig 14129 bp, 9 predicted proteins | sample JI81AbrownDNA_FD_70966 | JGI IMG/M metagenome (GOLD analysis project Ga0075156, IMG submission 70966) | Wastewater effluent complex algal communities from Wisconsin, to seasonally profile nutrient transformation and Carbon sequestration -... | ecosystem: Engineered > WWTP > Effluent > Algae...
TCGTTGCGCAGGTTTGAACCTCAGCATCGAATCCAAAGCTGAGCAACGTGGCGCACCGGACGCGCGAAACGGCCCCGGGGAATCCCCCGGGGCCGTTCGTCGATCAGCGCAGGTCGCCGATGTCGAACTCGTCGAGCGACACCGACATGCCGTTGCTGGCCATGTCGTAGTCGTACGGGTCGTAGCTGAGCTCGTAGGCGGCAGCCCGGGCCTCCGCGGTCGGTTCGACCCGAATGTTGCGGTACCGCTCCAGGCCCGTGCCGGCCGGGATCAGCTTGCCCAGGATGACGTTCTCCTTCAGGCCCCGCAGGCTGTCGGACTTGGCGTGGATCGCCGCGTCCGTCAGTACCTTGGTGGTCTCCTGGAAGGAGGCCGCCGACAGCCAGGACTCGGTGGCCAGCGACGCCTTCGTGATACCCATCAGCACCGGACGGCCCTGAGCCGGCATGCGGCTCTCGGTGATCATCTGGCGGTTCTGGGTCTCGAAGGTGTTCCGGTCCACCAGTTCACCCGGCAGCATCGTGGTGTCGCCCGACTCGATGACGGTGATTCGCCGCAGCATCTGCCGGATGATGATCTCGATGTGCTTGTCGTGGATCGGCGCACCCTGCGTGCGGTACACCGCCTGCACCTCGTCGACCAGGTGTTCCTGCACCTTGCGCAGGCCGCTGACCCGCAGCACGTCGTGCGGATCGGGCGTACCGGCGTACAGCTGGCTGCCGGCGGTGATGTGATCACCGTCGACGACCGAGTGCCGAATGCCGGCGTTGTCCTCCCAGTCGAGGCGCACACGACGCGGCAGCAGGTGCTCCAGGTCTTCCTCGCCGTCATCACGCACGATGACGAGCTTGCGGTTGCGCTCGCCGTCCTCGATCCGGATGCGGCCCGAGGTCTCGGCGATCGGAGCCTTGCCCTTGGGGATGCGTGCCTCGAACAACTCGACCACGCGGGGCAGACCCTGGGTGATGTCGTCGCCGGCCACACCACCGGTGTGGAAGGTACGCATCGTCAGCTGCGTGCCGGGCTCGCCGATGGACTGCGCCGCGACGATGCCCACCGCCTCGCCGACATCGACCAGCTTGCCGGTGGCCAACGAGCGGCCGTAGCACATCGCGCAGGTTCCGGTCGCCGCGTCACAGGTCAGGACGGAGCGCACCTTCACCTCGGTGATGCCGTTGTCGAGCAGCTTGCGAATGTTGACGTCGCCCAGGTCGACCCCGGCCGGCACCAGCACCTCGCCCTTGGGCGTGGCCACGTCGACGGCCAGCGTGCGTGCGTAGACCGCGGTCTCCACGTCGCCTGCGGCCACCAGCGTGCCGGTGCGTCCCTCTTCGGCGATCTGCTTGGTCAGGCCGCGCTCGGTGCCACAGTCCTCCTCGCGGATGATGACGTCCTGCGAGACGTCCACCAGTCGACGGGTGAGGTAGCCCGAGTCGGCCGTGCGCAGCGCCGTGTCGGCCTGCCCCTTGCGGCCGCCGTGGGTGGAGATGAAGTACTCCAGCACCGACAGGCCCTCACGGAAGTTGGACTTGATCGGACGAGCAATGATCTCGCCCTTGGGGTTGGCCACCAGGCCCCGCATGGCGGCGATCTGGCGCATCTGGGTCATGTTCCCTCGCGCGCCGGAGTGCACCATCATGAAGATCGGGTTGTCCCGGGTGAAGTTGGCCTCCATGGCAGCCGTCAACTCGGCCGTCGCGTCGGTCCAGAGCTGGATCAGCTCCTGATGGCGCTCCTCCTCGGTCACCTTGCCGCGTTCGTACTGCTTGGTGATCTTGGCTGCCTTGGCCTCGTAGGTGGCGAGGATCTCGGGCTTGTTCGCCGGGGTCTCCACGTCCGAGATCGACACGGTGACGCCCGAGCGGGTGGCCCACTTGAAGCCCAGGTCCTTGAGCCGGTCCAGAGTGGCTGCGACCTCGCTCTTGGGGTAGCGCTCCGCCAGGTCGTTGACGATCTGGCCCAGCTTGCGCTTGCCCACCTCGACATTGACGAACGGGTAGTCGGTCGGCAGCGCCTCGTTGAACAGGGCGCGGCCCAGCGTGGTCTTGAGCATGATGATGCCGTCGGCACGCACCTGCTGACCCTCCGGCGGCACGATCCCGTGCTGCCGGATGGTGATCGGCGCACCGATTGCCAGGTCGCCGTTGTCGAAGGCCATGACGGCCTCGGACACCGAGCCGAACGCCCGTCCGGCGCCGACATGGGTCGGCTGCTCGAGGGTCAGGAAGTAGTGACCGATCACCATGTCCTGGGTGGGCATCGTCACCGGACGACCATCGGCGGGCTTCAAGATGTTGTTGGTCGACAACATCAGGATGCGGGCCTCGGCCTGCGCCTCCGCCGACAGCGGCAGGTGCACGGCCATCTGGTCACCGTCGAAGTCGGCGTTGAAGGCGGTGCAGACCAGCGGGTGGATCTGGATCGCCTTGCCCTCGATCAGCTGCGGCTCGAAGGCCTGAATGCCGAGGCGGTGCAGCGTGGGCGCCCGGTTGAGCAGCACCGGGTGCTCGGAGATGACCTCTTCGAGCACGTCCCACACGACCGGACGCTGGCGATCGACCATGCGCTTGGCGCTCTTGATGTTCTGCGCCAGGTTCAGGTCGTCCAGCCGCTTCATCACGAACGGCTTGAACAGTTCCAGCGCCATCGGCTTGGGCAGACCGCACTGGTGCAGCTTGAGCTGCGGGCCGACCACGATGACCGAGCGGCCCGAGTAGTCGACGCGCTTGCCCAGCAGGTTCTGGCGGAACCGGCCCTGCTTGCCCTTCAGCATGTCCGAGATGGACTTCAGCGGACGGTTGCCCGGCCCGGTGACCGGACGACCACGGCGGCCATTGTCGAACAGCGAGTCCACGGCCTCCTGCAGCATGCGCTTCTCGTTGTTCACGATGATCTCGGGAGCGCCGAGATCGAGCAGGCGCTTGAGCCGGTTGTTGCGGTTGATCACCCGGCGGTACAGGTCGTTGAGGTCGGAGGTCGCGAAGCGGCCACCGTCCAACTGAACCATCGGACGCAGGTCCGGCGGGATCACCGGGACGGCGTCCAGCACCATGCCGGAGGGGCTGTTGGTGGTGTTCAGGAACGCAGCGACCACCTTGAGGCGCTTCAGGGCCCGGGTCTTGCGCTGACCCTTGCCCGTGGCGATGATCTCGCGCAGCAGCAACGACTCGGCGTACAGGTCGAAGGTGGCCAGGCGGTTCTTGATCGCCTCGGCACCCATGTAACCGGCGAAGTACTTGCCGAAACGCGTCTTCATCTCGCGGTAGAGGATCTCGTCGCCCTCAAGGTCCTGGACCTTGAGGTTCTTGAATCGCTGCCACACCGCATCCAGACGATCGATCTCGCGCTGGGCGCGGTCACGCACGAGCTTGAGCTCACGCTCGGCGCCGTCGCGGACCTTCTTCTTGATGTCGGCCTTGGCGCCCTCGCTCTCGAGCTGCGACAAGTCCTCCTCGAGCTTGGACAGCCGGGTGTTGACATCGTTGTCGCGGCGCTGTTCGAGCTGCTTGCGCTCCACCTCGACCTTGGCCTCCAGGGAGGGCAGGTCACGGTGGCGCGCCTCGACGTCGACCATGGTGATCATGTAGGCGGCGAAGTAGATGACCTTCTCGAGGTCCTTCGGCGCGATGTCGAGCAGGTAGCCGAGCCGGCTCGGCACACCCTTGAAGTACCAGATGTGGGTGACCGGCGCGGCCAACTCGATGTGCCCCATGCGCTCACGGCGCACGTTCGACCGGGTCACCTCGACGCCACAGCGCTCACAGATGATGCCCTTGAAGCGGACCCGCTTGTACTTGCCGCAGTAGCACTCCCAGTCACGGGTGGGGCCGAAGATCTTCTCGCAGAAGAGGCCGTCACGCTCGGGCTTCAGGGTGCGGTAGTTGATCGTCTCGGGCTTCTTGACCTCGCCGTGGCTCCACTCGCGGATTTGATCCGCCGTGGCAAGACCGATGCGCAACTCGTCGTAGAAGTTGACGTCCAGCACGTGGTTTCTCTTTTCTTCGAACTGAAGGTGTTTCGAAAGTAAGTCTGAGTTGGTGCGACTGAGCGGTTGAACTCAGACCTCGTCGAGGGCGGCGAACGAGTCGGCACCCGGGCGGCGGGACAGGTCGATTCCGAACTCCTCGGCGGAGCGGAAGTCGTCTTCGGAATCACGAAGCTCGACCACCGTTCCGTCGGAGGACAACACCTCGACATTCAGGCAGAGCGACTTCATCTCTTTGACCAGAACCTTGAACGACTCGGGAATGCCCGGCTCGGGAATGTTCTCGCCCTTGACGATCGCCTCGTAGACCTTGACCCGGCCGGGAACGTCGTCGGACTTGATGGTGAGGAGCTCCTGCAGGGCCCAGGCGGCGCCGTAGGCCTCGAGTGCCCACACCTCCATCTCACCGAAACGCTGGCCGCCGAACTGCGCCTTACCGCCCAGCGGCTGCTGGGTGATCATCGAGTACGGACCGGTGGAGCGCGCGTGGATCTTGTCGTCCACCAGGTGGTGCAGCTTCAGCATGTAGATGTAGCCGACACCGACCCGGGCCGGGTACGGCTCGCCGGAGCGACCGTCGTACAGCTGTGCCTTGCCGCCGGCGTCGACCAGCATCATGCCGTCACGCTGCGGCAGGCCGTGCTCGAGCAGGCCGGCGATCTCGTGCTCGTTGGCGCCGTCGAACACCGGGGTGGCCAGGCGGGCGTTGCCGTCCACGTGGCCCAGGCCGACGTCCTTGAGCCGGTTGGCCCAGGGCTCGTCGACGTTGGCGATGTCCCAGCCGGTCTTGGCGACCCACCCGAGGTGGGTCTCCAGCACCTGGCCGATGTTCATCCGGCTCGGCACGCCCAGCGGGTTGAGCACGATGTCGACGGGGGTGCCGTCCTCCATGAACGGCATGTCCTCGACCGGCAGGATCTTCGAGATGACGCCCTTGTTGCCGTGCCGGCCGGCGAGCTTGTCGCCGTCGGAGATCTTGCGCTTCTGGGCCACGTAGACGCGAACCAACTGGTTCACACCCGGAGGCAGCTCGTCGCCCTCCTCGCGGTCGAAGACGCGCACGCCGATGACGGTGCCGCTTTCCCCGTGCGGAACCTTCATCGAGGTGTCGCGCACCTCGCGGGCCTTCTCACCGAAGATGGCGCGCAGCAGGCGCTCCTCCGGGGTGAGCTCGGTTTCGCCCTTGGGCGTCACCTTGCCGACCAGGACGTCGCCGGTGCCGACCTCGGCGCCGATCCGGATGATGCCCCGGTCGTCGAGGTTGGCGAGCATGTCCTCACCGATGTTGGGGATGTCGCGGGTGATCTCTTCGGCGCCCAGCTTGGTGTCGCGGGCATCGATCTCGTGCTCTTCGATGTGGATCGAGGTGAGCACATCGTCCTGCACCAGACGCTGGGACAGGATGATCGCGTCCTCGTAGTTGTGACCCTCCCACGGCATGAAAGCGACCAGCAGGTTGCGGCCCAGGGCCATTTCACCGGCGTCGGTGCAGGCACCGTCGGCCAGCGGCGAGCCCACCTCGACCCGGTCACCCTCGGTGACCAGCGGACGCTGGTTGATGCAGGTGGCCTGGTTCGACCGGGTGAACTTCTCCAGCCGGTAGCTGCGGTAGCTGCCGTCGTCGTTGGCAACGTCGATGATGTCGGCGCTGACCGAGGTCACGACGCCGGCCTTCTCGGCCACCGTCACGTCACCGGCGTCGACCGCACCGCGGTATTCCATGCCGGTACCGACGAAGGGGGCCTCGTTGCGGATCAGCGGAACGGCCTGCCGCTGCATGTTGGCGCCCATCAGCGCGCGGGACGCGTCGTCGTGCTCCAGGAACGGGATCAGCGCGGTTGCCACCGACACCATCTGGCGCGGGGAGACGTCCATGTACTGCACGTCGGCCGGCACGACCTCATCGGCATCGCCGTGCTTGGTGCGCACCAGCACTCGGGCCTCGTTGAAGTTGCCCTTCTCGTCGAGCTGCGCGTTGGCCTGCGCGATGACGTACCGGTCCTCCTCGTCGGCGGTCAGGTAGTCGATCTGGTCGGTGACCCGGCCGTCGACGGCCTTGCGGTACGGCGTCTCGATGAAGCCGAAGGCGTTCACCCGGGCGAAGGAGGCCAGCGAGCCGATCAGGCCGATGTTCGGACCTTCCGGGGTCTCGATCGGGCACATCCGGCCGTAGTGGCTGTGGTGGACGTCGCGCACCTCCATGCCGGCGCGGTCACGGGACAGACCACCCGGGCCCAGCGCCGAGAGCCGGCGCTTGTGGGTCAGGCCGGAGACGGGGTTGGTCTGGTCCATGAACTGCGAGAGCTGCGAGGTGCCGAAGAACTCCTTCAGCGCAGCCGAGACCGGACGGATGTTGATCAGCGTCTGCGGTGTGATCGCCTCGATGTCCTGGGTGGTCATCCGGTCGCGGACGGTGCGCTCGAGCCGACCCAGGCCGATCCTCAGCTGGTTCTGGATCAGCTCGCCGACGGTACGCAGGCGACGGTTGCCGAAGTGGTCGATGTCGTCGGTCTCGGCCAGGATGTCGCCGACGGTCTCGCGACCCTCGTGCAGGGCAACGATGTAGCGGATGGCCGAGACGATGTCTTCGACGGTCAGCACCTGCTTGTCGAACGGCTGGCTGAGGCCGAGCTTCTTGTTGATCTTGTACCGGCCGACCTTGGCCAGGTCGTAGCGCTTCGGGTTGAAGTAGTAGTTCTCCAACATCGCCTGCGCAGCCTCACGGGTCGGCGGCTCGCCCGGACGCAGCTTGCGGTACAGGTCGAGCAGCGCCTCGTCGGTGTTGGCGGTGTGATCCTTCTCGAGGGTGAGCCGGATCGACTCGAACTCGCCGAACTCCTCCAGGATCTGCTCGTTGGTCCAGCCCAGGGCCTTGAGCAGCACGGTCACGTTCTGCTTGCGCTTGCGATCGACGCGCACGCCCACCATGTCGCGCTTGTCGACCTCGAACTCCAGCCACGCGCCGCGCGAAGGAATCATCCGACAGGTGAAGACGTCCTTGTCGGACGTCTTGTCGGGGGTCTGCTCGAAGTACACGCCCGGCGAGCGGACCAGCTGCGACACCACGACGCGCTCGGTGCCGTTGATGACGAAGGTGCCCTTGTCGGTCATCAGCGGGAAGTCGCCCATGAAGACCGTCTGGCTCTTGATCTCGCCGGTGTCGTTGTTCATGAACTCGGCGGTGACGAAGAGCGGCGCGGCGTAGGTGACGTCGCGGTCCTTGCACTCCTCGACCGAATGCTTGGGGTCCTCGAACCGATTGTCGCGGAACGACAGCGACATGGTCTGGGAGAGGTCCTCGATCGGCGAGATCTCTTCGAAGATCTCTTCCAGTCCGGACTTGGTGTTGATGTCCGTGCGACCCTCGGCCAGAGCGGCGGCCACTCGGGCGCGCCAGGCGGCGTTGCCGATCAGCCAGTCGAACGACTCGGTCTGTAGGTCGAGCAGGTTGGGAACTTCGAGAGGTTCGGCGATCTTGGCGAACGAGATCCGTCCGGAAGCGGAAACGACGTTGGTGTTCTTCGACGCAGAGCGCGAGACGGCCAAGGTGATGGTCCTTCCAAGAAACCCGGCGGCAGCCGGTTCTTTGCACGCAGAACGGCCCGCGTCAAGTCACGGGTCGTTGGTGAGCGATGGGCAAAAAGCTACGTTACTCGGTTCTGGACAGGATGCCAAATCGGGAGGAGTACGCGGGGCGCTCCGGATGTGCCCACCGCTGCGCCGCTCTGCGTCTCGCCCGGGCTGGCCTGCCCCGGTGCCCGCGATCCTACCCCGCAGGCGTCATGATGCCGAGGACTTCGGCGAACCGAACTGAGGTTGTTTCGGCTCCCCATGGTCGAGCGGGCACTGCTGGTCGAGCTCGTCGAGACCATCAGTAGGCACGCTTTGGACCGAACGGACTCCTTCGCACGGAGATCGTTGGTTTCGACAAGCTCAACCACCTGGCCTGACCGCGCTCACATGCTGGACGGGTGGCTGTAGCTGTCAAGTCAACTATGTCGCGTTTGTCGCGTTCGACGCGGCTGCGGGGAGTTCGACGAGAGCTACGGAGCGCCTTGTAAAGGGGCGAATCGGCTGAAATTGGGAGGAGCCATCGTCAGTGACGATGGCTCAAACTCCTGGGGCCGGGGGGACCCCACACACTGAATCGGTGCTCGCCTCGGGCAACGGGAGGAAACTCACAAGGCGAGCACCGATCAGCAGTGCCTATCAACGACATAATCGGGGGGTTGTGCCGTCGACAGGAACAACTAAATCATTTGTTGACAGGACTGTCAACTATGGCCTGCGATACTGTCCACATTGTGGACGGGGAGCGCTTCGAGGTCGGCCGCCCGCTGCCAGCACTGGGTCGCCTGCCGGAATTGCTCCTGCTTTCCGTACAGACCCGCCGCCCGCACGAAGGCCGCACGCGCCAACTGCCGGTTGCCCAGGTCGAGTTCGATGTCGGCCAGCAGCTCTTCGGCGCGGCCGTTGGTCGTCACGGCCGGGCGCATCACCGGATCGGCGATCAACGCACGGACCATGTCGCCGGCGTGTTTCGGCTGACCTTCGAGGAAGACCAGCTTCGCCTCGGCGTGCCGCAACTCGAAGACATCGAAGACGCTGCCGATCAGGTTGAGCCCACCGCGTGCGACGTCGAGCAACTCCTGCACGTCGTCGGTGATGCCCACGTCGAGTCGGCACGTGGCCGCCGAGCGGTTGAGGCGCAACCACATGCGCAGATCGCGGCGAGGGCTGAGCAGTTCCATTGCCAGATCGTGCAGTTCGAGACCCTTGGTGACGTTTCCCGACTTGAACGAAGCGGTACCGAGCGCCCAGTAGATGACTCCCCTGGCGTGCCCGGATTCGACGTGCAGAGACACGTCTTCGAGCCAGCGGCAGAGCCGATCGGACTCGGCCGTCGGCCGTCCGGACTCCAACGCGGCGCTGATCAGGCACATCAAGGCGTCGGCCAGCACGATCGGGGGCGCTTCCTTGGCCAGCTCGACCGCTTGACCGGCGTGGACGAGTGCCATCGGCAACTCGTCTCCGACGCGGTGGGCGGTGGCCGACAGGCACAGCGCCTGCGCGCGCAGGGTGGGCGAGGCGCTCGCCACCTTGTGTGAGGCCAGTTGCTCGGCGAAGTGGATCGCGTCGGCGTAGTCGCCGTCGGCGAGTGCCGCCTGCGTCTGTACGTAGAGTGCCTGCCAATGCCGTTCGGGCTGGCCCGCCTGCAGCGCGGACGCCGCGGCCCGGGTGGCCAGCTCGCCGGCGGTCGCCCAGTCGCGATCGTGCCAGGCGCGCTCGGCGACCAGAAGGTGCTCAAGCGCATGAGTGTTGTCGAGAGTGTCTGCCGGCACGTGCAGCACGGGCTCCATGCCCAACTCGTCAGAACTGATGCCCAGCCGCATGGCCAGGAACTCGATCACATCGGCAGATGCCGCTCGGCGCCCACTCTCGAGATGAGAGATGTAGCTGCCGGTGTAGCGGTCTCCACCCAGTTCTGCTTGCGACATACCGAGACGCTTGCGGGTCTCGCGCAGCCGAGCGCCGAACCCGTCGTGGGTTAGCGAAGCCGTCAAGACACACCTCCTCCGGAGTTTCAGGACAATCTGACCACTTAGTTGACACGTCCGTCAAGTCTGGGTACCTTTTGTCAATAGAAACACCAAGAAAACCGGGGGAACCATGAGGAAGACTTTCCGCAGGGCCGTAGTGGCTGTCGCGGCTTTGCTCGCAGTCGCTGTAGTTCCCATCGGTGCAGCCACCCAGGATCACGCCTGGGGCGGCTTCGGCGAATGGCCGGTCAGCAAGATCATCCGGAAGTAAGCAGTACCAAACCAAGCCAGCCCAATCCCACCCCCGTAGGCGAATCGGCGGTGGCACCTGTAGAAGGGTGCCGCCGCCGATTAGTGCGTTATGGCCCTTTTGGTCAGCCCCGCGTGACTCTTTTCGCAGAACCGACCTGATGACGACGACAGCGGCGGAACCCCAAAGGGTTCCGCCGCTGCTGCGACCTGATTAATCAGTTCACTTGACGCTGACGGCAGCGCCGGCGGCCTCGAGGGCCTCCTTCGCCTTGGCCGCAGCCTCGCGGGTGACCTTCTCCAGAACAGCCTTGGGGGCGGCCTCGACGAGGTCCTTGGCCTCCTTGAGGCCCAGGCTGGTGAGGGCGCGCACCTCCTTGATGACCTGGATCTTCTTGTCGCCGGCCGACTCGAGGATCACGTCGACCTCGTTGCTGACCTCTTCTTCTTCGGCAGGCTCGCCGGCGCCGCCGGCGGCGGCCGGCGCTGCGGCCGCAACCGGAGCGGCAGCGGTGACGCCGAAGGTGTCCTCGAACTGCTTCACGAACTCGGAGAGCTCGATCAGGGTCATCTCCTTGAACGCCTCGAGGAGGTCGTCAGAGCTGATCTTCGCCATGATGGTGTTCCTTTCGTTACTTCTCGGATGCAGCGTCAGCCGCGTCTTCAGTGGCCTCCGCAGCGGGCGCTGCATCGGTTGCCGGGGTCTCCCCGGCCTGCTTCTGGTCGGCCAGGGCGGCCAACACGCGTGCGGCCTGGCTGAGCGGCGCGGCGAACAGGCCCACGGCCTTTGCCAGATTGCCGTTCATGGCACCCGCGAGCTTCGCGAGCAGAACCTCGCGCGACTCGAGGTCGGCCAGCTTCTTGACCGCGTCGGCGTCGAGGACGCGACCGTCCATGACGCCGCCCTTGATGACCAGATGCGGGTGAGCCTTCGCGAAGTCACGCAGTCCTTTGGCGACGGTTGCAACGTCGCCCGAGATGAACGCGATCGCAGTGGGGCCGGAGAGTTGCGTCTCCAAGCCCTGGATGCCCGCTTCGCGAGCAGCGATCGTCGTCAGCGTGTTCTTCGCGACGGCGTAGGTGGCGTTCTCACCGAAAGACCTGCGCAACTCCCGCAGGTTCTTCACAGTGAGACCGCGGTACTCGGTCAGTACAGCGGCAGACGCGCTGGTGAAGCTGTCCTTCAGCTCCGCCACAGCAGCGGCCTTGTCGGGCCTCGCCATGAGTCTCCTTCCCACTTCCGTCGATGCCTCCGACCACATGGAAAAACCCCGGGCGCGCAAGGCACTCCGGGGCACGCACTCTGACGAGCTGTTCAGGAATACCTGCGCGGGCGATCTTTTGATCCTTAGGACACCAGGAGGTGTCACCAGCGGTCTTCGGCTGGGTCTCAGTTTAGGGGACGCGCTCGGTGCCGACCAAATCGCCAGTGCGGAAGCGATCGACGCCTCTGTCGACCCGGATGCGAAACGGCCCGGCTCCCCCAATCGGGAGCCGGGCCGTCGTGACTTTCGCGCGTGCTGCGGGGTGCTCAGACCTCGGCGGGCTTCACCCGGGTGGGATCGACGCTGACGCCGGGACCCATCGTGGACGAGACGGTGACCTTCTTCAGATAGCGACCCTTGGAGGCGGACGGCTTGAGCCGCAGCACCTCGTCCAGCGCAGCGAAGTAGTTCTGGCTGAGCTGCTCGGGGCCGAACGAGGCCTTGCCGACCACGAAGCACAGGTTGCCGTGCCGGTCGACCCGGAACTCGATCTTGCCGCCCTTGATCTCGGTGACGGCCTTGGCCACGTCCATGGTGACGGTGCCGGTCTTGGGGTTCGGCATCAGGCCACGCGGGCCGAGCACGCGGCCCAGGCGACCGACCTTGCCCATCATGTCGGGGGTGGCCACCACCGCGTCGAAGTCGAGGTACCCGCCGCTGATCTTGTCGATCAGTTCGTCGGCGCCCACCTCGTCGGCGCCCGCCGCGACCGCGTCCGCGGCCTTCTCACCGGTGGCGAAGACGAGGACCCTTGCCGTCTTGCCGGTGCCGTTGGGAAGGTTCACGGTGCCGCGGACCATCTGGTCCGCCTTCCGCGGGTCGACGCCGAGTCGCATCGCAACCTCGACGGTCTCGTCGAACTTGGCGCTCGCGTTGCCCTTGACGATGGTCAGGGCCTCTTCGGCGGTGTAGAGCTGGGTCGCGTCGCGGTTCTCCGCGGCGGCCCGGTAAGCCTTGCTTCGCTTCATTCTGGTCTCCTTGTGATGCCGGCCCCGTATGGCCGGCTGCCAGGTGCGGTACGGACGGACGTCCTGCCGCGGGTGTGTGGTCGGAGGGTCAGCCCTCGACCGTGATGCCCATGGAACGGGCGGTGCCTTCGACGATCTTGGCCGCAGCTTCGAGGTCGTTGGCGTTGAGGTCGGGCAGCTTGGTGGTGGCGATCTCACGCACCTGGGCGGCGGTGATCTTGCCGACCTTGTCGGTGTGCGGACGAGCCGAGCCGCTCTTGATGCCGGCGGCCTTCTTGATCAGTTCCGCGGCCGGCGGCGTCTTGGTGATGAACGTGAACGTGCGGTCTTCGTAGATGGTGATCTCGACCGGCACGATCGTGCCCCGCATGGCTTCGGTTTCTGCGTTGTAGCGCTTGCAGAACTCCATGATGTTGACGCCGTGCGGGCCGAGGGCGGTGCCGACCGGCGGCGCCGGAGTGGCAGCACCCGCGTTCAGGGCGACCTTGACGATCGCCGCTACCTTCTTCTTGGGAGGCATTGCGTTGGGTCCTTACTGGTTGTGTTTCGGTTGCGCGAACTAGACCTTGGCGATCTGCTGGAACGTCAGGTCGACCGGGGTCTCGCGACCCAGGATCTCCACCAGCGCCTTGAGCCGCTGGCTGTTCGCATTGATCTCGGTGATCGTCGCGTGCACCCCTGAGAAGGGGCCGTTGACGACCATCACGGAGTCGCCCACCTTGAAGTCGGCGACCTCGACCTTGCGGGTGCGCTTCTTGGGACCAGTGGCGAGTGCCGCCGCCTTGGCCAGTGCGGCCGGGGCGAGCATCTTCTCCACCTCCTCCAGCGACAGCGGCACGGGCGCGTTGGCATGGGCGACGAAGCCGGTCACCGAGGGTGTGTGCCGCACGGCCGACCACGACGCGTCGGTGAGCTCCATGCGCACCAGCACGTAGCCGGGCAGCACGGTGCGGGTGACGGTCTTGCGGGTGCCGCTGCGGGTCTCGACGACCTCTTCGGTGGGCACGACGGACTCGAAGATGAGCTCGTCCATGCCCAGGGTCTTCACCCGGGAGTCGAGGTTCTGCTTCACCCGGTTCTCCATACCCGAGTAGGTGTGGATCACGTACCAGTCACCGAACTGGCCACGGAGGGTTTCGCGCAACTCGGCCAACACGGCCTCGTCGCTGGCGTCGGCCTCGGCGTCCTCGTCGTCGGGCTCGGGTTCGGGCTCGCTCAGGTCGATCGACAGGCCGTCGTCCGGCTCGTCGAGGTCGCCTCCGAAGCCCAGGTCGACCTCGAAGTCGTCCGCGGGCGCGGGAATGTCGGCAGGGCCGAGGTCGATCTCGAACTCGGTCTCGTTGCTTGTGGCATGCGTATCAGACACAGTTGCTTCTCTCGTATTGACTTCGGTCAGCCGAAGATCTTCAGCAGGCCCCAGCCGAAGAGCAGGTCCAGGGCGCTGACATAGGCGATCACCAGCAGAACGAACACGAGGACCACGATGAAGTACTGGCGCAGCTGGGAGGCCGTCGGCCACACCACCTTGCGAAGCTCGCCCGCCGACTCTCGGACGAAGGAGACCGGCGTGGTGCGCTTCCGGGCGCGGACGTTACCGCCCGCGCGCTGCTTGGGAGTCGCGTGGTCCTTCTTGGTGGCCGGAGACTCCTCCGGCAGCGACTTGCGGACGGGTCGGCTACTGGCCGCCGCCCGCGCTACCTCCTGCGCCTGATCCTGGGCAGCCGGAACGCCGTTGTCGCCTTCGGCATCGTCCTTCTCCTGCGCCACAAATGATCCTTCGCACTCGGTTAGTCCCAGCAGGGCAAGAGGGACTTGAACCCCCAACCTGCGGTTTTGGAGACCGCTGCTCTGCCAATTGAGCTATTGCCCTTGGTGGTGTTCACCCCGGCCGGTTTGCCCTGAGGGCATGGGCCAACAGAGGTGAGGTCACCAAGACAAGGAGTGTATCCGCCTTGCTGAGTCGAGTCGAACCGAGCCCGGCTCAGGCGCCCCGCACGGCTGCGATCGCACGGCAGACGTAGTCGACATTGCCATCGTTCAGCGCTGCGACGCAGATTCGGCCCTTGTCGGTGCCGTAGACGCCGTGCTGCTCGCGCAGGGCGAGCATCTGGGGCTGGGTCAG
>Ga0075156_10001175_pt1 | contig 14127 bp, 10 predicted proteins | sample JI81AbrownDNA_FD_70966 | JGI IMG/M metagenome (GOLD analysis project Ga0075156, IMG submission 70966) | Wastewater effluent complex algal communities from Wisconsin, to seasonally profile nutrient transformation and Carbon sequestration -... | ecosystem: Engineered > WWTP > Effluent > Algae...
GCTAAAACATTTAAGGGCTCTTTATTTAATTCTTCAGCTGTAATATTAGTATCTAAACCAAAATTTATAATTGCATTCATTTTTAGTGCATCAATATCGTGGCTTTCTTTGCTGCCTGCAATAATATTTTCGGCTACGCTATAAAATGCATTGTCTATATCTAAAGCTAGTCTATCACCATACAAAGCGTGGTTTCTTTTTGCATAAATTACAGTACGTTGTTTGTTCATTACATCATCGTACTCAAGTAATCTTTTTCTGGTTCCAAAATGGTTTTCTTCAACCTTTTTTTGGGCACGTTCAATGCTATTGGTAATCATGCTATGCTGTATAACTTCCCCTTCTTTATAGCCAGCAAAGTCCATTACTTTTGCAATACGTTCGCTACCAAACATACGCATTAAATCATCTTCTAAAGCTACAAAAAACTGAGAAGAACCAGGATCTCCTTGACGACCAGCACGTCCTCTAAGCTGTCTGTCAACCCTTCTACTTTCATGTCTTTCAGTACCTATAATTGCTAATCCACCAGCTTCTTTTACTCCTGCACCAAGTTTAATATCTGTTCCTCTACCAGCCATATTGGTTGCAATAGTTACTGCACCTGGCAATCCAGCTTCAGCCACAACTTGTGCTTCTTTTGCATGTTGTTTGGCATTTAATACATTGTGAGGAATTTGTTTTTGGCGAAGCATTCTGCTTAGCAATTCACTTACTTCAACGCTTGTAGTACCAACCAGTGTTGGTCTTCCTGCATTACGTTGATTTTCGATTTCTTCAATTACAGCACCAAATTTTTCACGTTTTGTTTTGTAAATTTTATCTTGTTCATCTTTACGAATGGCAGGAATATTTGTAGGAATTGATACCACATCAAGTTTATAAATACTCCACAACTCAGCTGCTTCTGTTTCTGCTGTACCAGTCATACCACAAAGTTTGTGGTACATTCTAAAATAGTTTTGTAAGGTAATGGTTGCATAAGTTTGTGTGGTAGCCTCAATTTGTACATTTTCTTTTGCTTCTATTGCTTGATGCAATCCATCACTATATCTTCTACCATCTAAAATACGACCAGTTTGCTCATCTACAATTTTTACTTGGCCCTCCATTACTACGTACTCAACATCTTTATCAAATAATGTATAAGCTTTTAGTAATTGTTGAATGGTGTGAATTCTATCGGCTTTGGTAGAATATTCATTAATAATTACTTCTTTTTTTGCCAATTTTTCATCAGCACTTAAAGATTCTTTCTCTACTTGTGCTAAGCCAACAGATATGTCAGGAATTACAAAGAAGTTAACATCTTCGCCTGCTTTTGTAATAAGATTAATCCCTTTGTCGGTTAACTCTACACTATTATTTTTTTCGTCGATATAGAAATATAATTCTTCATCGGCTTTTGGCATTTCTTTTTGTTGATCTGCTAAATAGTAGTTTTCTGTTTTTTGAAGTTTTACTCTAATTCCAGGCTCACTTAAAAACTTTATTAATGCTGAGTTTTTTGGCAATCCACGATGGGCTCTAAATAATGCCAAACCTCCATCTTTTGGATCATCATTACCTTCTGCAATCTTCTTTTTGGCTTCTGTTAAAAAACTATTGATGGCTCGTTTTTGAGCATCTACCAATTTCTCAATTCTTGGTTTTAATTCAAAAAATTGTTCAATATTGTCTTGTTTTCCTATTGGGCCACTAATAATTAATGGGGTTCTAGCATCATCAATTAATACACTATCTACTTCATCTACCATTGCAAAATGGTGTTTACGTTGCACTTTTTCTTCTGGGCTATGCACCATATTGTCTCTCAAATAATCAAACCCAAACTCATTATTTGTACCATAAGTAATGTCGGCTAAATAGGCTTTTCTTCGTTCTTCACTATTTGGTTGATGTTTGTCGATACAATCAACAGTTAAACCAAGCCATTCAAATAAAGTACCATTCCACTCACTGTCTCTTTTTGCTAAATAATCGTTAACTGTAACAATATGTACACCCTCGCCAGCCAAAGCATTTAAGTATGCTGGCAGCGTACTAACTAAAGTTTTACCTTCACCAGTACTCATTTCTGCAATTTTGCCACTATGTAAAACGGCACCTCCAATTAGCTGTACATCGTAATGTACCATGTTCCAAGTGATTTTACCACCACCAGCTGTCCAACTATTTTTAAATATAGAATTATTGCCTTCGATAGATATGTAGTCTTTTTTTATACTTAAATTTCTATCCAATTCAGTAGCAGTGCTAGCAATATTTTCGTTGGTAGAAAATCTTCGAGCAGCTTCTTTAATGGTTGCAAAAGCCTCGGGTAATATTTCTTTTAAAACTTCTTCAATTTGTTCATCACGTTGTTTTACTAAAATATCAACTTCTTTGTAAATGGCATCTTTTGCAAAAAAATCTTGAGCAGGAAGGTTGTCGGCTTCAAGTTTTTTTGCAGCAATAGTTTCACTAATAGTAGCAATATGTTGCTGAATACGAAGCTTAAAATCTGCAGTTTTACCTCGTAACTCATCGTTGGTTAGCGATTCATATTGTGTAAAAAACTGCTTAGCTTTTTCTATTAGAGGTTTAATTTTGGCAATATCTTTTTCGCTTTTATTGCCACCTAATAATTTATTTAAAAATTTTAACATAAGTTGATATTTGTTTCCTTTACAATTTGCTTCAAAAGCTTTTCTTTTTTAATCAAAAAAAATGCTATTAGTATTAATTAGCCAAATTGGCATAAAAAAGGAGAGCAAATGTAGCTTTTTTGCCAGTATCATGGCAAGGCATAATATAAAGATTGGATAATTTTTGTAGTTATGATAAAGCTATTAACTTGCACCTATGCAAAAAAATATAACAATTGCTGTTTGTGGAGCAGGTACTATGGGTACAGGAATTGCCCAAACATTGATATGTAATGGCTTTAAAACTATTGTATATGAAGTAAACCAAAATGTGCTTACCAAAAGCAAAACTTCACTTTTTGCTACAATTGAAAATTTATTTTTGAAAGGCAAAATGTCGCAGCAACAACTCAATTTTGCAAAGGAACATATTGTTTATAGTAGTGATTTGAAACATATAATTGCTGATATAATTATTGAGGCTATTGTTGAAAATATTGACGCAAAAACAAATTTATTTAGCAGTTTGATGAATATTAATAGTAGTGAAACAGTATATGCCTCTAACACTTCTTCAATTTCGATAAACAAAATTGCTAAAGCCTTAAATAATAATTCGAATATAGTTGGTTTGCACTTTTTTAATCCTGCACCTTTAATGAAATTGGTAGAAGTAATAAAAAGCGAATATACAAGTGTAACTGTTGTAAATACTATATTACAGCTTTGTAAACAATTGCAAAAAACTGCTGTAATTTGTAATGATGCACCAGGTTTTATTGTAAATCGTGTAGCAAGACATTACTATTTACAAGCTATGAGTTTGATAGAAGAAGGCAAAGCCAATATTGATGATATTGATGCACTAATGGAAGCAAGTGGCTTTAAAATGGGACCATTTAAATTGATGGATTTAATTGGGCTTGATATAAACTATGGGGTTAGTCAAATTGTATTTAACGATTTGGGAAAACCTGAAAGACTAAAGCCATCGCCTTTACAAGCTCAAAAAGTAACTGATGGAAAGTTGGGCAAAAAAACGGGCGAAGGTTTTTATATTTATTAATCAATTTTCACCTGAGTATAAAACTCGCTGAAAATTCAAAATATTATTTATGTTTTCTCTTTGTTTTGATTTTGGAAATACTAGGCAAAAATGTGCCATATTTAATGGTAATATATTACAGGAAGTAATGGTATTGCCCACAACAGATGAAGCAAGTGTAGCAAGTATTGTAGAGAAATACAAACCTGCACAAACTATTTTATCTAGCGTTATTCATCATCCAATAGAAATAAATAATTATTTGGAAAAACATAGTTATTTCCATTTACTAAATCATACCAGCAAACTACCCATTACCACGCCAGTTGGAAAGCCAGAAACAATTGGTGCCGATAGATTGGCTATTTGTGCAGCCGCCACATTATTATTCCCTAAAAAGCATTGCCTTGCCATTGGTTTAGGTACTTGTATTACATTTAATTTCTTAAATAAATTTCATGAATTTTTAGGAGGCAGTATTTCGCCAGGAATGAATATGCGTTTTAAAGCTATGAACGATTATACTGCTTTATTGCCAATTGTACCTGCACAACATCATTTTCCATTAGTTGGGTACGATACCAAAACCAATTTGCAAAGTGGTGTATTGCTTGGTATGGCTAAAGAAATTGAAGGCATTGTAAGTTTGTACGAAGAAAAATACGAAGATTTAAAAATTATATTAACTGGTGGAGATGCAGAATTTTTTAAGCATCATATAAACAAAGAAATTGTTTTTGAAGAGCATTTAATTTTTAAAGGACTACTAGCCATTGGTAATGAAAATTGGGCTTAGTTTTTATGGGTTAAAAACTTTTGCCAATCTTTTAACAAATCACCTTTTAGTACTCTAGGAAATTTGTGTTGGCCTCCTAATTTTCCTTTACTTTCCATAAATTCCATAAAAACGTTAGAGGGTAATACGGTTACGAAAATGTCTTTTAAAGCTGATTTTCTTTCTACTTTATAGTCATCATTTAAAACACACAATGCTTCGTCTATCATGGTTTTTATTTCTGAAGTATTTTCTATTGCCTCATCACAAGCTATAAACCAATGGTGTGCAAAAAAACCTTGGTGTGGTATGCCAGCAACAGTAAATTCTGGGAAACTTTTATTAAGTTTTTCACTAGCAATATGTAAAGCCTTGCTCATATTATCTACACTTAAATGTTCGCCAACTAAACTCAAAAAATGTTTGGTTCTGCCAGTTATAATTATTTCGTTTCTTTCTTTATTTACAAGCCTTACCGTATCGCCAATTAAGTATCTCCAAGCTCCTGCACATGTTGTAATTAGTAAGGCATAGTCTATGCCTTCTTCAATTTCATGTAGCATTAAAGCATTGGCATTGGGCAGTAAATTTCCATCTGCATCAAAGTTTTCATCATCAAATTTCACAAACTCATGAAATATGTGTTGGTTGGTTACAAGCTTCATTCCTTTAGCATGTTGCACATCTTGATAGGCAATAAAACCTTCACTTGCCAAATAGGTTTCAACGTAAGTTACAGGCTTGCCCAACAATTTTTCAAAACCTTTTTTGTATGGCTCAAAACTTACACCACCATGCACAAAAAAATCTAGATGTGGCCACATTTCGTGTATATGGTTTAGTTTATATTTTTCTATCACCATTTCAATACACATTTGCACCCAAGCTGGTACACCAACTATAAATCCAATATCCCATTGAGGTGCTTTAGCTACTATTTGTTCTAGTTTTTTATTCCAATCTTTTTGTTTTGCGATTTTTTTTCCTGGTTTATAAAATGGCTGAAACCAAAATGGAGATTTTTTAACAGTAATACCACTTAAATCACCTGCAAAAAAACCATCGTTTTTTTCTAAATCTGTACTTCCACCAAGCGTTAACCAACCTTTACTTATGCTTGAATATGGAATATCATCGTATGTACGTAAACTAAGCAACTGCTTAATCATTACAATTTTATTTCCTTTTAGTAAATCATTGGTAATAGGAATGTACTTACTTGCAGCTTCAGAAGTACCGCTGCTTAAGGCATAATATTTTATTTTTCCTGGCCAGCAAATATCAGTATGTCCTTCTAAGCTTTTATGCCACCATTGTTGATGAATACTACTGTAATTAAATGTTGGTACATTTTCTTGAAATTTTTTACCTATGTGTTTTGCTTGTAAAATTTCATCGAACTTGTAATGCTGTCCAAACTCAGTAAACTTAGCTTTTTTAATTAGCTTTTTTAAAACACGCAATTGATGACGCCTATCATTATTGGTAGATAAACGTAAAGCTTTTGATATACTAGCTGGTATTTTAAAATCTATTATTGGCATACTTTATAGAGGGAGCGAAACTAGTAAAAACTTTCATGCAAAATGGTGTTGCAATCGCAATTCGTGTATATATAGATAATTGTTAAACAATATTGTTTAATTTAACAAATATTTTAAGGTTACTTTTTTTGTGATTTTGGTATTATATGTTGTAGTGGCCGCTGCAATTATTCACCTTTAAATTATAAAAAAATGAACAACAAAATGTTGGTTGCAACTATTGCAACAGTGGCTGCTATTGCCACAGGAATTTACTTTATTAGCAAAAAAGAAAAACAAATTGAGCCACCTGTAACGGCTTCTATTATTGGGTTTTGGAAAATTGACTCTTGTGCGTTTACAAAAGAAAGTAGCTTTTTATCTTTGGTAAAACCTATTGACTCTACATCTGTAAAAATCTTAGAATTTGGTGCCGACAGTTTACTTAGAGCCAATAATAATAGCACCACATTAAAGTACTTTGTAAAAAACGATTCGTTAGTAGTGAACGAAGCAAATACGGTTAATGTTTTTGTCATTAAAAAGATAAACGATAGCACTATTAATCTAAGTTTAGATAGCACTACTACAATTCATCTCACAAAAAAATAAGTTAGTTGTAAAGTTGTACTGCTTAAAAACAGTACAACTTTTTTTATGCAAAAACAGCTTCTCATTCATCTTACAAAAAAACAAAAAATGAAAAATATAAGTTGGCTAATAGCCTTATTGGCATTGCTTTGTGTAGCGTGTAATAATCAAAAGAAAAGTAATGAAATTGAATTGAGTAGTGACATGATTGCAGCAGTTGATTCAACTGCTTCGTTTAAAACTAACCTAACATTAACCAATGAGAATAATGCTTATTCTTCAAAAGCAGCCACCATAACAAGCATCGATAGTGCCAAGAAATTTATTCGTACAGCACAAATAAAAAGTAAGGTAAACAATGTACTACAAGCAACCATTAATATTGAAGATGCTACTGTAAAGTTTGGAGGATTTGTAACTAATAGTTCGTTACAAAGTAGTATTAATAAAATAGAAAAAGTTGACTTTACACCCGATTCTTTGCAAGAGCAAATTTACTACACAACTACCAATACTATAGTTTGCCGTGTGCCAAATTATAAACTAGATACACTGCTAAAAGAAATCGGTAAAAACTTAGTTTTTATTGATTATAGAAACATAAAAGCAGAAGACATAAGTTTTGATTTACTAAGAACTAGCTTAATACAAAAACGCACAGAAGCTTACAACAATCGAATGAATAAAATTGCCGATGATAATGCTACTAAACCAACAGCTATAAACAATATAGCAGATGGTATAATTGAAAAACAAGAACAGCAAGATGATGCTTTGCTTGATAAATTAAGCAAGCAAGATGCCGTAGCTTTTAGTACAATTACTTTAGAGTTGTATCAGCACGAAAATCTTATACAACATGCCATTCCAAATATGGAGGCTCAAAAAAACGAAGTCTCTTTTTTTAGCAAATCAATAAAAAATATTCAAAAAGGATGGTATGGATTACTGCAATTTATAAGCTTTTTATTACAACTTTGGCCAGTTTATTTATTGGGATTTTTAGTTTGGTTTTTACTTAAGAAAATTGTAAAACCAATTCCTAAAAAGAATCAATAGCTTTTAAAAACTTGCTGATATAATGATTTGTAGTAGCAACATCGTTGTGATGCAATTGTGAAGGCAATAAAATAATCCTACTTTGCTGTAAATCACCTGCTAAAAATTGGGTATCTTGCTTTTGTAGGTATCCAATTTTTCGTTTTTCTAAAACTTGTGCTAGCTTTAAAGAGTTTGCAGCAAAGCTAGATTTTGGAGAAAACAGCGTAATGAATTTTGTGGTGGTACTTTGTTGCAAAAAATTAGCAATTTTATCAACCTCATAATTTATAGCATCAAATAGCAAAACGCCTTTTACATGATGCGTATTGTGTTGCATAAGCCTTGTAAGTACATTGGCTGCCCCACTATGCCCAGCAAAAATTAATGAATGTGGTTGCTCCGCTTCAATTAAACTTTTGTTGTTTAAAAAATCTTTTAACTCATTTAAATAAGTATTAAAGACGTTTGCTTTTTCCCATTTTCCAGCATAACTATCATTGGCGTTTTTAGCGGCTTCGGGTAAAACTAAAATCGCATTTATGCCACTTGCAATTAATTCTTCTTCTAATTTAAAACTTTCTAAAGTTTGATTTATATTATTTCCCCATCCATGAAACCAAAAAAACAATTGAAAAGCCTGATTTTTTTTAAAACTTTTGGGAATTAAAATTATAGTACTATTATCATTGTATCTATTATCATTGCTAGGCTTTATCCCATCTGGAAACATAGCATTGTTGCTGTAAAACACTAGCTTTTTACTGCCAAATTTTTGTGCATTCAACCATAAATGGCTATAAAAAAAGGATAAAAAAACAAACATCTTTAACTTAACATTCATAAAAACCAATTTGCACGAATATACATTTTATCTTTGCCGCTAATTGCAACAATTGGTGTTGTATTTTGTTTAACTAAAAAAAATAATAGTGTTTTTATATCAACCATCTCAAATAATTGCACCCAAGCGTTTGTTAACCAAGGAAGTTAAAATTGGCGATTTGCTTTTAGGGAATCACCATCCAATTCGTGTGCAAACAATGACTACAACCGACACAATGGATACACAAGCAACTGTAGAGCAATCTATTCGTTGTATTGAAGCAGGTGCTGAGTTGGTTCGAATAACTGCTCCAAGTAAAAAAGAAGCAGAAAACTTATTGATAATTAAAAATGAATTGCGTAAAAGAGGATACAATACACCATTAGTAGCTGATATTCATTTTACCCCAAATGCTGCGGAAATTGCTGCAAGAATTGTAGAAAAAGTTAGGGTAAACCCAGGAAATTATGTAGACAAGAAAAAGTTTGAATTAATTGAATATACTGATATTGATTATGCAGAAGAAATTGATAGAATTAGAGATCGCTTTACCCCACTTGTAAAAATTTGTAAAGAGTATGGTACAGCAATGCGAATTGGCACAAACCATGGAAGTCTGAGTGATAGAATAATGAGCAGATATGGAGATACAGCAATTGGTATGGTTGAAAGTGCTATGGAATTTTTAAGAATTGCAAGAGGCGAAAGCTATCATAATATTGTTTTGAGTATGAAAAGCAGCAACCCTATTGTAATGGTTGAGGCTTATAGATTACTTGTAAGTACAATGAATACAGAGTTTGGCGAAATTTACCCTTTGCATTTAGGTGTTACTGAAGCTGGTGATGGTGAGGATGGTAGAATAAAAAGTGCCATTGGTATTGGAACTTTGTTACAAGAAGGTATAGGTGATACTATAAGAGTTTCACTAACTGAAGATCCAGAATTTGAAATACCAGTGTGTAAAGATTTAGTAAATCTTAATAGCTCAATAAAACCTATTGAAAACAATGCTTTTTTTAAAGAAAGTACAAGTGCAGTTCCAAGTAAAAACGAATCTTTTGTAGCACCAATTGTAGTGGCAGATTTTATGCTAGCAAATGAAATTACCCCTTCAAGTTTGCAAAGTATTGGATACACTTACAATGAAATAACAGATAAATGGAATATTGCCGATGCCGCTGCAGACTTTATTTTTACTGGAAATAAAACTATTGATTTTGCACTGCCTGGTACACTAAAGGTAATTACAACACCTACTCCAGAAAATGCTAGTGTTTTACAAGATTCTGATAAGTTTTTCCCTTTGTTTTTTGGAGAAGAATTTTTAACTAAATCACCTTATCAGAGCAAACTGCTAAATTTTATTTCACTTGATGTAAATACTAATGTTGATGCAGTTATAGAAGCAACTAAAAACAATTCTACTATTGTTTATTGCGTTTATAGTAATGCAGAAAATAGTGTTCAACAATGTAAGGCTTTTGCCAATTTACTTACACAGCAGCAAATAAAAATTCCTATAATAATTGCAGTAGAAAGCAACCATAGTAGTATTGATGAGCAATTGATTTATTTTTCACAAAAAGCAGGAGCCTTGTTTTTGGATAATGTTGGAAATGGTATTTGGTTAATAAATGACGAGCAAAAAATTGCTAATACAGTAGTTAGTGGGCGTACTTACTTGCCAGTAAAAAACAATCATCAATTTTTAAATAACACCTCATTTTCAATACTTCAAGCAACGCGAAAAAGAATTTCTAAAACTGAGTATATAAGTTGCCCTAGTTGCGGAAGAACATTATTTGATTTGCAAGAAACTACTGCAAAAATTAGAAATAAAACTAACCATTTAAAAGGGTTAAAAATTGCAATTATGGGTTGTATTGTTAACGGACCTGGCGAAATGGCAGATGCTGATTTTGGTTATGTTGGAAGTGGAGTAGGCAAAATTACTTTATACAAAGGCAAAGAAGTTGTAAAGAAAAATATTGATAGCGATATAGCTGTTGATGAATTAATAAACTTACTTAAAGAAAACAACGCATGGGTAGAGCCAACGGTGTAGATAGTTTTCTTATTTTATATTTTTATGAATTGTTGTTTAAAAAAAACTTCAGGTGGTTTGCCTGAAGTTTTTAAAAGTAGTCCCAGCAAGAATCGAACTTGCATCAAAAGTTTAGGAAACTTCTATTCTATCCATTGAACTATAGGACCAACATTGAGATTGCAAATATGCACTTATGTTTTAAATTTCAAAATCTATATTTTAACAAAGGTTTTTTATAATTTTTACTCTTGTGGTAAAGCATACCATTTTCGATACAATTTATAAATAAAAGTAACTAGTAAAATTGAAAACAAAACAGGGCATACAGCTTCTGCAATAAGATAATTAACCATGCGTTGCTCCCTAAATACTTCTCTTGCTTTTTCGTCTAAATAGTAGGGCTCTTTTACTAAGCTATAATAAAACGATACTAGAATTAATGGTAAAAAATAACTCATCCAAGTAAATAAGTTTATTCCAATGCCTTGCCATGCTGTTCTATTTTTTGATTGAAATGTGGTAATGGCAATAACTAAAAATAATAGTAAGTAAAAGAATATCATGGCAAAAACAGTAACCTCATTATTACCATAACTACTAAATGCTGTAATAATAGCTGCAATGATTAATAGTAAAACAGCCGATAAAATACTTAAGAAAAAAGTTTTTATGGTACTGTGCCTAAACACAAAAAGTAGTAAGCTAAAAATTAAAGATGGATATAAAATAAATCTTACAAAAAATTCTATATCGTCTCTACTACTATATCTATATTTTCGTTCTACAATGTTTCTAAAATTATTTTCTACTGTATAAATAGTATATCTTTTTTGCATTCTATCATGATAAATAGTATCGTAATCTTTAAATATTGGTGGCTCGTATTGATGTAAACTGCCATATTCGAAGCTATACTTTTCCAACAATGGTTTTATTAAATTCCATTCTTTTACTCTATCAATTGGTTTAGGAAATTGAAAAATATCGTGGAATAAATTAATATCATTAATGGAGCTATCATCAATTATGGAACCATAACTTTTTATATTTACTTTTTTATAAGCTGGGCAGGTGTACAAGGCATAAGTTGAATCGTTTATTTTTATGCTGCTATCGGATTGAATTACTTTTTTTAATAGTTCATAGTAGGTTGTACTATTAATTCTATACTCTTCATCATCCAATTTATAGCTTTCAACAACATCATTAGTATATGATTCATCTACAGCTGGAACTGTTATATCTCTATCATAGTATTTTCGTAGTTTTTCATTTTCATCTAAAGTAATTACAGTATCTTTTTTTGATAAATAATAGTCAAAAGCTTGATAAACATTTCTGTTCCAAACTTTACTTAAACTATCATACTCCAACTTGCAAATGCTAGTATTTATTGTATTTAAATCGTTTATTAATTCTTTTTCTTTAAATGCTGCATTGGCTCTTAAAGTTTCGACTACACTTGGTACAAAACAACTTGCAACAATCATGATACAGCTAATAACATACAACCAAAATACACTTAATCTGCCTATTGCTGTAATGTTTCCAAAACGTTTAAATACATTAAACCTCAGTAAAAAAATTAGCCATACAATTAGCCCAATAATGGCAATAATTACCACAAAGCATGTGTGAATAAAAATGGGTGTATCGCTACGTGCATCATTTGGAATAATAGCAAAAATGCTACTTAAAAGTATGATGGACATTAAGCCATAATACAGTACCCAATGAAATCGAGTGCTGTATAATTCTGGTTTATTTTTGAGTAGATACTCATCGTATTTTTTTATAAATTTTGGAGCTAATGGGCGGTTCATATAAATAAGTTTTTGGGGTTAAAAAAAGCGTTTAGTGCTGTTGCTTATGTTTCTAAAATAATTTATTTCAATGCTATTTTGAATTAGCAATTCAAGCATTTGTATATGCGATAAACTTGTACTTTGCAAAGTATAAAATCCACCATTAAACCCAATTTGTACTTCCTCATTTGTAAAGCATTCTTGTAATTTTTCTTTGGGAGATGGGGTTTCTACTTCAATCACAAATTCTTTGCTACTTTCTGCATTTTTACTTTGGTATAAAAGCTTGCCTTGTTTTAAAAATAAAATGTCATCGGCAACTTTTTCTACTTCGTGTAATTGTTGTGAGCTAAGTACAATGCCCATTGGATTGTAAGTACTCTTTGCTAAAAATTGCAAATCAGTAAGTATAGTTTGTTGTGCTGCAATATCTAAATTGGCAAGTGGTTCGTCTAAAATTAAAAGTTGAGGTTTTTGTAATAAAACCCTTGCAATTTCAAACCTCGTTCTATAGCCACTGCTTATTTGATTCCAAGTGAGGTTGGCAAACTTGGTGAGGTTTAAACGCTCTAACATAAAGTTAACCATTAAGTCGTTTTCGCTGCCTTTAATGCCACTTAATGATGCCGAAAAATGTAAGTTATCTTTTAGCAATCCATACCATTTTGGTATTCGTTGAGGTATAAATGCTACATGATGCTTTATTGTAAAATCATCTGGATTGTTTAGCATATCAAACTGCAATAAACCATCATCAATGCTTAGTTCTCTTGCAAGGCTTCGTAACAAAGTAGTTTTTCCATTTCCATTTTCGCCTACAATTCCAATAATTTCTCCAGGCTTAATGCTAGTGCTTAGGGCATGCAAACTAAAATTGCCTTTGCTATATTGTTTTTTAATTTGACTAGCTGTAAACAAGTTTTTGGATGAAAAATTGGCTACATTTTTTGGTAGAAAATTTTGAACTTGTTTTAGTAATGTGTTTATGTTTTGATACAACAAATCATCAACAGTTTTTTTGCTGTTAAACTGTGTGCTAATATTTATGGCTTGTTGTAAATAGCTTTGTTGTTGGCTATCTAAACAAAGGTCGAGTAATCTACGAATAAGTAAATCGTTGTCGCCTTGTTTTAAATAGTTTTCAATTTCATTTATTCTTTTTATAAATGATGGGTTAGCATTTGCTACACTTTCGTTTTCTATATTAGCAGTCATTTAAAAATATTTCGATAAAAATAATGAAACCTAAAATTCGGTTTGTTAAAATTTATTAATTGAACTTGCAAAAATTATAGCATTCCTTTATCGTTCATCAACTTATAAATTTTTTGAAGTTCAAGTTTTTCGGTTGTTGTAAGTTTTTCGTGCTTATTAAAATTATTGAATAACCCAATAATTGCTTTGTGCTGTGGGAATTTTGCTAAAATAGCATGTAGCATTTCTTGGCTTTCAGTATCTACTTTTTGCTCTTTTAAAGTAATCGTTTCTTGTTTTTTGTTTCGTGTAGGAAGTTTTGAAATAGTAGATTCTAAGGTTGCCAATAATCCAGCAGGCAAGTTGGGTACTTTTTCTGCTTTATAATATAATGCTTGTAATTGCCCTTTGGTTAAAAAGCCCCTGTCTTCATATTGGTTCATTAGGCTTAATAATGTTAAATCTTGTTGCCTAAAATGTTCGTAACAGCAGTTAAGTACTTTATCTACAAAATCTATATTTCCTTTTTTTATTTGCATAAATTATTCAAAAAAATTTACAGTTGGCAAAGCAATTCGTAAGCTAATTGATTACTATTTTCTATTGCTTTTTTTATTTGCCATTTTTGTTTATTTCTTTCTCCAACCATATTG
>Ga0075156_10001176_pt1 | contig 14092 bp, 6 predicted proteins | sample JI81AbrownDNA_FD_70966 | JGI IMG/M metagenome (GOLD analysis project Ga0075156, IMG submission 70966) | Wastewater effluent complex algal communities from Wisconsin, to seasonally profile nutrient transformation and Carbon sequestration -... | ecosystem: Engineered > WWTP > Effluent > Algae...
GAGGATAACCTAAAAAGGTTATCTTCGGAGTTACTATTATCCTTTGGGGTTTTTTGTGTTTTGACCAATCAGATTCGTTTTGCAAATTGTTTGCGATGATAAATTATCATCGCAAAAAAAGCTCGATGTAAGATAAATTATTGTTCAACTTTGACAACCCCTAATACTTAGTTTACCGTTTTTCATATCCTTTGCACTGAACAATGACGAAACGAAATCCTACACATTGGAATTCAAGCATTCTGTTCTTAGATGGATATTTGAATACAAGAACTATCCAAAGACTTTCTATGCTGCTGAAAGGCACTTTGGTGGCCAGGGGCACGGTCTAAAAAAACAAACATTGGGTTGGATGAGTCAGATGTAGACCTTATGGAAGGAGAACTTGAAGAAGATAAATAACGAGAAAAATACTGTAAGTCTGGGATAATATTATCTAGAGATATTTTCTAGTTTCTTACTAGTTTATGTGTTTAGTTGTAGATTTTAACAAATCATTTCCTTACTATGCTACTTTTTTAACGCCACTTTCAGTCTTACATGTGATTACCAAAATATCTTTATAAACACACATATGTGAAAGATTTTAAAATGTTGAATTTATTTCTCACTGGTTTTAATAAACTATCCATTTGCATTGATAGACATTCAGCAAAGGCAAGTAAATGCTAGGGGGTTTACGAGATTCAAAAATAGATGGCACAATGAAATAATCTTTCAGAACATGATTTAGAACGTTTATCTTAAATGCAGATAGTTGATATGTAATAAAAGAGCAACAAATTTTATCTTATATGCTGTCGGTTTACAGGTAATGAAAGTGATCAAAAGATCTTATCTTATATGCAGAGACTTTAATGGTAATAAAGTGCGCAACAAACTAACTTAAACTAGCAAATTATATCTCTACTCAAATGCTTTGCACTTATTGAACTCGATGCCCTTATCACGTTCTTAATTTTTAATATAATTCGTTTTTATATCCATTTGAATATAGTATGAAATCACTCAAATGTCTTTCATTTAATTGGCCTCTCTGGCATTATCAGCTTTTCAATTGTTTACTATTATTGGATTTTAATATCTATGCACTTTAGTATGAAATCATAATTAGGAATGTTATTGTGTGAAAATACTAATTTGAGATTATTTATCAATTATATCTTTTCTGATAACAAAATGCTAATTTTTTCATTCATCCTGGAAACAAAATCTTTAGTTAGATCAATGAGTTACGTACTCTCTGCTCCGGGATGTTTTTAGAAGCACACTGTGAACACCAATTATAAAGGATGTTACACACGAAATACGTAAGATTAGGCTATACAAAGTTCTTTGTACGTAGGTAGTCATTTTACAGTCATTTTGTTTGTTCTTTGTTCTAAGGTCAATTTTATTCGAGTGGGTCGCTCTATTTATGAGAATAGTGTTTATTTGGCTTTCACACATAAAGTGAATTGGTTCATTCCAAGTGAGCAATAATTCATAACTAACAAGTTGTTAAAATCATATTTAATATTGAAAGCGAAAAAGATATAGAGAGTTCGATCTGATATAGATGCTGGTTGATGAATATGGCGCTCAGAATATGTCTGTCCTAAGTGAAGTCTTTTCACAATGACAAAAACCTCTGAAATCATGTAAATTTTGCTAATTATCATACCTAGAGCAAATACAGAGCAGCGTGAGTATCAGTTTTGAGCAGATCAAACGGCCTAGTAAGATTTGAAATAAGTGCTTGTGCATATTATAGATATTCCAAATGTGACGCGTTTTTCCTGGATTCCAAAACAATTACCATTTTGATGTCATTTGAGTAAGGTTGTTCCTATAAAGCACATGCGCCATATAAAATTAGAACTCCTCGCTGTATCTCACATGAAAACAGTTTATCTTATATCAGTATTTCTGAAATTTGCAGCTAGATTGATTGCTGATCGCATCGCAAAAGATTAGATCTGGTAAGGGTAAATGAAAGTCAAATACGGTCCATGAACTTCTCTCAAGATGGTCACACTGTCACAAAAAAGAATTTGATTGATGCTCAATATTATGCTAACTAGCAGAATACTCTGATAATTTTACATGAAGCAGTCGAAGATGATATTCTCTAAGTAATTACAAAACATCAAAGGATTTTTTGAAAGCTATTTTGTTGTGAAATAAAAAGTCGAATCTTTTGCAGTGCGCTGCACATCTAGACATTGAGGGAACTATCGACCATTCGTCGTTGCTCGTGAGCTGAATGTCTAAGGTTTCGATTGACATTCCCGCCCTCACCATCGATAAGCGCTTTCATTACCGTAAACGCAACCTTGGATGAGGGTCGCTCTTGAAACGTCGGGGCCCAACACTTGACAAGCAAGTTTTGGAGTGGTTCAGGCCAGTTTTTGTCGATTTCAGGCCGTTGGCCTCGCTTCATGACCATTTCTTTGAACTGGATTTCTGACATACCTGAAAAGGGTTTGCGAACCGTCAAGATTTCCCACATTATGATCCCAAAGGCGTAAACATCGATAGTTTCCTCAAATCCCTGTTTGAGAAAGAACTCTGGAGCCATGTACCTCATTGTGCCTGCATTGCAGGGGAGATTGTAAGGTTTCTCCCACTCAGGATTAAACTCGAGTGACAACCCAAAGTCAAAAAGGCGCAATTCTCCTTGAGCGTCGAATCCGACATTTTCAGGTTTGACATCCCTGTGTAATATATGATTTTTGTGTAAAAAGCTTATAGCATTGATGAGGTCGTGACCAATTTTGAGTTTATCAGCCATAATTGCCTTGGACTTCTTCCCTGTGGGGTCCATCATCTTTCCGGAAAAGGTAGACAGCTTTCTTTCTTTCAAATTCCATCGTTCTAACCTATCCTTTAAAGAGGCTGCCAACATGTCAAGAATGATGAAAAATTGTGGCCCACCAATTTCATCTGTTGAAAGGCCTCTCATTTTAATAATATTTGGATGATCCAACGCTGCTAAAAAGTGAGCTTCCACGGCAAGATCTCTTGCAGCTTGATAGTATCGATGGGCATTAGTCGCTAGATCAGGATTCACACATTTGACAGCATATCGAGGAGTATTGTCCTCCTTGATGCAGCTGCGAGCGATATGTTTGCGTTCGGCTACCCACTTCGCGTCGCCAGGCTTGGTGTCATCCACTTTCTGCAACGAGCACACCACGCCGAATTGACCACGACCCATCTCTTTTCCCAGAGTCAATTCGTTTTTGTCGAATTTCGCAAACAAATCCATGCGACATTTCGAGAACTCATAGTGGACCCAACCGTCGAAGAGTTTGTCAATATCTTCTTGAACTCTTCTGGTAACTGCTTCCCTTTCTTCTCTCCCTACGGGCATTGTGTCGCTTATAATCACAGATCCCGATTCTCACTGCTGACTTCAAGCTGCGGACTCTTGATTCTAACAAATACGAAAAGAATTGGAGATGATTAGGTGACTTGTTGTTCGAGGTAGTTTAGTCTTTGCAGCATCCGATTGTAATTCTAGTGAGAGCCCGACAGTCATACGGGTGCACGGAATGTAAATGACAGTGGCCTCTGTGTGAACATTGAAGCGCATGTTAAGTGTGTGACCATACATAATCTACAGACATGATCGTAAAAGCTAAATAGTTGTTTTCTTTAGCTACGCAATTATGGGTTGAAAGTATCAGTGTTTTTGAGTCTCAAAAACTAATCGTACTACCGGTATTTCTCAAGAGCAGTATAGTACATGTATGTAGAAAACTTACCTCTCCGAATGGACTCTGTACAGAATCTGTCGCAATCATATTGCTTAAAATGTCCGTGCTTGATATGCCCGGTAGTTACTTGCCTGCGGAATTTGAGTAATCAAACCTGTACATCAACCACAAGAAGATTGGCTCATCAGATAAATATGCATGATTTCATGAATGAGGACACTCTGGATAAAACTAAAATCTAAATTCAAAAAATGTTACATCAACACTCTCTCACTCTCTCTCGCTCGCTCTATCTAGATAAATATAAGTATATTATATTTATCTCTCTCTCTCACTCTCTCACTCTCTCTCTCATTTTCTCTATATAAATATTTATTTCTCTTTCTCTCACTCTCACTCTATATAAATATATATAATATTTATCTTCTCGTTCTCTTTCTCATGAAATCTTAAACAAGCAAAACCACCATTTTGGTCAAAGAATTAACTTTGTTGATGAATTGTTATCCGATATCTGAAGGTCATTATTTCTGTTGTGGTATACTTCCCGTCATTTTTTGCTTTACCATTTCCCATATTTTATGTATGATATTTTGTATCCGCTAATACACTCTTGTGCACCTCCTTCACTTGTTTTTGGAGGGAAGATTGAGAATTGTGTCACGCATTTTCTAAATTCCATTCCCTGTAGTGGCTTGGTGAGAAATCTGCAAGCATGTTTTCTGTGAGGCAATACATGGCTTTCATCTCTCCCTTTATTATTTTGTCAGTCACGAAAAAATCTAAGGTGCCTTGTTCTTTATTTAATGATGTCCGCCCATTTTCAGATAGTAATATTGTGCTTATGTTGTCTTGGTAGAACATGTCACTACTTGTGCTGCTAGGAAATGTCTCGTCCATAGTATTAGCCCCATAGTATTGTCTATTTCTACTAATTCTGCTTCAGTGGAGCTTTTGGTTTTGCATGAAGCTGTTTGTGTACATCCTTTTCCAATTGACATTAGTACACAAGTATGGCTTTTCATATCTGTGTGCACAATGTATGAGCTGTCCACCCACCACTGTGGATTGCTGTCTGATTCTATAGTTAGTGGAATGTCTTGGGTATCTCTTATATATATTTTATTACTATCGCTAGCATTATGTAGTTGTATTCATCTGGGATTTTCACTCTTGTACATAAAAATGCCACTGCAGTTTGTATTCGTGACGATTGCACCTACATAGGTATAGTAATTTAGCCACTATGTGATGGAAAAGTTCTGCCCTATCATGAGGCAGTTTAGTTGATTCCTCATCCACGTTGAACAAATGTTTGGCTTCAAGTGTTGTGGCTGTCCCATCCATGTCCCGCGGTACCTCTTCTTTTATTCTTACAAGGAAAACTTTACTTTTCCTTTATGTTTATAAATGATGCACATTCCAAAAGACTCCCTTGCATATTGTGGTTGTGAATGGGTTATACTTTCCCAATTTTGTTGTTAATTTCTTCAGTATGTCTTAGATTACTGCCCACTTTGCATGTGATGTTTTTAGGTCGTCAACTTGCATGTGATAGTCCATGGTTTCCTGTTAATTGTTTTGTTGGCCACAAATTGGTCCTAATCTTTAATTTTGAATCCCCACTCCTGTATTGTACTGGATAATAGTTTTCAAAACAGCAATGCTTCCTTTAGATTTACGTATATGGCTTGATTTAATTTTACATACATTATTGCTTTTCTTTGTGATTGTGCCATATGTACTGGTGGTATGTCTCAGGCTCCAGTTTAACAATTAGATCTGCAATTTCTCCTTCTAGTAACATTTGTACGGTTCTTCGATGGATGTCAGTTACTACAACATATCTATTTACTTTGGTGTCAGTTGCACAGGATAGCATCATCGCAAGTGAAACTGTGGATGAGCTTGCTTCTTCTTTTGTTGTGTATAATCTTTGAGGTCTGCCATCTGCGTATCCCCATGCTTTGATTGTCCCATCATGCTTTTCTTTTAAGAACATGAGATACTTGAGTGAATATTTCTTTATGTGTTATGTGGTTTCTTTTTATGGGCAGTAGTGCGATTTCGTCATGGTGTTGTTTTACTTCTTTTAATACTACACAGTTGCTTTTTGCCATATTTCATAAGTCCTTGTTTGACATTCATCTGTGTTGGTATGATGTGTGCATGTGGTTTGGGATTTATTCTCATATAGCCATCTTTGTCTTTCCGCTTGTTTGGGCATACTGTCCATGCTGTCATCTTCTGTTAGGGTTAATGTAGTACCTACATTACAATGTAGAGTTAAGTGTATCTTTGTATCACAGATATTTGGAAGCATTCTTGCGTTTTAGAAAACATCCATGGTTGATTGGCTGTCCAAAAGCATCCAGCTGGATGGAATGCCTGCCTGTCTTGGAGGTTAGATAGAATGTCTTCTTGGATGAAAACAACTCTCTCGTAATCATCTTTGTAGAATGGCCTTTCCTCTGAGTAGTTTGGGTACACACTCATTTTTCTTTTCCATATTGATACCTTTAGCACTTTTGTTCTTAAAAGCCTTTTTACACTGTGAGGGCTTCTTCTTTTCCACCATTAGCGTGCCTCCTCCTTAGTTGCCGGTTCCACCAATATATGTGGGAGGAAAATTTACTTTCATGTTGAACGTACAGTTAATTTTCGTTTAACTCATGCTGTAAAATAAAATTATGATCTATTATTTTCCCATTTGTACTCATTTTTTTCTTCTCCCATTTTTGTTTGTTTCCATTCTCGTACATATATGCTCCGTCATTGGATTTTTATCCATTTTTTAGTCGTTTCTGGTGTGGTTGCTTTTTTGTTTCCTTAATTTAATTTTATTTTTTTTGTATCCGCCAACACGTATTATCATACTTTATGTCAATAATCTATTGTAGACAGCCTTTGGCAGTTCTTTCCCTCATCGCGGACAAAGAGGAGGGTGATGGAGCCAATTTACCAATAAATATCAAGGTCGTGCTGCATGTCACACTCTAGATTGCAACACAAAGCAAGCATTAAATATTTCTGTTATCTTTTGAAAGATATACATAAAGTAGGTCGATATGGCACACATCTTGCAACAAATGGGCACGACAGGTTCACAAGATGGCGTCAGGGTCTTGTGGCTTCACATGGACTTCACTCCAATTGACATCTTTTCTATACCTTGACAGGCCCCGAATTCCAAAAGCAATCACTTCTAGGTTGTCACAGTAAACCTGCAGTAGACGACGTAACTGGTTACAGCAGGAGCACTGGCAAGCATTTGAGCAAAATATGCCAGAATTTGGAGGTGAAACTATCAATGTCGCTCCATACTTTGCAAACTTTTGTGTTACCAGAGTCCAAGCTGTAAATTCTGAGCAACAACTCAACTAATTGGGTCATGCATTTCCACTATTTTTGTCAGGAATTTTTTAAGCTGGACTGGACATTGAATGTTTAAGCAACTATTCGTGAATTCAATGGTTGTTTTCATCATGAAATACTCCTTTATAGATCTTTTGAATCTACATGCCAAACGATCAAAGACACTCAGCTGCAAAGAAATATTGAGACTGAACCCAACTGGATGTGAAGAGTACTCATGTGCAGCTTTTGTCAGTTAGGGGTTAGCCCATCCAACTAATCATCGATATTGGGAAATAATGATCCAAAACGTGATCGCCCATTTACCCCAGAGATAATTGCGACAACTTAACCTGCCTTCTCTGTCTTTCGATAAATAAAGACATATAATAATAATCATGAAACCTCATTTGATGTGATATTAAAAATGGAGGTAAATCTGTACAAGGAGAAAGTATTGAGAACCCCAAATAGGGGATTACCAGTCACATAGAGCCCCAGTCATGAAAAAATCAAGGCAGATCCTTAGACACTGATTATATGATTCAAACTATCATTTGTTTGGTAAGATTGGCTTGATTCAAACTGCAATTTTCTTACTAGGCAAAAGTACTAGCAAAAACTATTCAAGATTCAAATCTCATAGTATTTTTCCAATTATTTAGTTACTGTTGCGTATTATGAAAACTTAGAAATGAACTGAGCAATCTTAAGGCTGAAAAAACCAGAATATTGTTGGTACAATAAAATTAGATTAAATTGAAGTCACATATTGAAACTTGAACCAGAGCGAAATCTATATCCTGAATCATAGTGTTCTCGTGAACACTTGTGCTTGAATTTTAGATGGTTAGGGCGGTCTACAGTTAGTTTTCAGTATACCGCGATATACTGAAACACCGCAATATACTGTAAACTACGTGAATATTTATAGTACTACGTAGAGCCGATGATTAAGTTGTACCTAGACAATTCACTACGTAATCATCTAAAGCAATAAAGGATTTTATTTCATTCTTTAACTTAGAAATTTTGTGGAATGGTATTCTCTCAGCCATGCCATTTTATTTTTTCGGGTATGCATCCATGAATGTTTGCCTCTTTGGGGTGGTTGCTGATACCAATCAATGTCTCTTTATGTTTTTAAGGATTTCATTGCTTGTCATATCAAGGAAGTCTGCAGCCCCAAGGATCGATCCCATTTTGATCAAGCTGCGGCTGAAGTCCAATAGGAGTATTTGAGATTAGAGAGAGAGAGCAATGACATCCCATGTTGAATTGCTCTTTCTTTTTGTCATTGTTTCCAACAAACCTCAATATATTTAGAAATGTACAAAACGCTTGACCGAAATATTCTCAAGAAAATTATAAGCACAGAAAGCGAACTAATTTAGTCGTTATTAGACTTGTCCTCATTTTCTTCTGCGTCATTTTACCAAAATATTCCGTTCAAAGTTTCCGGCGCTGCAATAAACATGTGTAGCGTGCCAGCTAGATACGTCATGAGGTAGCCAATACCATGACCTTCAGTCAATCGTTTCTCTTTGGATCAACATGTACGAAATATAAATTTGAGTCCGAAAACACCAAGACAAGAAAGAGATGAGACAACACAAATTCCTCTAATAGCCTAAAAGATACATGGGCAAAGAACACCCAAAAAGACACGAGCTAACGTTCGATGCATGCTTGTGGATGAATCGACTTACACGAATTAATCGGAATCGATTTTCGACATTTTTAACTATGATTTCAAAAATCCGCACAACGTGAACGAGGGTCTTTGTATGTGTAGAGCGCAAAAACAGAACAACCACTTTTCACCTCTGATTAATGGGCATCTGTGAACTGTGCTGAATGATCATCTTCGCTGAAGATATAACCTGGGATAATGTGTTCTTCTGTGCATTACTATTAAAAAACTTAAAAAATTCCATTTCTCCCGGTGTTATTAGCCCTGAGGAATAATTTTGTTTTCTATTAGAATAAATAAGGAAAAATTCACTAACACAAACTACGCCTGCAGCGCTCAGAAACTCATCTTTCGTACTTTTGCAGCATTCTAAGAATCCACAAAATTTCAATCTGAGCTCCTGATAGTTTCGCTACCGAGAGGATACTGTCCGGAGGGCCTCTTTGTATTGCGCGTGCATCCAATACACATCAAGGACATTTTATTGTCCAATCTTGATATCTTAAGTCCCTCAAAGATGTAACGATGGCAGTGCTGCGTCTCGCGTCTTGGTGCTAGGTTGCCACCACTTATTCTGAATATGTTTGTTTAATCCATTTAATAAATCGGCTCGGTCGCAAGCTCGACGTAGAACTTTTATTAAATATATATACAAGCATTCTGCAAGACAGAACTCTAGCAAAGCTATTCTCTTTATAGTTTTTTAAAATTGCCCATTAATTCAACGAATAGGAGTGACATGAAACGCCGTAGTGGCAGTAAGTTGGAGTCATAGTTTTCAAGGGAATTTGAATGCCGCAAATATTGTTATCTTAAAATTTGATATTTATGTTTTAATGAAAGATCAGCTACGACTGCGACATATGCCAGAACCAGAGGTGCTACTGGAAAGTATTGGTTGCGTACTGCATTCGTTGATCGACATACACCGCCCGCTGCGTGAGTTCATCTCGTATTACGGCCTGTTACTGGCAATATGAAATCAATTTCAAGGCGGTAGAATCACCTTATCTTGTTTTTGATCGTTGCAGATCCAGCGTCGTCTGGTTTGATACTCACCATCCTCTCGATTATTAAACCATTATGGATGGCAGTTTACCTACCATGTTTCTCATGCCTATGCTTAGGCGGAAAAGGATCAACAAACCTATCTCGGAAAATGAGGCAAACATCCGGGCTTTGTACTTGGGTAAAAACTCAAAATACTTGAGTCGTCCACCAATATTCCAAATACAGGCAAGAGACTTTTCAGAGCCTACAGAAGGCTCCAGAAGATCAAGAAATTCTTTATGCTCTAGTGTGCGCAGAAAACGCCCTTCTATACGACATGAATTCTCTCGTATAGACCCTGACAATTTCGGCAGTTGTACCGTGAAACTCATGCTTAAAAATAGACACAACTCATCAGCTCTCAGAGTGAAAAATTCCGCCGGTTGGTATGCGCTCTGCGTTATGGTTTTTGCTTTTCTTTCGTCTGTAAGACTTTCGGATGCTCTTTCTAATGTTCTTTCTTCCACGCCCGCAAAGCGCATACGGCACTTGAGAAAAGAGCGGTATCAGACAGCCAAAACATCTTCACCTTTGGATACTAATGATACCACTGTGACACTGTCACCCACACTATCGCCAGTTTCCCTAGATCTTTTTACAAGCGAAAAACTTCTAGAAACTTCATTTGTGGGGGGTGAAGTAGGTTACGGGGTCATGTTCGACCTATCCACTGTAGATAAACGATTGTTAATTACAGGTCTTGATTGCGTTTTACAGGATACAGCTTCAGAGAATGACTTCAATTTCGAGGTTTACACCAGGGAAGGCTCATTTGAGGGATACGAGCAAACTTCCGATGGCTGGACAAGCCTTAACATAACAATTGAGGGATCTAGCGTGACACCGGTCTTAGCTGCCTCTGGAAGTCAGCTTGTGCAGATAATGCTCGATGAACCAGTCTTACCTAACGCTCATAGTACTCAAGCTTGGTACGTCACACTTCCACACAAAAGCATAATTTATACCAAAGCCCCGCCAGACAAACAGACGGGAAGCGTTTTTCGATCATCAAGTGATTTGAAAATAACAGTCGGTCGTGGAATTGAATATTCTTTCGGTAAGATACAGGAAAACATTGGTTTCAATGGAGTAATACGTTATTCTTTGGCTACACTTTCACCTACAATCAGCCCGACAAAGAAACCCGAGAAGGCATTTTTAGCCACGAAACAAAATATTCTTGTGGTTGGTATAGATGATTCATCACCCATCAGAAATCGAAGGAGACTGCAAGCGAAAATCTTCGAGGATGGTGCAGTTACAGAATATTTCAATTATGTTGTCGAGCAATTTTTGTCAAAGCACTTGAACCAAACTTATTTTGAAATATCTGAAGTTACCGTAGTCAAATCTTATATTACTAGCGCTGCAGACAGAATTGATGCCATAGGGGGTATCACTTTAGACGAAGGTGACAAACAGCAACTGTTGCGTAATGGCAATATAGTCGAACATAACTTGATTCCAAAGGAAACTCCAATACTGAATGTGGAAACGTTGATCAAGGCGTATTATTTTCCCCCACCGGCTGCGCCTGACTTTCCAACATTAGTTCAGTCCATTTTTTCCAAAGATGGCGCTCAGTTTGTAGAAGATCTCAAAGGAACATATATATATGGCGAAGTCTTTACGAGCGCCTTGTGGGCATCTTCTACGATCGAACAGTATGATTCCAAATTGGACGCCGAATCTGAGGCTACTGCGGATGTTTCTGATTCACAGGTTATAAAAAACACGAAAATACCAATGATAGCAAGTATTGCAACTGTTTCAGCAGTAGCTGCGTTGGCTATCATTATAATTATCATTCGCTTGCGAAGAAGGGAAAGGAAACAAGAAATGGAATATAGTTCACGGAGTCTTGCACGAGGGGACAACATTCCAGAAGCTCTGGTTGAGAGGAGGGATTTATCTTCAAAGCAAATGCCGTCGAATATAATAGATAATAAAGCAAAAAAAAGGTCCAAGTCAATGGATGGCTCAAGTAAGGCAGAAGTTGTGGGTGCGGGCTCTTCTGATATCAGCACTATAAACCGGATGCTGAACGTTCAGCAAATGGGTCGAGATGACATTACAGACATCAGTACGCTTTTTGGTAGTGACGGTACTTCTCACGCAATACGAAGCGCTCAAGAATACAAGACGGAAGAAGAGTTTGGTTATCGTTATCAAATGGGAGACAAGGATTTAAAACAGTTAAATTATCCTTGGCCGGGACCAGGATCTACTTTTCTAGAAGAATCCCAGGAGACAAAAGATAATTTAGTCAGAGAAAATGTTCGAGTTCAGACGAAAGAAGAAATAATGAGAAGTACAAGTGGTGATTTTGTCCGGAGCGATTCACGTAGGCAAAATGGAGCCTCTAAAGCATTTCGTGCGAGAAGTGAGAAAACTTTGCCCCACAAGAACGAGACCCGTAAGCAAAACGCACAAACGAGAGAAACTCTTAAGTCAGGAGAGCCTTTCTTAAAGGTTCGAATTGAAGAAGATACGAATAGCAATACATATACTGATATGAACACTATCAAGGTAACCAACGAGCATCAGCGCTTTGCAGATATCGAAGAAACAATGCCTTTAGCTGGTTTGCCAGAAAATGCCTTAGATGATTACAGTTATGACCAAAAAAAAGTTTTGCATGATACAATTACCAACACGGGCTGGCTAAGAGATACATCATCTGCGCGCAATCGCGTCGAGGAAGACTGTCATAATCGCGATGACACTAGATCGTCAAACCTTCTTGAGGTCGAAAATAATATCCTTTCCACCTGTGAAGACCCGGAAGCCGATGGCTCATTTGATAGCAAGTCGTATGGATTGCCGATTCGAGAAAGGGGTGCCATTCATCTGAATAAGAGGATTGAAGATTTAAACACCTTGCTTCCATATGCCACTCTAGTTGATGCTGAAGATAATAGCTACGCCTCAGAAGATAACTCTAGTGAAAGTAGCCATTCAAATGTTACACTTGTAAGTGCTACTCCTGACGATTTTCCTCAAGAGCAAGTTTTATCTGCAGCCTTGAAAGGCGACGACAGTGCAGGGAAAAATGGGTCTGCGTTGTCCGAATCCACGTCCTCAGAAACTTCAAGTCTTCCTTCCAGATATAAGGAAATGTGGGCTAAAGTAAGTGATCCAGATGCGCTGAATTTACTCAAAGTGCGACTTAGTGATAGGAGTCTTGAACTTGAAGGAATTATTGAGGAACACGAAGAAAGCGATATGTTCAAGAATCGAGAGGAGGCAAGAACCTTCAACAGCGATGATTCTTCTCTTTCCAGCTCGTCCGAATGGTCAGCTAATCGCATTGAGAGAGAAGAGACCGGGCTCGAAAACGGTAAAACTGTACAATTTCATCCTCAAATAGTCACAAATGTGATGTACCGTCCTATAACAGAGCCTGAAGATGTGGAAAGGCTGTATTATCAGGGGCACAAACGACTTAAAAGAAGAGTCAAGAAACCATAATGAATTAGTTACTTAATTACAACCTTGCACCCTCACAAATTGTTTTGTATCCAGTATTAATAACTGTAAAAAGCAAGTGTTAGATTTAATGAAGCCCCAGAATAACATGGACAGGCTTTAGTCGTATAGACTTTGCGCTCTATCTTTTCAAACTACGCAATCTTCTCACGCAAATACCGAGAAACCACCTATCTTAAGAAAGACTGTCTTTGTAGCGGTTTCTTTTTGTCATCTTTGCTTATCTGTTAGCTATCGAGCAAAGAACAAAGTAACGCGGCGATAGATCAAGAAATCGTGATAAATTAGTTACTTAATTACAACAATGCATCGCTAACAAGTGAATTAATCGTATAGAGTATAGACTCAGCATTCTATCTTTTCAAACTACGCAATTTTCTCAAGTAAATACCAAAAATCCACGTCTGATCTTAAGAAAGACGGCCTTTGCCTCTGAATAGTAGAGGTTTCTTTTTGTCATCTTTTCTTTTCTGTTTGCTATCGAAGTCATCGATAAATTTGACCTTAACGAAAAAAAGGAAAGAACAAACTAACGCGGCGATAGATAAACCGAAGAAAAGCCCCCCTGAGAGCCCACCCTCGCGTTCTGCTTTAGCATATTTGGCCTCCAACAATCGGTCCGCCTCGGCGGAATATGCAAAGTCACTTTTTGAATTCCAATTTCCTCGAGACGTGTATCCTCCATAGCCATACCGTGCGTTTCCGACCGTGATCTCTAGTATAGAAACTTGACGGGATGCCAAAACTAAGTCACTTGCATATGCCGGCAAAGAATTCGCTTTCTCCTTAAACTTCATGCACTTTA
>Ga0075156_10001179_pt1 | contig 14075 bp, 12 predicted proteins | sample JI81AbrownDNA_FD_70966 | JGI IMG/M metagenome (GOLD analysis project Ga0075156, IMG submission 70966) | Wastewater effluent complex algal communities from Wisconsin, to seasonally profile nutrient transformation and Carbon sequestration -... | ecosystem: Engineered > WWTP > Effluent > Algae...
CAATTCGGCCCAGCAAACCCCCGACTGCGATCTCGCTTCGTTTCCGCCCGACAGCGAGCAGCAACAGGCGTGCGTGACCGCGGTTGCCGGCAAGGACGCCTTCAACTGGGGCTATGACCCACTGCACTACACCGCTCCCGAAGGCTCCTACGCCACCGATCCGAGCGGCACCGCGCGCAACCGGCAGTTCCGCGAGATGGTCAAAGGGCTGAACGGCGCCGGCCAACGCGTGGTGATGGACGTCGTCTACAACCACGCCCCCGCCTCCGGCCAGGACGGCAAGTCGATCCTCGACCGGGTCGTGCCGGGCTACTACCAGCGCCTCAATCCGACCAGCGGAACCGTCGAGACCTCCACCTGCTGCTCCAACACCGCAACCGAGCACAAGATGATGGAGAAGTTGATGATCGACTCGGTGCTCACCTGGGCCACCGACTACAAGGTGGACGGGTTCCGGTTCGACCTGATGGGTCACCAGCCGAAGGCGGCCATGCTGAAGCTGCGCCGCGCGCTCGACCGGCTGACCCTGCGTCGTGACGGCGTCGACGGGCGCAAGGTCTTTCTCTACGGAGAGGGCTGGAACTTCGGCGAGGTGGCCAACAACGCTCGTTTCGTGCAGGCGTCCCAGACCGAACTGGCCGGCACCGGCATCGGCACCTTCAACGACCGGCTGCGGGACGCAGTGCGCGGCGGCGGGCCCTTCGACGGCAATCCGCGCATTCAGGGCTTCGCCAGTGGGCAGTTCACCGACCCCAACGGAGACCCGGCCAACGGCACCTCCGCGGAGCAGAAGGCCGCCCTGCTGCTGAACCAGGACCGGATCAAGGTCGGGCTGACCGGCAACCTGAAGAAGTACCGGTTCGTCGACCGCACCGGGGCCACCGTGACCGGCGCCGACGTCGACTACAACGGCTCGCCGACGGGCTACAACGAGGACCCGCAGGAGGCGATCACCTACGTCGAGGCCCACGACAACGAGACGCTGTTCGACGCCCTCGCCTACAAGCTGCCGACCAGCACCCACATGGACGACCGGGTGCGCATGCAGACCCTCGCGCTGGCCACGACCGCCCTCGGCCAGGGCGTCTCGTTCTGGCACGCCGGTGGTGACCTGCTGCGCAGCAAGTCGCTGGATCGCAACAGCTACGACTCCGGCGACTGGTTCAACGTGCTCGATCTCTCCAAGCGGATCAACGGGTTCGCCCGGGGACTGCCGCCGAGGGCCGACAACGAGGCCAAGTGGCCGTTCATGCGGCCGCTGCTGGCAGACCCTTCCCTGAAGCCGAGCGCGTCCGACATTCGCAACGCGAGCCGGCAGGCGGACGCCCTGCTGCGCATCCGGCAGAGCACCCCGCTGTTCCATCTCGGCACCGCCGAGTTGGTGCAGCAGAAGCTGTCGTTCCCCGGCGGCGGGCCGGATCAGACGCCGGGGGTGATCGTGATGCGCATCGACGACACCATCGGCCCGAACGTCGACCGGCGGCTGAAGGGACTCGTGGTGGTGTTCAACGCGTCACCCGAGGCAACCACCCAGACCGTCGCAGGCACTGTCGGCAGCCGTTTCCAGCTGCACGCCGTGCAGGCCGGCGGTGATGCCGTCACCAGAACTGCGGCCTTCGACTCCAGGACCGGTCGGTTCACCGTGCCGGCCCGAACCGTCGCGGTCTTCGTGCAACGCTGAGCGGACGGCTGGGGTGGACGCTGGGCGGTGACGTCCCGGCCACGACACCTCGGCCGTAGGGCGTGCATCGCCTCGAATCGGACGTAATCCCACTCGGCGACCGGTCGGAACGAACAGACCGTTGTGCTGCCGTCCGGCAAGGGGAATCGCCTCTGTACCCGGCTGTCTTAGGGTTGGTAGGTTGCGCGCAGCCGTTTGCCGATCCCCTCAGGAGACCCCATGACCGTCGACTCACCTCAGTCAGCGTCCGCCGTTCCCGTCGACCCGGCCCTCGCCCGGCGCAACCTGCTGCGCGGCGGGGCGATCCTTGCGGGAGCGACGCTGGCCGTGGCTGCCGGCCAACAGACGGCCGTGGCCGACGACGGTGAGACGTTCACCCTGGGCGAGTCCAACGAAGCCCAGTCGACGACTGCCCTGCGGGTCGGCGGCGCGCCCGGTGGCTCCGAGCCAACCCTGTCGTTGACCAATGCGGCCGGACCCTCGCTGTTCCTCAACCCGCTGGCAGCCAGCTGGAACGGCGCACTCGAGGTCGGCGAAATCGCGAACACCACCACCGGCCCCGTGATCGGTGTCGACGACGGCGGGCAGACGCGCAACACGCGCCTGGTCACCGAACAGAGCCTCTGGCAGCCCTTCGTCGTGCCGCCGATGCGACTGCTCGATACCCGCACTGCCGAGGGCCGCGCCCGGGTCACCCTGCCGTCACCCTTGCAGGGGGACGCCTGCCGGCGAACCGCGAACTGACCTTCTGGATCGCACCCAGCGGCCAGGGGTTCTCCATTCCCGCCATCTTCATCAACGTCACCGTGGTCGGAGGCAGCAAGCGCGGGCACCTGACGGTGTACCCAGGGCCGGATGTGCCCCAAACGTCCACGATCAACTTCGGCGCTCGTCAGACCGTGGCCAACGGTGCCTTCATGGGCACGTCCATCGAAGAGGTGAGCGTGGTGTTCGGCGAAGGGCAGCAGCCGCAAACGGTGGAGGCCTATGTGGTCAAGGTACGCACCTCGGCTACGGCTGCCGTCATCATCGACGCCACCGGAGCCTTCGCAACCGGTTTCGTGCCCGTGCAGCAGGCCGGCAGCACCAACCGAGTGCGGCCCGGTTCGCCCGCGGCTTCGGCGCTCAAGAACTTCGGACGCCTGCGCAGCCGCTGAGCTCGCATCCGATCGGCAGCCGCCCTCTCACTCGAGGCGGCGCCGGTCGGACTCGTGACGACCGGACTCCGGTCGAGCTATTCAGTGTTGCTAACTACCGGTACTCAGTGTTACCGTCTACTGGTAGTTAGTGACACGGGGTAGAACGAGGAGTCGATGTGCCCAGCCAGATGACGGAGTTGCTCAAGGGCACGCTCGAGGGCATCGTGCTCGCGATTCTCGCCAGGCGTCCTGCCTACGGCTACGAGATCACTGCCCACCTGCAGGAGCAGGGCTTCAGCACTCTCGTCGAGGGCACCGTGTACGCGCTGCTCGTCCGCATCGAGCAACGCGGCTTCGTCGACGTCGAGCGCGTGCCCTCCGAAAAAGGTCCGCCCCGCAAGGTGTATTCGATCAACGCGCAGGGCCGCGCACAACTCGACGAGTTCTGGGGGGCCTGGAGCTTCCTCGCTGAACGTATCGACCGGCTCCACGAAGGACGGGATTGATCATGGCCAAGAGTTGGATCGAGTTCCTCACCGGGCCGCTCGAAGAGAAGCGGCAGTACCGCGAGTACCGGGCACGCCAGGACGCCCTGCCCGAGCCGTACCCGGGCCGCGGCCCAGGCGCTGCAGCGGTACCTCACCTATTACGCGGGCCTGACCGGCGGCGAGACCATCGTCCAGATGATGGGCGACTCGGTCGACCTGTGGGAGCGGGCGGCCGCAGATGCCACTCCGCTGCGAGCCATCGTCGGCGACGACCCCGTCGAGTTCGCCGAGACGTTCGCGCAGGCCTACAGCGGCAAGCACTGGATCGACCGTGAGCGGGCCCGTCTGATCAAGGCCATCGAGGACGCCGAGCGAGGTGGCCGGCAGTGACCGCGACCGAGGCCGCCATCCGGGTTCGAGGCCTGCAGAAGTCCTATCAGGACCGGCACGTCCTGCGGGGCGTCGACTTCGACGTCGAGCGGGGCAGCATCCTGGCCCTGCTCGGCTCCAACGGGGCCGGCAAGACCACCGTGATCCGAATCCTCTCCACACTGTTGAAGGCGGACGCGGGCGAGTTGGGCGTCAACGGCTTCGATGTCGCCACGCAGGCCGCCCAGGTGCGCGAGTCGATCAGTCTGACCGGCCAGTTCGCGGCGGTGGACGAGGTGCTGACGGGCCGCGAGAACCTCGTGCTGATCGCCCGCCTGCGTCACCTGGGCCGGCCCGGCGCGATAGCGGACGAACTGCTGGCCCGGTTCGGTCTGGTGGAGGCGGCAGCCCGTCCGGTTTCGACCTACTCGGGCGGTATGCGGCGCCGGCTCGACATCGCGATGAGCCTGATCGGCAACCCGCCGGTGATCTTTCTCGACGAGCCGACCACCGGGCTCGACCCGCAGGGGCGGCTCGAGGTGTGGCAGACGATCAAGCAGTTGGCCGGCCAGGGAACCACGGTGCTGCTGACCACGCAATACCTGGACGAGGCGGAGCTGTTGGCCGACCGGATCGCGATCCTGCACGAGGGCACCGTCCTGGTGAACGGCACGCTCGCCGAGCTCAAGAAGCTGCTGCCGCCGGCAACGGTCGAGTACGTCGAGAAGCAGCCCAGCCTGGAAGACGTCTTCCTCAGCCTGGTCGGCGGCGACCCGGCGGGCAGCGACCGCACCGCACGCGCGGATACCTAGGGAGTAGCCATGACCACCCATCCGATCGGTGACACCGTCGTGCTCACCGGTCGCTCGCTGAAGCACGTCACCCGCAGCCTCGACACGATCATCACCACCGCGGTCACGCCGATCGCCATCATGCTGCTGTTCGTCTATGTGCTGGGCGGCGCCATCAACACGGGCACCGACTCCTACGTCGGTTACCTGTTGCCCGGCATTCTGCTGATCACCATCGCATCGGGCATCGCCTATACCGCCTACCGGCTGTTCCTCGACCTGCAGGACGGCATCTTCGAGCGGTTCCATTCGATGCCGATCGCACGGTCGTCGGTGTTGTGGGCACACGTGCTGACCTCGCTGGTGGCGAACCTGCTGTCGCTGGTGGTGGTCGTGCTGGTCGCGCTGCTGATGGGCTTCCGTTCGTCCGCCGGCGTGCTGTCGTGGCTGGCGGTGGCGGGCATCCTGGTTCTGTTCACGCTCGCCCTGACCTGGCTCGCGGTGATCGCCGGCCTGTCAGCTAAGACCGTCGACGGTGCGAGCGCTTTCGCGTACCCGCTGATCTTTCTGCCCTTCATCAGCTCGGCGTTCGTGCCCACCGCGACGATGCCGGGTCCGGTGCGTTGGTTCGCCCAGAACCAGCCGGTCACCTCGATCGTCGACGCGATCCGCGCGCTGCTGGCCCAGCAGCCGGTCGGTGCGGCCATCTGGGTCGCGCTCGCCTGGTGCGTCGGCCTGCTGATCGGCGCGTACGTGCTGGCCATGACGATCTACCGTCGCAAGGTCAGCTGAACTCGGTGGCCGGTGTCGCCGGTTGGTCGAGGGGAGCATGATTGGGGTCATGAAGGCGGATCAGGTGGAGCGCACGCGGGGTCGTACGAGCAAGTGGGTGGCAGGTGGACTGGCCGCGGCTGTGGCCGCTGCGGGCATCGCAACCTGGGCATCGAGCGCGGCCGCCGCCGATCCGACCCTGCCGCCGTTGACGGCGTCCGAACTGCTCAACCGAGTGGCCACGTCCGACGTCGCTGCCATGAGCGCCACCTTCACCCAACGCAGCGATCTCGGGTTGCCGGCGCTGCCGGCCGGCCTCGGTGACTCCGGCGACGAGCTGCAGACGGCGCTGAACATGCTGACCGGCGAGCACACCATCCGGGTCTGGACCAACGGCCCGCAGCGCAGCCGGGTCTCCTTGGTGGACGCCGACAAGGAGTCGTCCGTCATTCGCAACGGCGACCAGCTCTGGACGTGGTCGAGCGACAAGCAGAAGGTCGGCCACGCGAAGCTCGACGGTAAGTCGCCCGCGCCGCGTCCCTCGGGCACGCCCCGCACGCCCGCCGAAACCGTCGACCGACTGCTCAAGGCCGTCGGCCCGAGCACCGAGGTCAGCACCTCGGGCCCCGGTTACGTCGCCGGCCGGTCCGTCTACCAGCTGATCCTGGCCCCGCGCGACAACGCCAGCCTGGTCGGCCAGGTGCGGTTGTCGATCGACTCGGTCACGTTCGTTCCGCTGGGCCTTCGGGTGATCGATCGGGGCGGCGCCGAGGCCATGTCGCTGACCGCGTCCGCCGTCGACTTCAACGCCCCGGACGACAGCGTGTTCAGCTTCACCCCGCCGCCCGGCTCGGAGGTCACCGAACTCGACCACAAGTCGTCCGAGCGACCCAGTGGCAAGCCCAGCACCGGCAACGCCCCGAAGACCTACGGAACCGGTTGGGCGACCGTCACGGTCGTCAATGTCGGCACCAAGCAGGCCACGGATCCGGCCGCGCGGGCACTGCTCAACTCACTGCCCGCTGTCTCGGGCGCGTGGGGCAGCGGCCGGCTGCTCAGCACGAGCCTGGTCAACGTGGTGATCACCGACGACGGCCGAATTGCGGCCGGTTCGGTCACTGCAGACCGGCTGTACGCGGCCCTGGCCAACAGGTGACTGCCGCGCCCCCCGAACTGGCGATCGCATCGGACGGGCTGAGCAAGCGTTTCGGTCGGCAGCAGGTCGTCGACGACCTCGGGTTGGCCGTTCCCAAGGGGTCGGTCTACGGCTTCATCGGCCCCAACGGCTCCGGTAAGACCACCACCATCCGGATGCTGCTCGGCCTGGTGCGACCGGACGCCGGCACGAGCACCTTGCTGGGCGAGGCGATGCCGGCGGCTGCCGGTAGCGTGCTGCCCCGGGTCGGCGCTCTGGTGGAGGGCCCGGCGTTCCATCCCTACCTGTCGGGCTCGGCGAACCTGCGCCGGTTGGACGCGGCCGACCCGACCAGCGAGCCGGCGACCTCGTCCGACCGGATCGGGACAGCGCTCGACCGGGTCGGCCTGTCCGCAGCGGCCGGCAAGCGCTATCGCGCCTACTCGCTCGGCATGCGGCAACGTCTTGGCATCGCCGCGGCACTGTTGCACCCACGCGAACTGCTGGTGCTGGACGAGCCGACCAACGGCCTCGACCCGCAAGGCACTCGCGAGGTCCGTCATTTGGTGGCCGACCTGGCCGCCGACGGAACGACGGTGTTCGTTTCCAGTCATCTGCTCGCCGAGGTGGAGCAGGTCTGCACCCACGTCGGCGTGATGCGGGCCGGGCGGCTGGTCACCCAGGGCCCGATCGCCGACATCCAGGGCCTGACCGCACGCCGGTTCCGGCTGCAGACGCCCGACGTATCGGCCGCGCTGCAGGTGCTTCGGCGCCTCGGCGTGAGCGACGCCGAGGCCGAGGCCGAGAACGTGACCGGCACGCTCGGCGAACTCGCCCCCGAACACGTGGTGGCCGAACTGGTGGGCGGGGCGGTCGCCGTCCGCTCGTTCACCCCGGTCGTCCCCACCCTCGAGGACGCCTTCGTCGCGCTGACCGGAGAGGGCTTCGAGATCAGTGACTGAGGCACCCGCGCGCCCGCCCCGCGCCCGCGCCGCCGGCGGCCGGCTGTTCGCGTCCGAGCTGGGGCTGATCTTCGGACGCCGCCGCAACCAGGTCGGGCTGGCTACCCTGCTCGCGCTCGTCGTGCTGGTCGGGGTGGCCTTGAAGGTGTCGGCGATGCGGCGCCCGCCCGAGCGCGGCGGCGACCTGTTCACCGCCGTCGCCGGCAACGGCATCTATCTCGGCTTCGCCGGGCTGACCATCGAGATCGCCCTGTTCCTGCCGCTCGCGGTGTCGATGCTGGCCGGCGATTCGATCGCGGGCGAGGCAAACCAGGGCACCCTGCGCTACCTGCTGCTCGCTCCCGTCGGACGGCTGCGCCTGCTGGCGACGAAGGCGGCGGCACTGGCGGTCGGCGCCGTCGTCGGAGCCCTTTTGGTGGCCGTCGGTGGCGTGCTGACCGGCGTCGCCCTGTTCGGCGCCGGACCGTTGATCAGCCTGTCGGGCACCCAGCTGACGGTGGTCGACGGGTTGTGGCGGCTGGCGTTGGCGGCCCTGTACGTGGCGGCCGGGCTGACCGCACTCGGCATGATCGGGCTCTTCATCTCGACGCTCACCGAGCAACCCATCGCCGCGACTGTCGCCACCGCCATGGTGGGCACCCTGTTGTGGGTGCTGGACGCCGTTCCCCAGCTCGATTGGCTGCACCCGTGGCTGCTGGTGGACCGCTGGCCGGTCTTCATCGACCTGCTCCGGGCACCGGTATTCCTCGACCGGATCGTCGCCGGCCTGGCCGTGGACGCCGCCTACGCCGGTGTGTTCTTCGCGCTGGCGTGGCTGCGGTTCCGCCGCAAGGACATCACCAGCTAGTCAGTTCGACTGCGCGATGCCACCGGTTCGACCCGACACACCGGGGGAGGCACCCTGTTGACCGGTTCGGTTGCTGTGTAGCGTGACTACTGGTTGGCGCAATGGCTGCGCCACACTTCGTGACCGAAGGAACAGGTATGGCTACCGATTGGGCTGCAGACATCAAGAAGTACGCACCGGACGCCGATGACGCGGTGGTCGCGAAGCTGCTGTCGACCTACCGGCTGGTGCTGAGCTCGCGCGACTCCGCCTATGTGGCGACGAGCGACGAGGGCGAAGTTGCGACCGTGCGCAAGAACTTCCTGAAGAAGAAGCTCGGCCTCACCCAGGACGATGCTGAACTCGACGCCGCCATCAAGGAGGTCGGTGCCCAGATGAAGGCCGACCGCACCAAGAGCCGCGCCACCGTCTACTACCTGCTCGCGGCGAAGTTCGGCAAGCTCGACGTCTTCAAGTGATCTCACCCGTTGGTTGAGCCTGTCGAAACCGTGAGCCTGTCGAAACCATCGGTGGGTTGAGCTTGTCGAAACCATCGGTCGGTTGAGCTTGTCGAAACCGTGAGCCTGTCGAAACCGCTGTCTCGACAGTCTCGACCAACGCACCGGGCGTCCCAGTAGTCTGCGCAAATGAGCGACGACCGCGCCATCCGGGTGTTCGTCTCGTCCACCTTTCGCGACATGCAGGCCGAGCGTGACGAGCTGGTCAAGCGGGTGTTCCCGCTGCTGCGCAGGCGCTGTCAGGAGCGCGGAATCGCGTGGAGCGAGGTCGATCTGCGTTGGGGAGTCACCGACCAGCAGGCCACCGAGGGGGACGTTCTGCCGATCTGCCTCGCCGAGATCGAACGCACCCGGCCGTACTTCATCGGGCTGCTCGGGCAGCGTTACGGCTGGGTGCCCGGCGAGATCGATCCCGACCTCGCCGCCCGGTTCGGCTGGCTCACCGACGACCTGCAGCGCTCCGTCACCGAACTCGAGATTCTGCACGGCGTACTGAACAACCCACATGCGGACGGCCACGCCTACTTCTACCTGCGCGACCCGGCGTGGGTGGCGGCGCTGCCGGCGCAGGACCGTCCGCTGTTCGTGGAGGCCGATCCCGACGGCGTCGCCCGGCTCGAGGCGTTGCGCGAACGGGTGCGCGCCTACGGCCTGCCGGTAGCCGACTACGGCAACCCCGAGGCTCTGGGCCAACAGGTACTCGCCGATTTCGAGCAACTGATCGACCGGCTGTATCCCTCCTCCCAGGTGCCGGACGCGGCCACCCGCGCGACTGCCGTACATCAGGCGTTCGGACGCGCCCGGTTCGCTCTGCACGTACCCCGCCCAGAGCTCGTGGCAGCGCTCACGGCAGCAGCCTCGCCAGTTCTGGTGACGGGCGATTCGGGCGCGGGCGCGTCCTGCCTAACGACCACCTGGGCCTCGGAGTGGGCATCGGCGCACCCGGGGGCGACCGTCCTGGTGCATCACTGCGACGCGGATGCCGCCGCGAGCGACTTCCGTCTGCTGGCGGCCCGGGTGATCGGCACGTTCGGCGGCGACTACGACGAGGCGGCCGAGCGGCTTGCCGAAGCCCCAGCGTCCGCGGTGGCGAGCGCGCTGGGCCAGGCGCTCCGCTCGGTGCCCGGTCCGGCCCTGGTGGTGCTCGACGGCGTCGACCAGCTGGCCGAGGGCAACGAGGGGGATCGGGCTCCGGACCTGCGCTGGTTGCCCGCCGACCTGGCCGGCTCGTCGGTGCGGTTCGTGCTGACCGGCTCGTCCGAGCGCGTGCGAGCGGCGTTCGCGCATCGCGGCTGGACGGTGCTGCCGGTGCCGCCGCTGACGCTCGACGAGCGGCGGGCGATCGCGGTCATGGTGCTTGCGGCCGGGGCCAAGCAGCTCGACGAGCCGCACCTGGCCGCCCTCGTGCGATCGCCGGCGACCGGCAACCCGCGTTTCCTGGTGACGGTGCTGGACGAGTTGCGCCAGCACGGCGATCACTTCACGCTGGGTGCGCTGATCGACCGGCTGGTCGCGGCACCGTCCGTTGCTGCGCTGCTCGGGCTGGTGCTGGCCCGCTACGAGCACGACTTCGAGCAGCACCGTCCCGGGTTGGTGGCGGACGCGTTTCGCGCCGTGTGGGCGGGCCGCTACGGCTTGGCCGAGGCCGAGCTGCTGGATCTGCTGACCCCTGGTGTCGAGCGATTGCCGCAGCGCACCTGGGCGCCGCTGCACCTGGCGGCCGAGCACCATCTGGTCAGTCGCGGCGGCCTGCTCGGTTTCGCTCACGCCGACGTGCGGCGGGCGGTCGAAGAGCGCTACCTGACCACGTCGGAGTGGCGGGCGGCGTCGCATCAGGGCCTGGCCAGGTACTTCGCGTCCCAGCCATTGGGGCCGCGGGTGGCCGACGAGTTGGGCTGGCAGTGGGCGGAGGCGGGTGATTCGGCGGGTTTGCGGGCCACCCTGGCCGACCTGGCGTGGGCCGCGCTGGCCTATGCACGCAACCCGTTCGACCTGCGGCGGCTCTGGTACCGGCTGACGCCCGACGTGGCGGGCGAACTGCTCACCGCGTACGCACCGGTGCTGGCAGCCCCGGCCGAGCATGACGAGGGCCAGCTCGCCTGGGGCGTCTCACGGCTGCTGGCCGACGCCGGGGCGAGCGAGGCTGCGCTGGGATTGCAGCGCTACCTGGTGAACGCGGCCCGTGCCGACACCGCGCTCGAGCCCGATCGGCGTCTCCGGCGGTGGGCGTCCGCGCTGGTGAACCTGGGCGCCAACCACTTGAATCGTGGCGAACTGGACGCTGCCGCGGACGCCTTCGAACAGGCCGCGACCGTGCCGCAGTTGACGTCAGCGGCAACGGGCGATCTGGCGATCGTGCGGCGTCAGCAGCGCCGCTGGTCGGACGCCGAGGCGTTGTTCCGGCAGGCCGATGCCTTGTATCGGGCCGAGGGCGCGCTGTACGACGTGCAGGCCAATCTGGCCGGCTGGGTCGAGTTGCGCCGCAATCAGGCCGATCTGGACGGTGCCCTCGACCTGCTGCGCGAGCAGGAGCGGATCTGCCGTGAGATCGCCGATCCGGTCGCGATCGGGCGGGCACTGGCCGGCCAGGCGGTCGTCCTCTCTGATCGCGGACGCCCGTCGGAGGCTCTGCCACTGCTGGATGCCTACGCCGACATCTGCCGAGCCGAAGGTGACCTGCGTGGGCTGGCCGAGGCTCGGCTGAACGGGGCGGCGGCGCGGTTCGAGACCGGCGACGTGGCCGGCGGCGCGACGGCCGCGGCCGAGGCGGAACAACTCGCCCGCGGGCTGGGCGACCCGGCCTTGCTGACCCGGGTGCTGGTGGCGCGGGCCAGCGCTTTCGCCGGGCTGAACGACTGGCCCGGGGTCGAACGCTACGCCCGCGAGGCGGAACAACTGGCGCGCGGCGCCAACCTGCTGTCGGTGGCGGCGGTCGCCTTGGGTTTGCTGGGTACCGCGCGACGCGAGCAGGGCGACCTGGCCGGCGCGCACGCCGCGCACACCGAGGAGGCGGCCCTGGCCGACCGGGCCGGCGATCGGGTCGAGGCCGCCACCGCGCAGGCCAACCTGGGCAATGTCGCCGCGGCAGCACAGCGTTGGCAAGAGGCGCTCACGCACTACAACGCGGCCGAGCCTCAACTGCGGGCACTGGGCGCGGTCGGCCTGCTGCTGCCGGTGCTCGCCAACCGTGCGCAGATCCACCAGCTGCAGCAGCGGCTGCCGCAGGCCCTGGCCGACTACGCCGATGCGGCCGACGCTGCGGCCCGGGCCGGCAATCAGACGGCCGCCAAACAGTGGGTTGACCAGGGCATTCAGCTCGCCTACCAGCTCGGCGACGTCGCCCGCGCCGAACACCTGTGGGGCGTCTTGATCTGGGCGGCCCGGTCGGCTCACGACCAGGCCGCGCTGCAGCGGGCGCTCGGCGAACGCGCCCTGCTGCTGATCAACCGTGCCCAGGCCAACCCGGCCGGCGTCGATCAGGCGTTGCTCGGCGGAGCCACCACACTGCTGGTGGAGCAGGAGTCGATCTGCCGAGCCACCGGCGACTGGACGGGGCTCGCGCAGGCCCTCGGCAATCGGGCGATCGTGCAGCGGTACTCGGGCGACCTGCCGGGCGCCCTGGCCAGCCTGGACGAGCAACTGCAGCTGGCCCGACGAACCGGCAATGCCCAGGGGGTGCTGATCGCCACGGCCAACCGCGGCGAGGTGCTCGGCCTGCTGGGCCGCGTTCCTGAAGCCCTGGACTGCCTCAACCAGGCCCGCCAGAGCGCCGCCCAGTACGGCCTGACCCCCATGGTTCAACAGTTGGACGCGATGATCGCCGCCCTCCGCGCGTCCCCACCGTCCGCTCGTTGATCCGGCTGGTCGAGCGTGTCGAGACCACCCCGGCCGGTCGAGCTTGTCGAGACCACCCCCCGGCTGCTAGAGGCTGTCGGGACCACACACCCCGGCCGGTCGAGCTCACACCCCGGCTGGTCGAGTTCACACCCCGGCTGGTCGAGCTTGTCGAGACCACACCCCGGCCGGTCAAGCTTGTCGGGACCACACCCCGGCTGGTCGAGCTTGTCGAGACCACCCCGGCCGGTCGAGCTTGTCGAGACCACCCCCCGGCTGGTCGAGCTTGTCGAGACCACCCCCCGGCTGGTCGAGCTTGTCGAGACCACACCCCGGCTGCTAGAGGCTTGTCGAACCGAAGGCCGTCCGCGACATTGCGCGGTTTAGCGCACATTGCGCGGGTCCCTACCCGCGCAATGAACCCGGGACCGCGCAACGTCGAAGGGGCAGCCTCAGCGGGTACGTCTGTGGAATCGTCCTAGGTCGGACGGGCCGCTGAGCCGAGGCGCTCCAACTCTGCCTGGTTGATCTCGACCGCCTTGCGCAGCATCGCTATGCCGGCCCCGAGCTCGGAGGTGGAGAGCCCGGAGAGGTACGTGGTCCATTGCTGGGCGATCGGCGCATAGAGCGGTTCGAGGGTTGCATTCACCCGGTCGTTGTCGGCGATCACCAAGACCCGTCGGCGGTCAGCGGTATCGCGCTCCCGGCGTGCGTAGCCGGCGCGCTCGAGCCGGTCGATCAGTTGAGTGATCGCCCCGCCCGCACTGATTCCGGTGCGCTGCGCCAGGCGTCCGGGGCTGGTCGGCCCATCGCTCACCAGCACGCCGAGGGCCTGTAGGTCGGTGCCGTTGAGTCCGACCTGCCGGGCCACGGCGTCCTGGTACAGCACGGCGCAGGCCATGAACTGCTGCATCACCGACCCGGACTCGGTCAGCAGACGGTCGCGGCTCGACACATGTCCCTCCCCAGGGTAATCTCTCTGTATGCGAGAGACTCATTCAGCGAGACACTCTCGGTCTGAGTACAGTCTAGGAGACCGTGATGCCGAAGGCATTGGTGATCGGCGGCGGCGTGGCAGGTCCGGCCGTCGCCCAGCTGCTGGCCCGTGCCGGCTGGGACGCTCCCGTCTTCGAGGCGCAACCGGAGCCCGACGCCTTTGCCGGGTTGTTCCTCAACGTGGCCGTCAACGGTCAACGCGTGCTGGGCGCGCTCGGGGTGCTCGACCGCCTACTCGGCGACGCACACCGGGCGTCCCGGATGGTGATGATCAGCGGCCGGGGCAAGCAACTGGGAGTGGTACCCAACGGACCTGCCGGACGCCCGTCCGAGGCAGGCGTGGTCGTGCGGCGAGGGTGGCTGCACCGGGTGATCCGCGACGGGGCCGAACAGGCCGGCGTGACGATCCGGCACGGTCGACGGCTGACCGGGGTGCGCGAGCGAGCGGACGGCGTGGACGCTCTTTTCGACGATGGTTCGGTGGAGCAGGGTGACGTGTTGATCGGTGCCGACGGGGTCGGATCCGTCGTTCGCACGTACCTCGCGCCTGGCGTGGTGCCCGAGT
>Ga0075156_10001181_pt1 | contig 14073 bp, 8 predicted proteins | sample JI81AbrownDNA_FD_70966 | JGI IMG/M metagenome (GOLD analysis project Ga0075156, IMG submission 70966) | Wastewater effluent complex algal communities from Wisconsin, to seasonally profile nutrient transformation and Carbon sequestration -... | ecosystem: Engineered > WWTP > Effluent > Algae...
CCACACCATGAATTCTGTCCTGACCGCCTACCACCAGGGCGCCTGGCGTACCTGCTGTCCGGAAGAAACCCTCGCCCGCATCACGCCACACTTGCCGCGGTGTGGCATAACGCGCTGCGCCGATGTCACCCACCTGGACACCATTGGTATCCCCGTGTATTGCGCCATCCGCCCTACCGCGGCTGTCCTCCAGGTATCGAACGGAAAAGGCTTGACCCATGCCAGCGCCAAGGTGTCTGCCTTGATGGAGGGAATTGAGTTTTTCCACTGCGAGAATCCCGAGCCGGCGCGACTGCAACGGCACAGCCAGGCCGCATTGCGTGCGACCGGCCAGGCATTTCTTGATCCAGCAAAAGTTGCCGGTTTTTTGGAGGCCAACTACCGCTCTGACAAGCACGTCGTGGAGTGGGCACAGGCACAACATTTAATTTCGGGCGAATGGACACTTGTGCCAGCCAGTGCGGTCTATTTCCACCGTGCTCCTTCGCTGCACATGACCACTACCAACGGACTGGCGAGCGGCAACCATCTGACAGAAGCCAAGCTACATGCACTCTACGAGTTGATTGAGCGCGATGCCGCCGCCGGTCTGCTGGGACACGCGCGCATACCCATCCGAGAGAAATGCAAGGTCGTTGATCTCGACAGCGTCGGTGATGCTGACCTCCGGCATCTGGTGGACATGGCCACACGCTCAGGCTCCAAACTGGTCCTTCTGCGAGTCGAAAGCGCCATCTCCATTTACACGTTCTGGGCTATTCTGATGAACGAGCAATCCTGGATTTCAGGATCGACATTTAACACTGGGTGGGGAACACACGTTGACCCCGCGGTAGCGGCCTCACGGGCCATCACCGAGGCGATTCAATCGCGGGTGACCATGATCCATGGGGCGCGCGAAGACGCACTTATCAAGCCCGTATTCCGCAAGGCACAGGAGGTTTGGAGCAGCAAGGCTTTTCAGTTCTTCATGAACATTGAAGCCAATACGCCATGGACCGACTTCGAAACACCCAAGATTTCGCCCCAGAACGATTTGGAGCACACGCTGCAGTGGCTATTGCAACTACTGGTCGCGGCGGGCCACACAGACATCCTGTGCTGCGATCTGACCAAACCGGACATCAACATTCCGGTAGTACGGCTGATCGCGCCGAGTCTCAAGCTGCGTGTAGGTTAAAGCGAGTACCGGCAAGAAAGTGAGGTGTTGGTGAACCACATTACTGGACATTCTATGAATGCTGAGCAACGCGCACAGGTGCTGGAATCCTTTGGCGCGCAAGGCGATGTGTTGCAGGAGTTGCTAGCGTACAACCGCAACACCTTTCAACGGCTCCCGGAATTTGACAATGTCGCCTACCCATTGCCGGATGAGGCCTTCGCCAGCGCATGGGATGAGTATTTGCAGCGCGCGCAGGACCTTGGAACGCTTGCTGTTCTCAAGACCTGTCTTAGGCACCTGAACTTCCCGATTCAAAAGGGCATCAGCCAGGACCCACTGTACCGGGCCGTCGTCATGCGGGGTGAATCTGCCATGGGTTGTTCGCTGGCCTCCGGTTTGCCACTACTGGCCCCCGAGGGCATTGAACTGCGCATGCAGTCCACTGCCGCGGGACGCATTCCTGTAGTGTTGGTCAACAACCGAACCGACTTCGAATGCATATTGCAGGCGCTGCTGAACCGCAATGAACCGATGGACATTCCGCAATCCATGGGCGCTGTCATGGTGGCTGGCTACAACAACTGGGAGCGCATCGACCAGCACAGGCGCCGCTGGCAGCTCTCAACACCGCCCGACACATGGGATGACGAATTCAAGCGCCTTGTCCCCCAAAAGGCGCTCTACCAGGACCGCTTCATCGTGGTCAGCGCAGGCCCCTACAGCAACGTCGCTGCATCGGACCTCATCTTGGGAGATGAAGAGTGGCGGCGCTTGTCCGTCGAGATACGGATCGTCCACGAGTGCACACACTACGCCATGAAACGCATATACGGCCAGATGCGCAACAACCTGCAAGATGAGATCATCGCGGATGCCATGGGTTTGGTCTCAGCAACCGGCACGTTCCGTAGCGACTGGTTCCTGCGTTTCATGGGTCTGGAAAACCATCGCGTGCCCAGACCTGACGGAAGGGTCCAGGTATACCGAGGCGACCCACCCTTGTCAGAGGCCGCGTTTCAGATACTGCAGACCATGCTGATTCAGGCCGCTCGCAAGATCGAAGCGCTCTTCCCCCCTGGCTCTGATGCGCAAGCCGCATGTACCCGCATCATGGAGCAGTTGGCAACCGCCACGCTGGAATCACTCAGTGGTCCGCGCCGTCCCTAGCCGCAAGCTTGCGCCAGGCGTCGTACATATCCTGCGGTCTCAGTCCGTTGACCATGCCGCGCAACTCGTCTAAGACCGCTGCAAACTGCGCCTCCAACGCTCCAGGGATGGCATCGCCTACCGATGACGCCCTTGTACCCGGAAGGTTCTCACGCAGTGAGCGCCGGTGTGCAATGCGGGCAGCCAGAACCTGCTGAACCAGGTCCAGCGGTGTTATGCGGCTGCAGGCCAAGGTCAGTGCCAAGGACTCACCTTCTTCTGCAGCAGCACGGTGCCAGCTACCTTCAGGCAGGTACAGCACATCCCCTGGTTGCAGCACGACTTCGAAAAACTCGGACTCGTCCGGGCGTGGAATCGGGGCTGCCCACGGCACTTGAGCCACCTTGGCACCTTGCGGAAAGCTCACTGTCGACAGTGGTTTTTCATAGGGGACTTTGGAGTACCACCACCGCTTCTTGCCTTCTATCTGCAGTATCCAGACCGGGTGGTCATCCAGATGCAAGGAAAATCCGTGGCCGCTTGGCGAGTAGTAACAATTGAAGCTGAGCTCTCCCGCCTGATGCACTTCCCTGGCAAACGCAGCCATAAACTGGTTGAGCCGCGCATTGTCCTGGATACCACTGATGCAGACTGTGGCCCCGGCTCCAAAAGCGTCTTCGACTTTATCCGGTGAACAGGCTCTTTCCATGGACACGCCCCGAAAGTCGCGAGTCGATATCTTGAGGTTGTCGCAACACCGGGTCGCCCGGTGGAAGGCCTGCTTGTCAAACAGGCGGGAGAATCTGTCTGCTGCGCCTCTGGCATGCAGCGGCCTATGCTGCCAGTACTCCTCGAAAAAAGTCGAGACGGGCGTGCCCGCCAAAAGCTGCGCCAAGAATGGGCTGTCCACATCACTCATGGCTGCTAATCACCTTTCACCATTTGAAGAAGCCCACCGCGAATCAGGCGCTGCGCGAGGATGATCTTGCGACCGGGGTCCAAGCTGTCTGGCAGGGCATCCACCTCAAACGCCTGCTTTGCCCTCGCCACAAACAGCAAGGCTTCCTTGTATTCAGCGCCCGCCTTGATCGTGTTTCCAGGAAACTGAATCCGCACATCGTTGTCCACCGCAGTGACACGGCAACGCATGTTGGCGCGCTTGACCAGGCGGGACTTCAAACCCAGTGTCTTCGCGGCGGCATCCATGTTCGCGAAGTGCCCATCGGCCAATGGTGACGACTTTCTAATCAACTGATCTGCCAGTACTTCGTGCACCAGCTCGGCCGACGCGTTCTCCGCGAACACCTTGATCAAGGCATGCAATTGCTGGTCAACGTAATGGCGTGAACTGCCGTCGTTCAAGTAGCCTACGGGAAGGGCCTTGCGGAAACGAACGTCCTTGAGGGCGAGATTGGTCAGCGCGGTGGACAGTACATCAACCCACTGTGTTGGATAAACACCAATGGTGATATGCATGGAGTGCGCATCAGACGTTGCGGCATCGTGGATATGTCCCCTGGGCAGATACAACAAGTCACCCGCTGTCAACTCCACCACCTGCTCAAGGGGCGGCAAAACAGACACCGGTATCACGGGTTGGAAAGTTCCCAGCAGAGGGCATTGCTGGGCCGATCCATAAAGACTCCATGACTTTTTGCCCTCAATCTGAAGCACAAAAACATCGTGGGTGTCGTAGTGCGGATGCAGGCCATGGGCGTTAGCGGGCGTCAGGTAGACATTGAACTCCACCGAGAAATTCATCAGCTCCTGCAACTGGCGGCACAGCAGGGCCAGTTTGGGTACAAAGCGCTGCAGGCTATTCACCACCAACGTATGCCCTTCCCCATAAGCCTTGTACAACTGGTTCATGTTGAGGCTGCCATCGGCATTGACATACTTGGCTGCAGACATCTCAACCTGCTCCAGCACCACCCGCAGATCAGGTGGTTGTGGCCTGGCGTACTGCAGCACGGATTCCAGTTCTGCAGAGGAAAACAGCGCGCTGTAGTACCCAGGATCCTTGCGCGCGAGATGCAGCGGCTGCGTTTCCCAGTAGGTGTCCAGAAACGTGGCAGGGTCACAGGGCGCGATGATGCGGTCAAAGCTGAAGGCGGTCATGGTCGCTATTCTCTTGTTCTCGGTACCAGCACATGTGCAGCCTCGGTCGGCGTCATCCGTCCGATGGCTTGCACGGCATCAACAGGCTTGAGCGCCTCAGGCAGCGTTTCCACCAGCGACTGGAGCGTGAACACGGCCACCTGGGCAGCAGAAGCGTCAAGATTACAAGCCCCCAATGCCAATGCCCGCCATGCTGCCTCTGACAACACGCTACGACGGGTATCCGGCGGCAACAGGTCCGCCCATGTCGGCTGGTCGAAGGTGAAATTCAAGGACAGCGACTCACCCACCGCCTGCGTCTGGTGCCAGTACCCTCGTGGCAAAAACAAAACCGATCCCGGCTTCATGTGCACAGTATCTGCATCCAGGGGCAAGGTTGTAGGCAACTCGGCGGGGCCATACAACTGCAACTCTGCAGAGGGCACGGGCTGCGCTGTGGTGTATCGGTCGGTGGGCCGTGTCAGGTGGCGGTTGGGTGCCACCTGCCAAATCTTCTCACCCTTGAGTTGGATGATGAAGTTGGCATTCTGGTCAAAGTGCAAGGCCTCGCCTGATCCGTCGGGAGATGCGTATACGGGGCAACGCCCAAACGTGTTGATGGGCAAGTGCAAATCCCAGCGCAAACGCTCCAGAATGCTTTTCAGTACAGGAAACACCTGCTCCGCGTCGGAGAATGCCAAGTGGTGACCACTTGCATACAAAGACCTCGCCTGGGTTGGGTCCACTTCACGGCCTCCATACCGATCCGCCAAGCGCAACAGTCCAGGCCACACCGACAGTAACGCATCAATGGACTGCAGGCCAGGCATCTGGCTGATCTCCGGTATACGGTCCAATACGCCGTGGAACACCGCCAGCGTTTCAGGCCAATAGGCACCACAGAAACCCGCAAGCGACAAATTTGGAAACAGGGTATGGATACCGGAGGGGGTGTGCGCGGAAGACAGCATGGTCAGCAGCGCTGGCAAGTGCATGGCCACCGGCAAGGCCCCCAGCACACGGATGCGCCCTTGCCGAAACAACGCCCTGGCATGCGAAGGATTGCGTAACAGGGCGTCGAAATCATCCGCAGACAAAACAAACGTGCATTCCGAAGGCATCAAAAAACCGGGGTGGCATTTCGGTGCCCCGCGCAGTTCAAGCGTCCACTGTCCGCCACCTGCTCCAGTAACATCAAATGCAATCACCCGTCCCAGAGCAAATACTTCGGGCGTCTCGCGTAACCGCGCAGGCACATGCTGATCAAAGAAGCGCTGGGCGTCCATCAGTACAACAGGGTTTTCGGGTCAGAGAAGTGGCACTTGCACATCGGGTGATCTTAGCCTGAGGCATTTTTAGCAGCAAGCGCGTCCCGCCTGTTATTCGCGCGGTGGGGTTGATAATCAAACCGCAAGAAACACCGCACTGTTGAAAGAAGTTGTATGACTGACCAGGTTCATGGGCAAGACTCTGATCTGCTGCTGATTGCCCCAGACGCGATCATTCGTTTCATCTCGGGGCGTATGTTTGTGCACACGGGTTCGGGGCCCCGCTTCTACTCCAGTGACGACGCCGCAATGGTCACCGTGTTAGCCTGTTTTTCCAGTCCCACGACCGTTCTGCAGGCGATAGCAGGTCAACCTGACACACACCAACCGCAATTCCGCGCTGCCCTTGCACAACTGCGACACATTGGCGCACTGGTGCCTGTGGCCACTCAACAAGGGCCGTGCCCTGCCCCGGTGGATGGGCCGCCTGTAGATGGCCAGCTTGCATTGTTAGCGGACGGTATTCAGCGAATAGGCGGCGGCCTCGCTGCCATGGGGCCTTATGCCAGACAAGAACTCAGCAACCGGCCAGACTCCGTATCTCTTCTGCAGCGACTAACGGCTCTGGTAGCTGGAGTCACGGCACTGGAGGCAGAACTCACGGTCATGCGCCCTGACTTCATTGCGTCCCAATTGCAAAAATTGGGACTGGCGGATAAGGCCAAGGGCCTCAAGCTGCATCTGGGAAGTGGTGCAACCCGCCTGCCCGGCTGGGTGAATATCGACGCCTACCCAGCCGAACTGTCTTTGGACCTGCGATGGGGGCTTCCGTTCGAGCCACAGAGTGCGGATTACGTTTTTATGTCACACGTTTTCGAGCATCTGTACTACCCGGAGGAATCATCCAGTGTCTTGCGAGACATTCATCGGGTCTTGTCCCCAGGCGGGCGCCTGCGGCTTATCGTTCCGGATATCGAACTCTGCATACGGGCCTATTCAGAAGACGACACCACGTTTATGGAAAACCGCCAACACACGTGGTCCTGGTGGCCTGCGGCCGCCACCCGGCTGGAAGACTTTCTCGCATATGCCGGCGCTGGTCCACGCGCCAGCCATTTCCTGGAGGGCCACAAGTTTGGCTATGACTTTGAAACCCTTGCGCATGCTTTGGCAACAGCGGGCTTTTCCGACATTCAACGCAGCAGTTACATGGGTAGCCCAGACCCGGTTCTGCAAGTCGACACCGCCAGCAGCGTGGCAGGGGCCCAGTCCAATGGGCAGTATTACTCACTTTTTGTAGAGGCCCGCAAATAGCCTCCATGAGCCGTGCGGCGCGCAATCAATGGCCTATGGTGGAAAACTCAAACTGACCATTCTTGACCACCTGCATCACGACGGGTTTGTCCATCACATTACCCGCTCCATCAAAACCATGCTCGCCCGTCACGCCCGACCAACCTTTGAGCTTGTGCAGCTCTGCCGCTATATCGGCGGGTACCGTAGTCTTGGCCTTGGTCATTGCATGGGCCAGCAGGGTCACTGCGTCATAGCCCAAAGCCGCCGAGGTGTCAGGTAGTTTCTTGTAACGATTGACAAACTTGTCGTTGAAGGCGCGCACTGCAGGCGTAGGCGTGTTGGGGTGGAAGAACGATGTGACTTCTACGCCCTCCACCGCTTCACCACCCAGCGCCATCAGATCCGGTGAATCCAGACCGTCCGCAGCAAATATCGGCACTTTGATTCCGATCTCCCGGGCGGCGCGAATAATCTGCGCCCCTTCAGGCAGGGAACCCGCCAGAAAAATAGCATCGAAGTTGTAGAAGTCTTTCCAGTGTTGCATGGCCAGCTTGTAGTCGCCAGCTCCGGCCAGGTAGGAAACCCGGTCGGTCACCTCAACACCAATCGCGGTCGCACGTTGCTCAAAAGCATTGGCCAGATCCAGCCCATACTCATTTTTCACGTAATAGACCAGTACATGTTTGTACTTCTTGGACTTGGCGTAATCTGCCAACATCTCGCCCACATTGCGGTTGCTGGGGATCATACGGAAGACTTTTTTATAACCCTGGTTGGTCAATCGGACCACGCTACTGCCCTGTGTGAGCATCACCATGCCAGCGAATTCATAGACCGGTGCGGTGGGAATGGCAATATACGAATTCAAGGTACCGATCACGGCAACCATGTCCAGGTTCTCTGCAAACTTGTGCGCTATTACCGTGCCCTTGGTGACTGACAGTTGGTCGTCTTCCTTGACGAGCACCAGTTTGCGCCCCAACACACCTCCAGCAGCATTGATCTCCTCCTGCGCCATGGCAACACCTTCCCACAGCCGGCCCTTGGCAGTTGAGAAGGGCCAGGTCACTCCGACCACAATATCGCCCGTTGCCTTGGATGCCCGCGCCGCACGTTGGGCAGCAATGTCGGTGTCGCTGCATGCTGCCAGCAAAACCATGCTTGCCAGGGCTACTAGGAATGATTGGATATTTTTTGACCACATGATCGATCGTTCCTATGCTATTTGCCGTTTTGCCAATTGCGCGAACAAGCCGTCGTTCTGCATCAGCTCGTCGTAGGTTCCCTGCTCCTTGATCACCCCCGCATCCAGAACAACGATCAGATCCGCATTCTTGACCGTGCTCAAGCGGTGTGCAATGACAATGCGTGTTGCCTCCAACTGCTCCAGGCTTTGGCTCACCACGGCCTGTGTCTTGTTGTCCAGCGCACTGGTGGCTTCGTCAAAATAGATGATGCGTGGTCGGTGAACGATAGAACGTGCGATCAACAGACGTTGCTGCTGTCCTCCGGAGAGTCCACCGCCCATCACCACCGTGTGCATGCCCATCGGCATGTCTTTGATGTCCTGTTCCAGTCCGCACATGCGGGCCGCCTCCCAGGCGTCGTCGATGGTAAGGCCCGATGAGCCAACAATGTTCTTGAAGATATCGCCAGGCAGAATCTGCCCGTTTTGTAAAACAACGCCTAACTGCCGGCGTATGGCCGTGATGTCCAGAACAGACATATCCTGACCATCGTAGTAAATCGACCCGGAGGTAGGAGACTCGAACCCCAGCAAACAGCGCAGCAGCGTGGACTTGCCAGAGCCAGACGGCCCCACGATAGCAACAAACTGCCCGGCTTTGATGTTTAGGCTCACGTCCCGCAAGATCGCCGGGCTATCCGGCTTGTAGCTAAACGTCACATGGTTGATTTCTATGCTGCCCTGCAGGCGCCCTGGATCAGCTTTGGCCACATCCACCTCCGGCATGGTCTGCAGGATGGGCTTGGCTCTCTCGTACAGCGGAACAATTTGCAGCACGGTCACCAAAGCACCGGTCATCGACAGCATGGCCACCAAAAAACTCACAAAAGCGGAATTGAATGCCAAGAACTCGCCGGTGGATAGCTTCTTGTCGCCCAGAAAAAAGGCAACCGTCATAAAGATGACCAGCGACGACACCAGAGGAAAGACTGCATTGAAGGTTTCCAGGATATTGCCAATACTCTCTGCCTTGAAGGTCAGCGCGCGGTGCCTGGAAAACTCCTTGGCCCACATACCGAACGCACGCCCCTCAGACCCGGTAGTGCGCAACTTGGCGACACTGGAGAGCAGCTGCAACAGCAGTCCAGACACTTTGCCATCGACTTCCGCGAGTTGGCGCTCATACCGCAACTTGAAAAGGCTGGTAGTGATCGTCATCAGCAGTACCACCAGCATGAGCCCTATAGCGACCAGAGCCAGAAACCAGCTGTAATAGAACAACAAACCCAAGTTGAAAATGGAAAACACGGCGCCCAGGATGGCGTTCATGGTTGTGCCGGACAGGGCTTGGCGAATGGTTGTGATGCCGTTGGCCCGCATCGCCAGGTCACCTGCGGTGAAGTCCCTGAAGAACGGAACCGGCAATGCGAGCAGTCGGTCCCACACCGCAGCTTGAATGGAGAGGTCCATACGCCCCTCGATTCTCAACATGGCCACGCTACGTGTAAATTCAAACATGGAGGCGCCGATTGCTCCTCCGACCAGCGCAATGGTCAGCTGCATCAGTTGGCTCTTTTCTGCGCCGGGTATCACCGTGTCAAAAAGCATGCCGGTGGCCATCGGTGTAATCATGCCCAGGATGCCACCGGCGATACCCATCAAGACCACCAGGAAGAGATCGTCATGGCACCCATGGCTACCGAATCGCATGATCTCCAGCACGCTGAGGGCCTTGTCCTTGAAGGGCCTGTAGAACACGAACCCAAACGGTGAAAGTTGCTCTGCAATCTCCTCGGTCACCAATGAAACCGTGCCCAGGGTCGTATCGTGTATCTCGTAGCTACCACGCCGTGGGATCAGCGCAGCAGGGCGCTTGTCTTTCTCAAAGTACACAAGCAAGGGGCCGTGGTCAAGCTTCCACCACTGACCCTTGAGCGCAATCTGGCGATACCGCACGCGAGAGGCCTTGGCAATGCTGCCCAAAGGGTCACGCTGCTCAGCCTCTGACTTTCCATCCGGGTGAGGAACAAACACCAGGTCGGACACACGCCCCACGATATTGCAGGCGTTTAACAATGCGCTGCCACTAACAGGTACATCGTCAACCAACGATTTACCACTGACACCCGCCAGCAATCGCACCGATCTGTCAACAACCTTTTCGTCATTCGACAGCTTTTGCTCAAGCCGCCGGCGCTCCGCGTCATTGGCACGCTCCAGATCAAGGCGTACACAGTGCAACAGAAAAACATTGACCTGTGTCATAGCATTCACTGCGCCGCTGAGCCGCAGGAAGCCAACCGTTTCCATTACGGTGACAGAGCACTTGTCGACGGCTTCAATCCAGCTATCCCCAAACAAGGGAACAAATTGGCCCGGTACCAATGCGGGGTTTGACGGACTACTAAGGAACTTGGACGAACCCTTGATTTGCTCAGCCCATACCACCGTGCCACGCGGGTTGAGCACGTCACCGGCCTCCAGAACCGTCGGGCGGCCCAATGTGTAATCTTTGGACACTTTGGGCGGCCGCTCTCTGACCAACGACAGGCTCAGCGCAACAAACCACTTGTCCACCATGCTGGCAAGTTCCAGACACGCAGCGTCGTCATCCAGCAGGCCTACGAACCGCTCCGTACCCAGGGCATGCAAGATGGTGCCCGGCACAGTCACCGCGACGAGCTTGGCTTGACCTTGTAATGCCGCAGGGTCTATGCCAAACAGAATCCCCCCCGCCTCTACACGCCCGACCGGGATGCGGGCACCTTCAGCGCCCTGCGCGTCCACATCCACCAGAAAGAGATCCACTTTCCCGGACTCGATAAGCCAGGTATTGGTTGCACCCTGCAGCAACAGCGGCTTTTCAGACACGGGTGCACCACCACTGTCTGCTGTGATCTTTTCAATGACCGTCTTGTTTAACATGGCCCATTGACTCCAATTGCACGGTCTGGCGGTTGTTCGGAATGTGGCATCAGCCCATCTTGATCAGATCGGCGTACAGGCCTTCGACATCTTTCAGGTCGTCATGCGTACCGCGCTGCACAACCACCCCCTTATGCAAAACGATGATCTCGTCGCAATCCCGTATGGTGCTCAACCGGTGGGCAACAATAAGGCAGGTGCAGCCGCGCCGGCGAAGGTTGTCGTCCACAATCATCTCGGTCACCGGATCCAGCGCGCTGGTGGCCTCATCAAACACCACCACCCGTGGGTTGGATACCAGTGCACGGGCGATCTCCAGCCTTTGGCGCTGCCCGCCGCTGAAATTTTTCCCGCCTTCGTCCACTTCACTGTCATATCCCAACTGGCGCGCCGAGATCATGTCGTGGATGCAAGCATCCTTGGCGGCACGGACCAATTCCGCATTGGGGATAGTCGAGTCCCACATGGTCAGGTTGTCCCGGACTGTTCCCTCGAACATGTTGATGTCCTGGTCCACCATGGACAGCGAGTTCACCATGATGTGGCGGTCAATGGCCGATCGGGGTTGCCCGTCAAACAGAATCTCACCCTCCCACGGCGCATACAAACCCATGACCAGCTTGGCAATGGTTGACTTGCCACAACCCGACGACCCCACCAGCGCCACACGGGACCCGGATTTCATGCTCAGGCTGAAGTTCTTGATGAGTGGCCCTTCCAGCGTGCTGTAGCCAAAGGTGATGTTCTTCAGTTCCAAACGGCCATCCAGCTTGTTCTTGCCAGTTCCTGCGGCTGGCGGTGACGTTTCACCGGGCTTAGCATTCCCTTGCAATATGGGATCCTGCTTGTACTTCAGGACGTCGTCCAGTCGGTTCATATCGCCACCGAGCTCCTGCAACCTGCCCCCCAAACCCACCAGGTTGTTCACCGGGGTCAAAAAACTCTGCATCAGGCTTTGGAACGCAACCAACGCACCCATGGTCAGAAAGCCATCCATGACCCGGAGACCACCAAATGACAATATCAGCACGGTGTTGAGCGCGGTGAGTACAGATGGCAAAACGGCCAAAGTGATGGACGATGAACCCATCTCCTGGATTGCATTGACTACCTTGGCCTGGTAGCCACTCCACTGGGCAAAGAAGTCCGATTCACCGCCCGACGCTTTCAATGTTTCGATAACGATCAACCCGTTCATCGATGTGCCCAGCATCTTGCCGGCGTCCATGCGCAGCTTCTGACTGGCGTCCTTGCGCGACTTTGACACATACTTCAACACAATGATGTTCAACACAGCGGTCAGCAGGCCGATGCAGGTCAGAAATACGTCGTAGAACAACATCAGAATGGCGTAAAACACCACCATCACAATGTCGAGTACTGCCGACGCCAAGTCCCGCGCAATCAATTTTGCAACCCGGTCATTGATGCCCACCCGACCGCTGATTTCACCCGCGGAGCGCTGCCCATAAAAAACCACGGGCAAGTGCAGCACGTGCCACAGGAACTTGCCCGACTCCGCCACTGAAAGCTTTGACTCAAAGCGCATCAGGTAGTACTGCTTCAGCCAGGTCAATGCTCCCCGCAGCATCAGGGTAAGGAACATGCCCAGCAACAGCGGCTTGACCCAGGAATCGAGCTTGCCGACCAGGTAGTCGTCGACAAAAATCTTGGTGAAGATGGGCGCAATCAGACCCGGAATTACCAAGCCCAGCCCCGCAATGATCAAGTAGATAAACGCCAGCTTGGAGCTCGAAGCGCGACGGTACAAGGCAGCCACCATGCTGGGCCGTGAGCCGCCGGGTTTGAAATCCGGCCCTGGCTTGATTTCCAGCACCACGCCGGTAAACGACTGGTCAAATTCCTGCTCAGTCAATACACGTGGGCCGCTGGCCGGATCATTGATGTAGACCTTGCCGTTGTGAAAACCCTCCAGCACCACGAAGTGGTTGAAGTTCCAGAAAATGATCAGCGGGAACTTCATTTCCCGCAAACCATCGGGCTCCCGCATCAACCCCTTGGCTTCGAAGCCATAGGTGCGCGCCGCTTTCACCACATTGCTGGCCTTGCTTCCGTCGCGTGAGACCCCGCAGCTGACGCGCAACTCTTCCAGCGGCTTGATAAGACCGTAGTGGCTCATCAGTATTGCCAGCGACGCTGCGCCGCACTCCACCGCCTCCATTTGGAGAACGGTGGGTGTCTTGATGCGCGTACTGGACGGTTGTTTGGTACGCGCCATATCAGACCCCGACGAATTCCCTGAGCATAGGGATCACAAGGCTGATGGGACGTTGCGAGCGAACACTGATGTTGGCCGTGCCCAGCGTTCCACTTTGTATCAGTACCGGTGGTCCGCCAGGCGACGTCCACTTGTAACCACTGGTGGCACCCGCATCAGGCGTCAGGTCCGCATTGATTTGAATAGGTGCCGCGCCCGCAGACAATTGCTGCACCAGTTGCTGGTTCTGCAGGATGCGCATCATCCCCTGCGACGTGCTCGGAAACTCCGCGACTGCCGTCACCTTGCCTACCATGTAGCCATAGTCTTCCCGCTTGATGGTCGAAGGCGAAATGAAGATATCCATGCCGGGCTTGACCTTCTTGCCATCCAGCGATGACACAAACACCACCACTTCCAGATCCTTGATCGAATCGCCCGCCAGCTCCATATTCAGAATCGAGCTGCCCGCTTGCACGATGCTGTTTTCGTCGAGCTTGATCTCCAGCACACGGCCCGAATAAGGGCTAATGACATCGGTGCTGAGTTTCAGGCGCACCTTGACCGAATCCAGATTGCGCTCGATTTGCACCAGCTCCAGCTCAATATCCACCTTGCGCAGGTCCAGCTCTTTCAGAGCCGCTGCGTTTTCCTCCAGTTGCTGCTGGGTTGTGAGCACGGACTGGCGGGTAATCAGGCCATCTTTGAGCAACCCGTTCTGGTCATCCAGGCGGCGGCGCAATACTTCGTTATTGAACTTCAAGGTCTCGCGCTT
>Ga0075156_10001184_pt1 | contig 14067 bp, 11 predicted proteins | sample JI81AbrownDNA_FD_70966 | JGI IMG/M metagenome (GOLD analysis project Ga0075156, IMG submission 70966) | Wastewater effluent complex algal communities from Wisconsin, to seasonally profile nutrient transformation and Carbon sequestration -... | ecosystem: Engineered > WWTP > Effluent > Algae...
TCCTCGGCCAATGTGCTGCTGCTCGACGAGCCGACCAACAACCTCGACCCCGCCTCGCGTGCGGAGATCCTCGGTGCCTTGGCGACCTATAAGGGCGCCGTGGTGCTCGTGACCCACGACGAGGGCGCCGTCGCCGCTCTCCAGCCTGAGCGCATCCTGCTGCTGCCCGACGGGGTCGAGGACCTATGGGGACCCGACTACCTCGACCTCATCGCGCTCGCCTGAGTCCAAATAACGTCACGTTATGCGACTTATAACTGAATGATCGTATGATGCTCGGGTGACCGAGACGATCAAACGGCCGACCCGCACGCAGGTGACGGGCGCGTGGGCGGATGGCGACCGCACGCCGCTGAACGGCAACGAGGCATTCAAGCAGGCTGACGACGCCCTCAACGTGCGCCAGCGCATCATCGACACCTACTCCCGGGACGGCTTCGCCAGCATCCCCAGCGACGACCTGCGGGGCCGGTTCCGCTGGATGGGGCTCTATACGCAGCGCCAGGAGGGCATCGACGGGGGCCAGACGGCCACCCTCGCGCCCGAGGAATTGGATGCCGAATTCTTCATGATGCGGGTTCGCAGCGATGGCGGCATCCTCTCCACCGAGCAATTGCGCACGATCGGGGAGTTGAGCACGCAGTTCGGCCGCGACACCGCGGACATCTCGGACCGGCAGAACATCCAATTGCATTGGGTGCGGATCGAGGATGTCCCGAGCATCTGGGAGCGGTTGGCGGCGGTCGGGCTGCACACGCTCGAAGCCTGCGGCGATGCACCGCGCGTGATCATCGGCTCCCCCGTCGCGGGGATCGCGGCGGACGAGATCATCGACGGCACCTGGGCGATCGAGCAGATTCGCACCAAATACATCGGCAGCCCGGAGTTCTCCAACCTGCCGCGCAAGTTCAAGACGGCCATCTCGGGCTCCCCGGCACTCGATGTCGTCCACGAGATCAATGACGTCTCCTTTGTCGGCGTCGAACACCCCGAGCTCGGCCCCGGTTTCGACATCTGGGTCGGCGGCGGCCTCTCGGTGGCCCCGATCTTTGCCCAGCGCCTCGGCGCCTTCGTCCAACTCGAGCAGGTCCCGGACGTGTGGGCCGGTGTCATCGGCATCTTCCGCGACTATGGCTACCGGCGCCTGCGCAACCGGGCGCGCTTGAAGTTCTTGATGAGTGACTGGGGACCGGAGAAGTTCCGGGACATCCTCGAGACCGAATATCTCGGGTTGCGCCTGCCGGATGGCCCGGCGCCGCAGACCCCGCCGAACGGGCACCGCGATCATGTCGGGGTCCACAAGCAGAAGGACGGCAAGGTCTGGGTCGGGACCGCGCCCATCGCCGGCCGGGTCAGCGGCACCATCTTGACCCAGGTCGCCGACCTTGCCGAGCACTACGGCTCGCACCGCGTGCGCCTCACCCCGCACCAGAAGCTTCTCGTGCTCGACATCGAGGCGGCCGATGCGCCGCAACTCATCGAGCGCCTCGCCGCCCTCGACCTGGTCGCCGAACCCAGCGTCTATCGCCGCAATGTCTTGGCGTGCACCGGGATCGAGTTCTGCAAGCTCGGCCTGACCGACACCAAGGACCGGGCGCGCACGGTCGTCGTGGAATTGGAGCGCCGCCGCCCCGAGATGGATGTGCCCTTTGGCATCCACGTCAACGGGTGCCCCAATGCGTGTGCCCGCACTCAGGTCGGCGATATCGGCCTCAAAGGCATGGTCCAGCGCGACGAGAACGACGAACTCCAGGAGGTCTTCCAGGTCCACCTCGGTGGTGCGCTCGGGATCAACCCCTCCCTCGCGCGCAAGACCCGCGCGCTCAAGGTCGCGGCAGCGGACCTGCCCGACTATATCGACCGGGTCGCCGGCCACTACCTGGACCAACGCGCCCCCGGCGAGAGCTTCGCCACCTGGGCGCACCGCGCCGACGAGGAGGACCTGCGGTGAGCGCCATACCGACGCAGAACCTGACCGCGGAGATCGAAGCCTTCCTGGAGCGAGAGGCGTCCGCGCAGACGTATGAGGACAGGGTGGCCCTCGGCCGCGATGTGCTCGCCTGGGCTCGCGAGACCTATGGCGACGGCCTGACGATCGCGAGTTCGATGGGCGATGAGATCCTGCTGCATCTCGCCGGCAGCACCGCGCCCGGCTTCGACGTCTTCTTCCTCGACACCGGCTATCACTTCGCCGAGACCCTCGGCACCCGCGATGCGTATGAGGTGATGCTGCCCCTGAAGATCCGCACGGTGCACCCGCGAGAGAGCGTCGAGCGGCAGGATGTGCGCTTCGGCCCCCGGTTGCACGCCCGCAATCCCGACCTGTGCTGCCGGATGCGCAAGGTCGCGCCGCTCAACGCCGCCCTGGTGGGGTATGCCGCATGGGTGACCGGTGTGCGGCGCGCCGACGCCGCCACGCGCGCGGAGTCGCAACTCATCGAGTGGGACGCCAAGCGCTCCATGATCAAGATCAACCCCGTCGTGGGGTGGTCCCACGACGAGGCCGAGCGGTATGCCGCCGAGAACGGCGTCTTCATGAATCCCTTGCGGGAGTTGGGCTTTGCCTCCATCGGTTGCGAGCCGTGCACCCGACCGGTCGGTGCCGGCGAGGACCCGCGCGCCGGGCGCTGGGCGAACTCCGAGAAGGTCGAATGCGGGCTGCACATATGACCGGGCCCAGCTATCCGATCACCCTGGAGGTCCGTGGCCGTCGCGTCCTGGTCGTCGGGGCCGGCCCGGTGGCACAGCGGCGCGTGCAGACCCTGCTCGCCCACGGCGCACGCGTCGATCTCGTCGCCCCGCACGCGACTGAAACCCTTGCCGACCTCGCCGCGTCCGGTGAGATCCGGTGGCAGCAGCGCGGCTTCGAGCAGGGCGATCTGGTGACGCCACAGCGAGCGTGGCTGGTGCATACGGCCACGGGACGTGCGGATGTCGATGACCTGGTCGGCGGGTGCGCCGATGATGAGGCGATCTGGTGCGTGCGCGCGGGCGACTCGACGAAGTCGGCGGCGTGGATGCCGGCGGTCGGCTCCGGCACCGGCGCCGCCGAGGGCATTCAGGTGGCGGTCACCGGCGGGGGAGACCCACGCCGCTCCACCGCCCTACGCGACGCCATTCTGATCGGCATGGAGCTGGGGGAGTTGCCGGTCGCCCGCCGCCGCGGCACCGAAGATGCCGACGACCCGGCCCCCGGTCGCGTCGCCCTGGTGGGCGGCGGACCCGGCGCTGAGGACCTGATCACCGTGCGCGGCCGGCGCCTGCTCGCGCAGGCCGATGTCGTGGTGACCGACAGGCTCGGCGCCACCGGCCTGCTCGATCAGTTGCCGCAGCGCACCCGCGTCATCGATGTCGGCAAGACCCCAGGCCATCATCCGGTGCCGCAGTTCGAGATCAACGAGATCCTCGTGCGCGAGGCCAAGGAGGGCCGGCTCGTCGTGCGCCTCAAGGGCGGCGATCCCTTCGTCCTCGGCCGCGGTGGCGAGGAGATGCTGCACTGCGCCGCCCACGGCATCCCCGTGGAGGTCGTGCCCGGGGTCACCTCCGCGATCTCCGTCCCCGCCGCGGCGGGCATCCCCGTGACCCAGCGCGGGGTGACCGCCTCCTTCGTCATGGCATCGGCGCATGACGGACCCGAGCATGTCCTCGCAGCCGCCCGCTCGGCCGCGCCGGATGCGACGCTCGTGCTGCTCATGGGTGTGGCGAAGCTGCCCGAGACCGCCGCCGCCTTGATCGCGGCGGGGCGCGCACCGCATACCCCCGTGGCCATGATCGAGTCCGGGTGGACCCCGCAGCAACGCACGACGACGAGCACGCTCGCGCACGCCGCCGCCGATGCCGTGGCGGCGGGCGCCCGCTCGCCCGCGGTCATCGTTATCGGTGCGGTCGTGGCCGTGCGCGATGAGTTGCTGGCTCTCGGCGCCCTGCTCGCGTGAGCTCATCCGATGTCGTGCTGTTGGCGCACGGCTCACCGGATCCGCGGCACGCCCGCGACGTCGAGGAACTCGTATGCCGTGTGGCCGCCGCCGATGCGCACCAGCAGGTGCGCGCGGCCTATCTCGATCATCACGCGCCGAGCGTGGCGGATCTTGGCGCCGAGCTCGCGCCGGGATCGGGCGTCATCACCCTCGTCCCGCTGCTGCTGACGGCGGCCTTCCACGTCCGCGTCGATGTCCCAGCGGCCGCGGCGCAACTCACGGCGAGCACCGGCCGTCCGGTGCGCACGACCGCGGCCCTCGGGCCCGATCCGCTCGTGGCGCAGGCGATCGGTGAACTGCTCGATCAGCGCAGTGAAGCCCAGGTTCTCATCTATCTCGCGGGCTCGTCGCAGACCGAGGCGGTCGATGAGTTGATCGCGTCCCTGCACGCGAGCCTGCCGCCCGAGCGCCGATTCGCGGTCGCCACCTTGGACGAGCATCGCCCGCTGGCGGCGGCGCTGCGCGACCTGGGCGGCACCGAGGGAGTGGTCGGGGTCAGCGCGATGATCGCCGATGGGGTGCTGCGCGACCGGATGGTGGCCCGCTGCGCGGCGCACGGCATACCTTTCGCCGACGGCGTTCTGGCCCGGACCGACGCACTGGCCCGACTGGTCGCCGGCCGTATCGCCGGCTGAGGCGGAATCCCTGTCGGTCCTGCGCGGTTGACTAGCCCGATGAGTATGTCGGCCTGGCAAGTGATGCATAGCCTCAGCCGCGACGGGAGCGTCGCGGACACCGAGTTGCCCGAGGGCACCGCCCGCCGGGTGCTGAGCTATGCCCGCCCCATGCGCTCGGTCATCACGGCCTTTTTGGCGCTCGTGGTCATCGACTCCGTCTTCATCGTGGCGGCGCCGCTGTTGATGGCCCGCCTCGTGGACCATGGCGTGATCCCGCGCGACCGCTCCGTTGTCGTCACCTTGGCCGTGCTGGTGGCCGGCATCGCCCTGCTCGATGCGATCGTCTCGGTGATCTCGCGGTGGTATTCGGCCCGCATCGGCGAGGGCTTGATCTTCAACCTGCGCCGCGAGGTCTTCAGCCATGTCGTGCGCCAACCGATCGCCTTCTTCACCCGCGCCCAGACCGGTGCCCTGGTCAGCCGGGTCAACAATGACGTGATCGGTGCCCAACAGGCCTTCACCACGGTCTTGTCGAACGTCGTCGGCAATCTCGTGTCGCTGGTGTTGATCCTCGGCGCGATGATCGCCTTGTCCTGGAAGCTGACCGTCGGCGCCCTGCTGCTCGTGCCGCTCTTCCTCCTGCCGGCCCGGTGGATGGGGCGGCGGCTAGCGGCCCTCTCGCATGAGCAGATGAATCTCAATGCCGAGATGGGCACTCGGATGACCGAGCGCTTCAATGTCGGTGGTGCCCTGCTGGTCAAGCTCTTCGGCAATCTCGAGCGCGAGGACAGCGAGTATGCCGCCCGCGCCGCCCGGGTGCGCGATATCGGGATCAAGATCGCGATGAACCGCACGATTCTCTTCGTCGCCCTGACCCTGATCGCCTCCCTGGCCACGGCCATGGTCTATGGCTTCGGCGGCCTGATGGCAATCGATGGCTCACTGACGGTCGGCACCCTGATCGCCCTGGCGGCGCTGCTGGCCCGCCTCTATGGTCCGTTGACCACCCTGAGCAATGTCCGCGTCGACATCATGACCGCGCTCGTCTCCTTCTCCCGGGTCTTCGAGATCCTCGACCTGGTCCCCGCGATCCGCGAGGCCCCGCACGCGCAGGCGCTCGCCCCCGGAGCGGTCGAGGTGGATGTCGAGCACGTCGGGTTCTCCTATCCCGGTGCCGAAGAAGTCTCGCTGACCTCCCTCGAGGTGGGCACGGCCGGTGACCGCAGGCGTGGCCAGTCGGTCCTGACCGATATCAGCTTCCATGCCGCGCCGGGCGAGGTTGTTGCGCTCGTCGGGCCGTCGGGCGGTGGCAAGACGACCATCACCAATCTGCTGGCCCGCCTCTATGACCCCACGTCCGGGCAGATCCGGTTGCAGGGCATCGACCTGCGCGACGCCACCCTCGACTCCCTCAGTCAGAGCGTGGGGGTGGTCACCCAGGACAGCCACCTCTTCCACGACACCATCCGCGCAAATCTGCTCTATGCCCGAGCCGGCGCCACCGAGCAAGAGTTGCGCAGCGCGCTGGCGTCGGCCCAGATCTTGCACCTCATCGACTCACTGCCGCAGGGCCTCGACACCGTCGTGGGGGATCGGGGCTATCGCCTCTCCGGCGGGGAGAAGCAGCGGATTGCGATCGCCCGGCTGCTGCTGAAGGCCCCCGGGCTGCTCGTGCTCGACGAGGCCACCGCCCACCTCGACAGTGAGTCCGAGCTCGCCGTGCAGCAGGCCCTCGACTCCGCCCTTGCCGGACGCACCGCGATCATCATCGCCCACCGCCTCTCGACCATCCGGCGGGCCGATCAAATCCTCGTGATCCAGGACGGCCGGATCGTCGAACGGGGTCGCCACCACGACTTGCTCGCCCACGACGGGCTCTATGCCGATCTGTATCGCACCCAGTTCCAGGATGCCTAGGCGTCTTCCTCATCCCAGATCCGGGTCTTCTTGGGCTTCTTCGGCGGGGCGGGCGCGTCCTCGTCGCTGGCGCGTCCTTCGCGCCGAAGCCCGAAGAAGATGAGCACAAAACCCAGAGGCACGGTCATCCACCACTGGTAGGCATAGGCCTGATGGGCTCCAAGGCTGCGGTCTGGGCGGCCCAGCGGGCGTGGCCCCGGCGCGCCCGATGTGGGGTCGGCGACATCCTCCGCCACCAACAGATAGCCCCCGAGCAGGGGGGTATGCAGGGCGCTGGCCGCGTCATCGAGGCTTATGCTCGCGATCTGGCCCGGGGTGCTGGCCTTGTCCCGGGACTTCTCCCCAGGGCGCACCCAGCCCGTCACGCTCACCGGGCCCGTGGCCACCGGGGAATAGGCGGGAATGTCCGCCGCGCCCTGTTCGCCCAAGGGGATCCAGCCGCGATCCACGAGCACCACGGAGCCGGAGTCGAGGCGCAGCGGGGCCAACACCTCATACCCGACATCCCCATCGAGGGTGCGTCCGCGCGCCACCAGGGTCTGCGGATCGAACGTGCCGTGTGCCGTGACCTTCGTCCACTCCGCGGCCAGCGGCATGGGGGCGGGGGTCAGCACGCTCTCCACGGGCACCGGGGCGGCGGTGTAATGGGCGGTGATCCGCTCGTTGCGTTCGACCTTGGCCGTATGCCGGCCGTACTGCCAGCCGCCCAGGTGATAGGCGGCGACGGCATACACGATGGCGAGAAGCAGTGCGCCCAGCCAGCGAGGCGTGAGCAGGCGGCGGAGCACCCGGCAACCGTAACAACCAACCCGGGACAACTTAGAGTGGGAGCCATGACCGAGCTGCCGATGCCGACCGTGCGCCCCCGCGCTCCGGGCACCGACGGCCCGCTCCTCGACACCTTCGGCCGCGTCGCACGGGATCTGCGGGTCTCGGTCACCGATCGCTGCAATCTGCGCTGCACCTATTGCATGCCGGCCGAGGGCCTGCCCTGGCTGGCCAAGCCGGAGATGCTCACCGATGACGAATTGATCCGGCTGATCGCGCTATTCGTCCGGCTCGGGGTGCGCCAGGTCCGGCTCACCGGTGGAGAACCACTGCTGCGTCGCTCCCTGGTCGCGCTCGTCGGGCGGATCGCGGCCCTGCAACCGCGCCCGATGATCGCCATGACGACCAATGGCGTGGGCTTGGACCGGCTGGCCGCCCCGCTGCGCGCGGCCGGTCTGGACCGGGTCAATGTCTCGATGGACACCATCGATCCCCGAGAGTTCCTCGCCTTGACTCGGCGGGACCGCCTCGCCGATGTCGAAGCAGGACTGACGGCCGCTCAGGATGCCGGACTGGTGCCGGTGAAGGTCAATGCCGTCGCGATGCGCGGCGTCAATGACGCCGCAGTGGCCGACCTGCTCGCCTGGTGCATGGTCCGCGGCTATGAGTTGCGCTTCATCGAACAGATGCCGCTGGATGCAGGCCACGAGTGGCAGGCATCCAGCATGGTCACGGCCGCCGAAGTGCGCGCGGAGTTGGGGAAGCGCTATCGGTTGACGCCGCTGCCGGAGCGGGGGAGCGCACCGGCCGAACGCTTCCTCGTCGATGACGGACCGCATACGGTCGGCATCATCGCCAGCGTCAGCGACCCCTTTTGTGCCGCGTGCGATCGGGTGCGCCTGACCGCGGACGGACAATTGCGCAATTGTCTGTTCGCCAATGCGGAGTCGGACCTGCGGACGGCGCTGCGCGCCGGCGCCACCGACGCCGACCTCGAAGAGATGATCCGGGGCGAGATGTGGCGCAAGGCACGCGGCCACGGCATCGGCTCACCCGATTTCCACCAGCCGGAGCGGCCGATGAGCGCGATCGGCGGCTGATCGGGATCAGGGCGCCGACGGCGGGTGATCGAGGACCTGACCCTCAAGGACCTCCGCCTCGGCGCGGATCACCGGCACGACCGGGGTGACGGCCTGGACCGTGCCCTCGGCCCTGGGCTTGACGGCATTGGCGAAAACCACGGCGACATAGGGCAAGACGACCGCGCCGGCCACGGCGGTCCATCGCATCCACCCCTCGAGGATGACGGCGAGCAGGAAGCACGCCGTGCGGATCGCCATCGTGATGAGGTACTTCTTGATCCGGGCGCTTTGTTCCTCGCGCAAGTTCTCCGGTGCCGAGGTCACCGACTGTGCGGGTCTCGGTGCCATGTTCACCCTTAGAGCGTAAGCCGCGTTGCCTTCGCCAACACATCGCGCCGTCCACTAGGTTCAGGGGTGACCGAACCAGCCCGCAGGAACGAGAGGCCGAGCATGACCGCACGCAACGTCCTGGTGACCGGAGGCAACCGGGGGATCGGCAAATCGATCGCCGAAGCGATGGCCCGCGCCGGCCACAATGTCGTGGTGACCACGCGGTCCGGCGACGCCCCCGATGGCCTGCAGGCCGTGCAAGGCGATGTCACCGACACCCAATCGGTGGACGCGGCCTTCACCGCCGCGGAAGCCATTTTCGGTGGCCCGGTCGACGTCGTGGTCGCCAATGCCGGCATCACGAAGGATGGTCTGCTCATGCGGATGAGCGATGCCGACTTCGATGCCGTCCTCGACACCAATCTCGCCGGCTCCTTCCGCTGTGCGCGCCGCGCCAGCGCCGGCATGATCAAGAAGCGCTTCGGCCGCCTGATCTTCATCTCCAGCGTCGTGGGCCTGTATGGCGGTCCCGGCCAGAGCAACTACAGCGCGAGCAAGTCGGGCCTGGTGGGCCTGGCCCGCTCCATCACCCGCGAACTCGGCGGCCGGGGGATCACCGCCAATGTCGTGGCCCCCGGCTTCATCGAGACCGATATGACCGCCGAACTGCCCGAGGAACGGCAGAAGGCCTACAAGGCGGCAATTCCCGCCGGCCGCTTCGCCCGTCCGGATGAGGTCGCCGCCGCCGTCCTCTTTCTCGCCTCCGACGAGGCCGCCTATATCTCCGGAGCCGTGATTCCGGTCGATGGCGGCCTCGGCATGGGCCACTGACGCCTGCTCGCCCCTTCCCGAAAGGACCCACCAGATGTTGCTCGACGGCAAGACCCTGCTGATCACCGGTGTGCTCATGGACTCCTCGATCGCCTTCCATGTCGCCAAGCAAGCGCAGGAACAGGGCGCGAAGGTCATCTTGACCTCCTTCGGCCGCACCATGCGGATCACTCAGACGATCGCCAAACGGCTCCCCGAGACCCCCCCCGTCATCGAACTCGATGTCAGCGATCAGGACCACCTGGACTCCCTCGCGCAGCGCCTCGGTGAGCACACCGACCGCCTCGACGGCGTGCTGCACTCGATCGGCTTCGCGCCGCAAGGTGCCTTCACTTTCCTCGACGCCACCTGGGAGGACGTCGCGACGGCCCTGCAGATCAGCGCCTACAGCCTCAAAGCCCTCGCCGTGGCAACCCTGCCCCTGATGAAGAATGGCGGGTCCATCGTCGGTCTCACCTTCGATGCCTCCTTTGCCTGGCCCGTCTATGACTGGATGGGGGTGGCCAAGGCGGCCTTCGAGTCCACCAACCGCTATCTCGCCCGAGACCTCGGTCCCCAGGGGATCCGGTGCAATCTCGTGGCGGCCGGCCCGGTCCGCACCACGGCGGCCAAGTCCATCCCCGGCTTCGAACGGTTCGAGCAGATCTGGGACGAGCGGGCGCCGCTTGGGTGGGACGTGGGCGACCCGGTCCCGACGGCCCGGGCCTGCACCGCGCTCCTCAGCGACTGGTTCCCCGCCACGACGGGGGAGATCGTCCACGTGGATGGCGGCGTCCACGCGATGGGCCAGTAGCACCGTCGATGACTGACACCGTGCTCGCCACCGAGGTGCGCCTCCTCGAGGGTCCGAATCTCTATTTCACCCAGCCCGCCCTCAAGGTCATGCTCAGCATGCCCGGCTATCTGGACGCGCCCACCGGCCAGCTCAAGGAGATCGCCGAGCGCCTCGGCATGCGGGCGCGCGTGGGCAGCCCCGGATCGGTGCAGCGCCAAGCCGTCCTGGGCCGCGTCGCACGACACGTCGTTCGCCTCATTGCTCGCGCCGGCGGCGCCTCCCGGGTGGGGGTGCGAGTTCGTCCTGGCTCCGGGCCGGCCGATATCGTCATCGCCGCCGTATGGCGTCGCCGCGGCCGGGCCTGGGTGCTGGGTGATGCCCTGGGTCCCCTGCTGGCCCACATACTTTCGGGCGGTGACCCGGAGCAGTTGATCGCAGACCTCGCCCACGAGATGCGGGAGGCACCAACGGGCCGGCCGCGCACCGCGATCACCCCCCGCATCCCGGTCGCGTCGATCACCGGCACCAATGGCAAGACGACGACCACGCGCCTGCTCGCCCATCTGTGCATGACCGCCGGCAAGCGCACGGCGTGGAGTTCCACCGACGGGGTGGTTGTCATGGGTGAGGTCGTCGAACCCGGGGACTATTCCGGCCCGGCCGGGGCCCGCGGGGTGTTGGAGACCCCCGGCCTGGAGATCGGGGTGTTGGAAACCGCCCGTGGCGGCCTGCTCCTGAAGGGCATGGGCGTGACGCACAATGACGTCTCGGTCGTCACCAATGTCTCCGCCGACCACCTTGGTATGCAGGGCATCGACACCCTCGATCAGCTCGCCGAGGTCAAGGCGATCGTCACGACCGTGACCAAGCCGGACGGCTGGACCGTCCTCAATGGCGAGGATCCTCGCGTCTGGGCGATGCACGCCCGGTCCAAGGGGCGGCCGTGGGCCTTCGCCCTGGACCCGGCCACCCCGGCGCTGCGCGAGGCCATCGACGCCGGTGGCCGTGGCATCACGATCCAGGATGGCGACATCACGATCGTCACCCCCGGCGGCCGGACCGAGAAGGTGCTGCCCCTGACCGAGGTGCCCGCGACGTTGTCCGGATTGTCGGTGCACAATATCGCCAACGTCCTGGCCGCCACGGCCGCCGGCCTTGGGCTCGGGCTGCCGATGGATGCGGTCGCCGAAGGACTGCGCACGTTCAATCCCGATGACCGGCTCAACCCCGGCCGCATGAACATCTACAGCCTGCCGCGCCCCGGCGGCACCGCCTCGGTCATTCTCGACCTCGCCCATAACGAGGCCGGCCTGGCTGCCCTCCTCGATGTGGCCCGCGGGCTGGCCGCTCCCGGCGGGCGGGTCTTCCTCGCCCTCGGCACGGCCGGCGATCGCACCGATGACATCTTGCAGGCCCTCGGACAGATCGCCGGCCAGCGCGCGGATCATGTCGTGATCGCCCACAAGGAGCACTATCTGCGCGGGCGCACGCTCGCGGAGTTCGAGGGTCACTTCGGCGCCGGGCTCGCGCTCGCCGGCATCGGTGAGGCGCCCAGCCACGCGAGTGAACTTGCCGCCCTGGCCGCGCTCGCCGAGCACGCCGCCGATGGCGATGTGCTCGCAATCATGACTCACGAGCAGCGCACCCAGATGCTCGACTGGCTCCGCGAACACGGGGCCCGCGCCGACGATGCGGGCGACATCCGGCGCAAAGTCGTGCTCGCCCAAGGCAAACATGACCGCGAAGCCGACTTCGAGGCGCTCTGGGGCATCGAGGATGAGGTGGCTCGGATCGCGGGGGCCCAGGCACTGCATACCGAACTCGGGGATGCCCGAGCGGCCTATGAGTATGCCGGGGCGCTCGACGCCGCGGGGCGGGAAGAGGAGGCGGTTGCTCTCTATGAGGCCGCCCTCGGGGCCGGGCTGCGCGAACCGCACCGGCACCGGGCCCGGGTCCAACTCGCGTCCAGCCTGCGCAACCTGCACCGCCCCGTCGAAGCGATCGCCCTCTTGGACCAACTGGCCCTGGAACGCCCGGAGAGCGCGGCCATCGTGGCCTTCCGCGCCCTCGCGCGCGTGGATGCCGGGCAGGTCGAGCACGTTGTGGCGGACCTGATCGAGGCGCTCCTCGCCCGCGCGGCGGACGAGGACGCGAACCTCTATCGGGCGGCCCTGACGCGCTATGCCGAGGAGCTACACGCTCGCGGCTGAACCCGCCTCGGCGCGATAGTCCAGGTCCGGGTCGCCGGGTTCGGTGCCGGCAGATCCTGCCTGGGCCGAGTGGGTGATCGTCTCAAGCTCCGCGATCACCTTGGCGTGGTTGTCGACGCAGAGCACGACGATATCGCCGGGGTTGGCGCGGGCGACGCAGTGGCGCACGGCTTCGACCTCATCCAAGACCGTCTCGATGGCCCGCACGCGAACCCCGCCCGCGGCCTGGGCCTCCTTGACGCCCTCGGTGACCAGGGCCGCGGATTCCCCGACCCGTCGTCCGCGCAGGCGTTCGTCCTCGCGCACGACGATGACGTCGAAATACTTGGCCGCGACCCGGCCGAGTGCGCGCAAGTCCTCGTCACGGCGATCGCCGGCCGTCGCGATCATGCCGATTCGGCTGATCTTGCCCCACTCGGAGGTCGTCGCCTTCTGGTCGGCATAGCGGTCGACGAACTGGCCGAGCACGTCCATACCGGGCGCATTGTGGCAGTAGTCGACGATGACCTCGATGCCGCGGACATTGATCAGGTTCATCCGGCCGGGGGAGAGGTAGTAGCTGGTGTTGAAGGTCCGCAGACCCTGGCGGATCTCGTGCAGACCGATCCCGGCCGCGAAGGCCGCCCCCGCTGCCGCCATCGCATTGGCGACATTGAACAGCGCGGTGCCGCCAAAGGTCGCCGGCAATAGGTGGGTCCAGGCCAGTTGCATGGTCCGGGTGCCGTGCTTGATGACGATCATGTCGCCGCGGTCGGTCTGCTCCAAGACCACCGCCCGGCCGCCGCGCCGCAGGCGGGCGTCGATGAAGGCGCGTTCGCGAGAGTCGGCGGGCAGCAGCGAATACCAGACGATCGAGCCGGAGCAGCGGTCTCGCATCTTGCGCACCAGCGGGTCGTCGGCATTGAGGACGGCAAAGCCATTGCGCGGCACCGCCTCCACGACCACGGCCTTGACGTCGGCGAGCTGTTCGAGGGTGTCGATGCCCTTCATCCCCAGATGGTCGGGGGCGACATTGGTGACCACGGCGATGTCATTGCGGTCATAGCCCAGGCCCTCACGCAGGATGCCGCCGCGGGCAACCTCCATGACAGCGACCTCGACGCGCGGGTTCTGCAAGACCATGCGCGCCGACCGGGGGCCGGAGGCGTCGGACTTGATCACCAGACGTTCGTCGATGACGATGCCGTCGGTGGAGGTCATCCCGACCTTCTTGCCCGTCTCCTTGAAGATGTGGGCGATCATCCGCGAAGTCGTCGTCTTGCCATTGGTGCCGGTCACGGCGATGATCGGCACGCGCGATGGCGCCCCGGGCGGGAAGAGCAGGTCCACGACGGGCTTGGCGATGAATTGCGGTTCGCCGACGGTCGGGTGGGTGTGCATCCGGAATCCAGGCGCGGCGTTGACCTCGCAGATGGCTCCGCCGGTCTCGCGCACGGGCAAGGTGATATCGGGGCAGATGAAGTCGATGCCGGCGACGTCGAGGCCGATCATCCGAGCCGCTTCTTCCGCGATCTCCACATTGTCGGGGTGGGCATCGAAGGTGCGGTCCACCGAGATCCC
>Ga0075156_10001188_pt1 | contig 14053 bp, 10 predicted proteins | sample JI81AbrownDNA_FD_70966 | JGI IMG/M metagenome (GOLD analysis project Ga0075156, IMG submission 70966) | Wastewater effluent complex algal communities from Wisconsin, to seasonally profile nutrient transformation and Carbon sequestration -... | ecosystem: Engineered > WWTP > Effluent > Algae...
GCCGCCTAACGAAGTCGTGACGCCCCCCACGCGCTGGGCGAGCGAGACGTTGTAGCGCCCGGGAACGACGTACGGTCCGGAGGGGCCACTCTCGAACAGTTCCTCCAACGGGTTGGCCGCGCGCGGCAGCGTGTGCGAGGGGAGCTGCAGGTTCCAGGCGACGCGCTGGAGCCCCTTGGCGGACGGCCCCGTGATGGTGCGGATGGGGGTGCCTGACGAGTCGCTGATCGTCAGGAGGATCGACGGCGCCTCTTCGGCGGCCTCGGCGCGCATCTGCTCGGGGGTGGGATACGGGATCGGTTGCCCGGCTTTCTCGGCCGCCTTCTCGGCGTCGAGCCGCTTCTGCTTGAGCGACTTGAGGCCGTCCTTCAGGTAGTACGTGAAGACCGCACCGTACGGCGGGTTGTCGCCGCTGTACAGCATCTCCCCCTGGAAGGCCTTGCCGCGTCCGCCGTACTGCTGCGTGGGGACGAAGAGCAGGGCGTCGCGCACCGGGAAGAGCGTGGCCGCGGCGGCGAGCGTGGCCGGCGTCGTCGTGCGCAGTGCGGTGTAGTCGTCCACGATGTAGATCCCGCGCCCGAACGTCCCGATCACGAGGTCATGCTCTCGCTTCTGGATCGCGAAGTCGCGCACGGCGATGGTGGGGATGCCGCCCAGCTTGAACCAGTGCGAGCCGCCATCGCGCGAGGCGTAGGCGCCGAACTCGGTCCCCACGAAGAGGAGGTTGGGATCGACGAAGTCCTCGGCGAAGGCGTGCGTCGAGCCGCGCGCCGGGAGGTTGCCGTTGATCGACGTCCACGTGCGCCCGCCGTCGGTCGTCTTGATGGCGTATGGCTTGAAGTCGCCGTTCTGGTGGTTCGTGAAGGTGGCGTAGGCGGTGTTGGCGTCGAACTGCGAGGCCTTGATGCGAGACACGTACGCGTTGGCCGGGACGCCGGGGAAGCTGTCCATCTTTCGCCAGTTGGCGCCCCCGTCCTCGCTCACCTGAATGAGCCCATCGTCGGTCCCCACCCAGAGCATCCCTTCCTTCTTCGGGCTCTCGGCGACGGCGCTGATGTTGGAGTACAGCGCGGTGGAGGTGTTCTTGGCGACGGCGTCGGGGCCCCACACCTTCCCCATCACCGGCAGCGTATTGCGTTGCACCTGCCGAGTGAGGTCGGGGGAGATCCGCTTCCAGCTGTCGCCGCGATCGTCGGAGCGGTAGAGGAACTGGGCGGCCATGTACAGCCGCTTGCTGCTGAACGGCGAGATGATGAAGGGGGCGTCCCAGTTCCAGCGGAGCGGGACGTCGCCCTTGGCTTCCTGCGGCTGGATGCCGACGCGCTCGTGCGTGCGCTTGTCGAAGCGCACGATGACGCCGTGCTGCAGCTCGGAGTAGATGATGTTCGGGTCCTCGGGGTCGATGCGTGAGACGAAGCCGTCGCCTCCCATCGTCACGAAGACATCGGAATTCATGATGCCGTGGTCGCTCTTGGTGCGCGACGGCATGCCGATCGAGTTGTTGTCCTGCAGGCCGCCGTAGACGTTGTAAAACGGGGCGGCGTTGTCGACGTCGACGTCGTAGTACTGGGCGAGCGGGAGGTTCTCGAAGAAGACCCACGTTTCGCCGCGGTCGTACGTGCGATAGAGCCCACCGTCGTTGCCGATGAGGTAGTGATTGGGATTCGTCGGATCGATCCAGATGATGTGATTGTCGACGTGCATCCCGCGCGTCCCGAGGGGGCGCATGGTGCGCCCGCCGTCATCGCTCACCTGGAAGAGGACGTCCGGGACATAGATGCGATCGAACTGCGTGGGGTCGGCGAAGATGTCGCCATAGTACATCGACCCCTGGGTGTAGTCCGACATCTTCTGCCACGTGACGCCGTTGTCGCTGGAGCGATAGATGCCACCGCGGCGATTGGCTGCTTCGACGTTGGCGTAGACCACGTCCGGGTTCTGCGGCGAAATGGCGAGCCCGATGCGCCCCAGTTCCTCGCTGGGGAGTCCCGTGTTCACCTTGGTCCAGGTCTTTCCGCCGTCGGTGCTGCGATGGATGGCGCTCTCGGGGCCGCCGTTGATGAGCGTGAAGAAGTGGCGCCGGCGCTGATACGACGAGGCGATGATGACGTTGGGGTAACGCGGGTCGACGACGACATCGCTGACGCCGGAGTTCTCGGAAATGGCGAGCACCTGGGTCCACGACGTGCCGCCATCGGTGGTCTTGTAGAGCCCCCGCTCGCCGCCGGCGCTCCAGAGCGGTCCCTGCGCCGCGACGTAGACCACGTCGCTGTTGGTGGGGTCGACGACGATGCGCCCGATGTGCTCCGATAGCTTGAGGCCGACGTTCTTCCATGAGCGGCCGCTATCTTCGGACTTGTAGACCCCGTCGCCGTAGGCCACGGAGCGCTGCGAGTTGCGCTCGCCGGTCCCGACCCAGATGACGTTCGGATGTTTCGGGTCGAGGGTGATCCACCCGATGGAGTACGAACCCTCGCGATCGAAGACCGGCTGCCAGGCGGCGCCCCCACTCGTGGTCTTCCACAGTCCGCCCGACGCCGTGCCGGCGTAGATGATGCCGGGGTTGCTGGGGTGGACCGCCACCGTCATCACACGCCCCGAGGTCATCGCTGGCCCGATCGAGCGGGCGCGAAGTGCGCCGAATGCCTCGCTGGTGTACGGCGACGATGGCCGGGCGCTATCGCTGGCGACGCCGCGCGCCGGCCGCGCCGCGCGCTGGGCCTGCAGGGAGGTGCCTAACGCGCCGAGGGCGCAGACGGTGGCAACGAGGCGAACGTGGGAACGCACGGGCGGCTCCGGGGTGTTGACGAGATGGGGGGATGGCGCGCGTGCTGCGCCTGTGAGCCCGTGCCACGCGTTTGTGCGCGGCACGGCCGTCCTGAACGCCCCGGCTGCAGGGGCGCAGACATTCTGGCGCGCGTCGCGGGACCACGCCAGCGCGATCCCCCCGACCTGCGTGGGGAAGTCCGCCGCCCCGCCGTACACCCGGCGCTCCACCGGGCCGTTATCGTTCACAAGCACGAGCGCGTCGCTATTCGTCCGCGGTCATCCCCCTCGATGCCATCAGCCACTGCGACTCCTCCCGCCCGTCCAGGCACGGCTCGCCGGCGCATCGTCGGGCGGGTGCTGCAGCCGTTTCAGGAGTTTGCCAGGATCGGCTCCCTGGGCGGCGTCGTCCTCCTCATCACGACGGCGATTGCCCTGGTCTGGTCCAATAGCGCGTGGGGCGACTCGTATTTCCACCTGTGGGAGACCCCGATCGCCATCGGTGGGGCCGGTGCGCCGCTCACGATGTCGCTCCATCATTGGATCAACGATGCCCTGATGGTCGTCTTCTTCCTCCTGGTGGGGTTGGAGATCAAGCGAGAAGTGCTCGTTGGGGAGCTCGCCTCGCCCAAGCAGGCGGCGCTCCCGATCGTGGCAGCGCTTGGAGGCATGGTCGTCCCGGCGCTGCTCTATGCCGTGGTGAACCGCAGCGGTCCCGGGAGCGTGGGGTGGGGCGTCCCGATGGCCACCGACATCGCCTTCGCCCTTGGCATCCTAGCGCTCCTGGGGGCGCGTGTCCCCCTCGGCCTCAAGGTCTTCCTCGCGGCGCTGGCCATCGTCGACGACCTCGGGGCTGTGCTGGTGATCGCCTTCTTCTACACGGCGAACCTCGTGTGGGGGGCGCTGGCGGGCGCAGCGCTGTGCATGGCGATCCTCGTCGCGCTCAACGTGCGGCGCGTTGGGGCGCTCACGCCGTACCTCGTGGTGGGGCTGGTGCTCTGGTACTGCATCCTGCTCTCCGGGATTCACTCCACCGTTGCCGGCGTGATACTCGCGCTGACCATTCCGACCGACTCGCGCATCAACGCCGAGGAGTTCTCCGCGCGCGCGCGCGCCCTGCTCGATGAATTCGACCGCACCGAGACGGGTGACCTGCTGGTCATCACCAGCAAGGGGCAACAGGAGGCGTTGAACGGGTTGGACGTCGCGGTGAGTGCGGTGAATGCCCCGCTGCTCAAGCTCGAGCACTCGCTCCACGCCCTGGTGAGCTTCGGCGTCATGCCACTCTTCGCGTTGTCCAACGCCGGTGTGCGACTGTCGGGCATCGGCGAGGCGCTGGCCAGCCCGGTGTCGCTGGGCGTGGCGCTCGGCCTCGTGGTGGGCAAGATGCTCGGCATCACGGCGTTCAGCGCAGCGGCGGTGCGCCTCGGACTCGCGGCACTCCCCAGCGGAGTGACGTGGCGAGCGCTTCATGGCGCGGCCTGGCTGGGCGGCATCGGCTTCACGATGTCGCTCTTCATCGCCGGCCTCGCCTTTGGCGACTCGCCGCTTCTCGACGCGGCCAAGATTGCGGTCCTCGGTGCTTCGACGGTCGCGGGGCTCATCGGCTTTGTCATCCTGCGTCGATCACCGGCGGTGACCGCGGAGCAGGGAGTGCCTGACGAGGGGCAGCGGAACGGCGCCGAGCGCAGCACGGACGACGGGGCGAGGGCGGTCGGCAGTTAGCGGCGCGCCGCACCGCGCTTGTCGCCATGGAGCGTCGAGGCGCCGCTGCCCTGATTTGCTCCCTCATCTCGACAAACCCTCCTACGCCGCGAGAGCTTTCGCGCATGCACGGCATCCCCCTCCTGCGCGACCTCGTCATCCTGGTGGCGATCGCGGTTCCCGTGGTCGTTCTCGCCTACCGGCTGCGCATTCCCAGTGTGGTCGGCTTCCTGGTGAGCGGCATCGCGATCGGCCCCACCGCCCTGGGGTTGGTGCGCGAGGTGGAGTCGGTCCAGACGCTGGCCGAGATCGGCGTCGTGCTCCTGCTCTTCGCCGTCGGGCTCGAGCTCTCGCTCTCCCGGATCGTGAAGATGGGGCGGCTGGTGATGGTGGGCGGCGCATTGCAGCTGGTGGGGACCATGCTCGCCGTCACCGCCGTCGTCCTGGCGCTCGGCGAGGACTGGCGCCAGGGGGCGCTCTTCGGGGCGCTCATCGCCCTCTCGTCCACCGCCATCATCCTCAAGGTCTACGCCGACCGGGGTGAGCTCGACGCGCCGTACGGCCGCGTGGTCGTCGCGATCCTCCTCTTCCAGGACCTGTGCGTCGTCCCGCTGATGCTCTTCCTCCCGCTGCTCGGCGGGAGCGGCGCCGACGTGCTCTCGATCGCGAGGAGTGTGGGGGTCGCGATCCTCGTCACGGCCACGATGCTCCTCGTGGGACGCTGGGCCGTGCCACGCGTGCTCGCGCGCATCGCCGAGATGCGCAACCAGGAGATCTTTACCCTCGTGGTGGTCGCCATCGGCCTCGGCGCGGCCTTCGTGACCTCGTCGTTCGGGTTGTCGCTCGCCCTGGGCTCGTTCCTCGCGGGGCTCATTATCTCCGAGTCGGAGTACGGGCTGCAGGCGCTCTCCGACGTGCTGCCGTTCCGCGACACCTTCAGCGGGATCTTCTTCATCTCGGTGGGGATGCTGCTCGACGTGCGCTATGTGGCGACCCATGCGCTGGAGGTGTTGGCGGTCGCGTTGGGGATCATCGTCCTCAAGACGCTCATCGCCTGGGTCGTCGTCCGCTTCGTGCGTCGCTCGATGCGCGTGGGGTTGGTGGCCGGGATCGGGCTGGCGCAGGTGGGAGAGTTCTCCTTCGTCCTCGCGTCGAGCGCCATCGCGTTAGGCATCATGGACCAGCCGCACTACCAGCTGTTCCTCGGCGCGGCGGTCGTCACGATGCTGGTCGCCCCGTTCGCGGTGGGGGCCGCCCCCGAGATCGCCGACCGGGTCTTCACGCTGCGTGCGATGCCGACGATGGAGTTCGCCACGCGCGAGGTGCGGGCGGCGGGCCCCGCGACCGACCACGTGATCATCGTCGGCTACGGCCTCAACGGGCGCAACCTGGCGCGGGCGCTGCGCCGGGCCCGCATTCCGTACGTCATCCTCGACTCCAACGGGGCACTCGTCAGGCAGGCGCGGCTCGCCCGCGAACCGATCTTCTTCGGCGACGGGACGCGCGCCGAGGTGCTCGACCGGGTGGGGCTCAAGCGCGCGCGGGTGATTGTCTTCGCCATCGCCTCGGTGGGTGACGAACGCCGCGCCGTGGTGGTCGCGCGGCACCACAATCCCACCGTCCACATCGTCACGCGCACGCGCTACGTCTCCGAGATCACCGAGCTGCAACGCCTCGGGGCCAACGAAGTCGTGCCGGAGGAGTTCGAGACCTCGCTCGAGATCTTTGCCCGCGTGCTGCGTCGCTTCGACATCCCGGCGTCGCGCATTCGCGAAGCCGCCGACGAGGCGCGCCGCGACCACTACGAGGTGCTGCGCGAGCGCGGAGCCATCATCGCCCCCATGGACGAGGTGCTGTCGCGCATCGGGGCGCGGCTCGACCTCGAGGTCGTCGTGGCGCGCGCCGGAGGCGAGGCCATCGGCCACACGGCGCGCGAGCTGAAGCTGCGATCGCGCACGGGCGCCATCGCCGCTGCCGTGCTGCGACATGGCGAGGGGGTCTTCCAGCCCATCGGTGACATCGTCATCGAGGATGGCGACGAGGTGGTGCTGGTCGGCGATTCGCGCGCCCTCGCTGAGGCGACGCCGATCTTCCGCCCGGTGACGCGCATGATGACGGCGATGCACGCGATTCCCTAGCGGTCGACCAGCGGTGCACTGGCCTGTAGCTTCCCAGTCGATGTCAGGCCCCTCGAGTTCCGCTGTGCCTCCAAGCATTCCCGTCGCCCGCAGCAGCGTCCTGTCGCCGGGGATCCGGGCGATGGCCATCGGCGCTTGGTGGTTCGCGGTGATGGGGCTGTTCGTGAAGCTGGCGGGACGGCGCCTTCCGTCGTCGCAGGTGGTCCTCGTGCGCGCGGCGCTCACGCTGGCGATGAGCTGGTGGGCGGTGCGCCAGGCTGGGCTCCCCTCCATCTGGGGGACCCATCGCCGCCTTCTCCTCGTGCGCGGCGCCCTTGGCGCCATCGGGATCAACTGCTTCTACTGGTCGCTCGTGCACCTCCCACTCGGCGAGGCGACGCTCATCCAGTACACCAACCCCATCTTCGCCACGATCCTGGCGGCGCTTTGGGTGGGGGAACGTGTCCGGCCAGGTGAGCTGGCCTGCCTGGCCATGGCGATGGTCGGCGTGATTCTCATCACGCGCCCGGGCTTCCTCTTCGGAAGCGCCGCCTCGGTCTACGACACGCGAGACATCGCCATCGCCCTCTTCGGCGCCGTGTGCTCGGGGGCCGCCTACGCCGCGGTACGCAAGATGGGGAACCGCGAGCACCCCGCCGTCGTCGTCTTCTACCTTCCGCTCGTCACCTTTCCCATCGCCATCCCCTTCGCTTCCTCCAACTGGCTCGTGCCGACGCCGGCGGAGTGGGCGATCCTGCTCGGCGTGGGAGTGTCGACCCAGTTGGCGCAGGTCTACATGACGCGCGGGCTGCAGGCCGAGACGGCGGTGCGTGCCACGACGACGGGCTACCTGCAGATCGTCTTCGCCGGGTTGTGGGGGGCGCTGCTGCTGCATGAGCGACCGTCGGCGTGGACGCTCGTCGGGGCGGCGGTGATCGTGGGCAGTGCACTCGTCCTGGCCTTCGGGAAGGCGCACGCCGACGTCGGCGACGAGTAGCGCGCGCCTGCCTAACGGCGAACCGCTCGACGCGTCACGGCACCGGCGGCCCTCCCCACTCCTTCCCCAGCCGCGCCATCAACCCCGCGTACATCTCGATTGCGTTCCACAGGTTCTGCACGCGCAGGTTCTCGTTGGCGGCGTGCTGGTTGTTGTCGGCGTTGGCGATGGGGAGCGTGACCACCGGGACGCCGAGCACCTCGGTGAAGAGGTAGCTCGGCCCCGACCCGCCGAGCGTCGGGACGAGGAGCGGCGGCGTGCGGGCTCCGTCGGACACCGCGGTGACCAGCGCGCGCGAGAACGGGTCGTCCATGTGCGCGCGCTGCGCGGGGTAGCCGCTTTCCCACTGCAGTCGGGCGATGCGCGGGTGCGTGAGACGTTCGCTGGTGGATGGGGTGTCGCTCACGATGTGCCACCCCTTGGTCCGCAGGTGCTTCTCGACCAGTTCGCGGACGCGCGCCGGCGTCTGGTTGGGGACGAGGCGGAAGTCGAACGAGGCGAAGGCCTCGGTGGAGATCGTGTTGGAGCCGAGTTCCTGCACCCCGCCCACGCGCAGGCCGCGCAGGTTGAGTGCGGGACGCATGATGCGCTCGGCGAGCAGGGCGTTGTTGCCTTCGGTCCTGGCCAGCCCTAACGAGCGGCGCAACGTGGTGTCCACCAGCGGGAGCCCGGCGACTGCCTTGCGTTCGGCGGCGCTGAGCGGGCGCACGTCGGCGTAGAAGCCGGGGATGAGGATCTCGCCGTCGTCGCTGCGCAGGCTGGCCACGAGGTGCGCGAGCAGCATCCCGGGGTTCGGCGCCCAGTTGCCGTAGTGCCCGCTGTGCAGCGGGCGAGTGGGGCCGTAGACCGTCACCTCGAGTCCTGTCACCCCGCGCAGCCCAAAGACGAGTTGCTGGTCCCCGCCCTGGTGCACCGGGCCGTCGCAGAAGAGCCAGGCGTCGCCCTTGAGCAGCGTCTTGTACTTCTCGAGGATCGCCTTGAGATGCCCCGATCCCGCTTCCTCTTCCCCCTCGAAGAAGAACTTGATGTTGAGCGAGGCGCCGGCACCGCGCGCGCGGAGCGCGTCGAGGGCGGTGAGCATCGCGATGATCGATCCCTTGTCGTCGCTCGCGGAGCGCGCGTAGATGCGCGACTCGCCGTCGGCGCGTTGCCCATCGGCGGGAAAGGGGATCTCGCGCCCGCCCTGGTACAGCGCCTTGTCGCGCAGCACCGGCGTGAACGGCCCGCCCCCCACCCACTGCTTCGGGTCGACCGGCTGCCCGTCGTAGTGGGCATACAGCACGACCGTGCGCGTGGCGCCCGGGACCAGGAGCTCGCCGTACACCGACGGCGGCCCACCAGGAACCTCGAGGAGCTGCGTGTTGGTGGCGCCGCGCTTGCGCAGCAGCTCCAGCAGGAGCGCGGCGTTGCGACGGATGTTGACGCTGTCGCTGGCGACGTTAGGCAGCGACAGGAGCGTGGTGAACTCGCGCAGGATCGCCGCTTCGTTGGCTTCGCGATACGCGCGCGCCGCCTCGCGGGCGGCGCGGCCGGAGAGCTCCTGCGCCGTGGCCGCCGTTGCGGCCGTCGACAGGAATGCCAGGGAGGCGAGGAGCGCCACGACGACGCGGCGCGTGCGATGCGCCCGCGGTGTCGTGGCCATCAGCGGCGAGGTCGTCGTCGCGCGCGGCAGGTGCATGGTCGTGCGTCCAATGAAAAGGCCGCCCGAAGCTGTCTGGGCGGCCGAAGCAATGGAAGGGGCGTGGTCGAACGGTGCGATCGCGATGCCGAGTGGTGCGTCGCGCGTGTCCTACGGATGCGTCTCGTTCGGCACCAGGAGGTCGTGCGGGAGCGCGCGCGCGAGGCGTACCCCCATCACGCTCGAGCGCAGGTCGCGCCAATACGGACTCTCGAAGCGCACGATCTCGCCCGGCGATTCCCACTGACCATCGGCCCAGTGCAGCGAGACGATCACTTCCTGTCCCACGCAGGCATCCAGCGCCGACGGGACCTCCATCAGGAGTCCGTGATCGCTGACGTTGATCGTCTCCGACTTGGAGCTGATGAAATGGTGATCCGAGTCGACGTCCTTGAGGCGGACTTCGACGTGACGCTCGATGCGCGTCTGGAACGGGCGTGTCGGCGTAAGACTGGGCACACGATTCTCCATGGGGACACCTCTCCCCACAGTATCGGCGCAACGTCGACTCGCTGAACCGGGCGGGACCGCCGTGCGTCGTCCCTCCCTGCGACGCGGGGGCCCCGCAACCTGCGGCGCCCCCATGATCACCACGAATGAGACAGCTCCAACGAGCCTACGCGCGCTTCCGGATCTCCATCGATCCGTTGCCGGTCGACATGCGGAGGCGGCGCCCGCCATTCCCGATCGTCCCGCGCAGCCGCGACGGGGTGAGCTTCCCACGGATGGTGATGGGGAAGTCGGTCGTGATGCGCCCATTGCCGCTGTTCGCCTCGACCTCGGCCGAGAAGTCGGCGGGGACGACGACCTCGACGCGGCCGTTGCCCGAGGAGAATTCCATGTCCTCGCTCCCGGTGAGCTGGTCCATCGAGACGCGGATGTCGCCGTTGCCCGACGAGGCGTTGACCGGCCCGTTGACCGTCCCGATGGTCACGTCGCCATTTCCGGAGCGCGCGTCGACCGGGCCGCCGGCCTTGTCCACCGAGACCTCGCCGTTGCCTGACGAGGCGTCGACGCGACCGCTGACCCCGGAGACCCTGACTCGCCCATTCCCGCTGGAGACCCGCGCCTCGGCCAGGTTCGCGTTCACCGAGATGTCGCCGTTGCCACTCGTGGTGCGCAGGCGCGCGCCGCGCGGCAGCCGGACCGTCATCGTCAGGCGCAACGACTCCCGCCGACCCCAGTTCCAGCGCCGGTTGCTACGGCCGTTGAAGCCGTCGGCGTCGCAGGCGTCGTCATCCGAGTACACCGCGCAGATGGTGACGTCGTTGCCGTCGCGTCGCACGGTGAAGCCCACGTCCTCCAGGCGGCCGCGGCGCTCGTCCTTCTCGGCGCGGAAGTCGACCGTCTCCCCAGTCCCCTCGGTAATGGTGATGTCGCCCACGCGGGCGTAGAGGCGGATGGTGCCGCCGCTGCCCAGGCGTTCGCTGACGGAGAAGACGCGCTCCTTGACCCCTTGCAGCTGCTGGGCCGAGAGGAGCGCCGGAGCGATGGCGATGGTGACAGCGGCGAACGCGAGGTGCGGGAGTGGGCGGCGCATGGCGGGGAGGCTGAAAGGGTTCACTCCCTCAGACATCGGGCACCGCCGTGGGGTTTGTAGCGACCGCCCAGCGGGTGTGTTCAGCCCTCGTCGCTCCCAGGACGCTCGGCCCCGGTCGTGCGCCGGCGCGCTGTCGGCTAGAGCAGGAGCAACCCGCTCCGTGCCCCGATGGCGACCGCTTCGGCCCGGGTGTCGGCGCCCAGCTTCTGGAAGATCGATGCGACGTGCGTCTTGACCGTGTGCTCGGAGATCCCCAGTCGGGCGGCGACGATCTTGTTGCCCAGCCCTTCGGCGAGCAGGGCGAGGATCTCCCGTTCGCGAGGCGAGAGGGGGGCCGACGCGATCGCGTTCGTGAGTCGCGGCGCCGAGCGGGCGGGGGAGCTGGTGAGGGCGCTGGCCACGGTGGCCGGCACGACTGCGAGCCCCGCGTGCACCGCCTCGATTGCGGCGAGGATCTCGCGCCCCTCGGCGTCGCGCGGAAGCACGGCGCGGGCCCCGCGCCGTACCCAGTCGCCCACCTCGTGCGCGTCGGCATCGACCAGGAGGAGCCAGCGGTGCCCCGACGCATCACTATCGATGGCGCTCGGGAGGGCGAAACGATCGGGCCGGTCGACCACCGCGACGACGACCTCGACGTCGGCCCCCTCGAGCGTTTCGGCGATGTCGTCGAGGTGCGCGATGCGTTCGACCACGGTGAAGGCGCCATCGCGCATCACCAGGGCCTCGAGTCCGGCCAGAAGCATCGCCGACGGGGCGGCGAGGGCGAGTCGAATCACCCGGGGCGCCCCGTCAGGCGGCGAGCGGGGTGGTGTACGACACGGCGCCGCTGCGCGCCGCGTCGCGCAGGAAGGCGCGCACCACCGTGCTGGCGATGGCGACGCCGAGCCCGCCGACAATCATCGCATTGATCCCCACCACGCGCCCTGACGTGTCGACCAGTGGTCCCCCCGAGTTGCCCGGGGCCAGCCTAACGTCGGCGGCGATGTAGCGCGGCATTCCGCGCGTCGTGGTGACGGCGTGCACGACGCCGAGCGTGAGCGCGTGCGCCACGCCTAACGGGTGACCGAGCGCGAGCACGAGCGAACCGGCGCGCAACGACTCGGCGTCGCCGACCGGGGCGGCGACCAGTCCGGCGGCGTCGATGCTGATGAGCGCCAGATCGCGGCGCGCATCGTGGGCGACGACGCGTCCCTCGAACTCCCCGGCCCCGCCTACCGAGAGGACCGGGCGGGGGTCACGCACCACGTGGGCGTTGGTCACGACGAGGCCGTCCGGATGCCAGACGACACCCGACCCCAACGCCGTGCCGTTGCGGCTGGCGATTTGCACGGTGTAGCCGCGCACCAGCGCCGCCAGCCCGTCGAGTTCGAGCCCCGCCGCGAGGGCGGGGGAGAGAAACGATGTTGAATCCATGTCATCCCTCGTGTCAGCGATCGCTACGCGTCTGTCGTTCACCCACGGTGACGGCGATGTCCTGCGGGGCGCCGCCGCGCAGCACGCGCAGCGTCACCGACGTGCCGACGCGGTCGCCCGTCAGGGCGGCGAGCAGCTCGGACGGATCGGCCACCGCCTCCCCTGCACAGGCAACCACCACGTCGCCCAGGGAGATCCCGGCGGCGTGCGCGGGTGCCCCTTCCTCGATCGACACGACCATGAGCCCCACCTCGCGGGGCAGGGCGTGCGCCGCAACGACGCCGGCGGGCAGTCGTACCGGCTGCACCCCTAACCCGATGTAGCCGCGCCGCACGCGTCCCGACGTCAGCAGCTGCTCGGCGACACGCTCGACGGTGGCCAGCGGGATCGTCATGGCCGAGGCGCGCGCGAGTCCCGAGGAGTTGAGCCCGACCATTCGCCCGCTGGCATCGATCGCCGCGCCGCCCGAGAAGCCGTCGTAGATGGCGAGGTCGAGGCGGATGAACTGGTCGATGCGTCCACCGTGCCAGGTGCGCCACTCGCCGCCGGTGGCGCTGACGACGCCAAGCGCCGCGGTGACCGCGGGGCCGGGCATGCCTAACGCCAGCACGAGCTGGCCGACGCGAGCGGCGCCGGTGGCCGCACGCTCGATGGGGACGCCGACCTCGCTGTTGAGTCGCAGGACGGCGATGTCGGTGGTGGGGTCGCGCCCGGCGAGCGTCGCGCCGACGGAGGTCCCGTCGGCGAGTGTGACCGTGATCCGCTCCTCTCGCTGGATGGTGTGGTGCGCCGTGACGACGATCCCCGGGCGCCAGATGACGCCGGTCGACGGAATGCGCCGGCGGGCGTGGATCGCGACGAGGGAGTGGGACGCCTTGGCGACGGCAGCGGCGAGGTCGTCAGAGAGCGACTGGAGCACGGAGGGGGTCGTGGGAGCGGGTGTTGATGCGGGAGTTGATGCGGGATTTGAAGCGGACATGGCACGGCCTCACAGGAGATGCGGCGCGGGGGAGCGCGAGGTGACAGGGCGCAATGTGCCGGCGTGCGGTGGGAGCGCCTATCGGCCGTTCGAGCGGGTGGGGGATCGGGCGTTCGCGGGAGCCGAGCGTCGGTAGAGTCGGTGGGATTCCGGCAGCGGCGTGGGGGCCCCCCCCAAAACAACGCTACCACCCGCCCCGCTCACCTCCGTCATCCATTCATTCCCCACCGTACCGCCAGCACGCATTCTCCCGGAGTCCCGAACGGAAAAGCCGGCTCCATCCCTCGGAGCCGGCTTCCACTCCCCTGCTGTACGTACTCCTGATTGCCGGGATCGCTCCCGGCGCGCGCGACTCAGCCCTCGACCTGCTTCGTCTCGCTCGCGGTGCTGATCTGGATCTTGCGCGGCTTGGCCGCCTCGGACTTGGGGATGCGGATCGTCAGCACCCCGGCGTCGAACGTCGCCGAGATGTTGTCGCCGGCCACGTGCTGCGGAAAGCGCAACGAGCGCGTGAACGTCCCCCAGTCGCGCTCGGCGAAGAAGACGCGCACCTCCCCCTTCTCCGGAGCACGGATGCTGCGTTCGCGCTCGCCACGAATGCTGAGCGTGTTCTTCTCGAAGCCGATGTCGACCGACTCGGCCTTCACGCCGGGAAGGTCCAGCTGCACCAGGTACTCACCCTCGGTCTCCCAGGCGTCGAGCTCGGGAACCCAGCTGGGCTGGGCGGCCGTCTTTCCAAGCGCGTCGGGCGACCCGTTCACGAACGCCTGATCCATGGCCCGGCTGAGGGTAACCATGCGGTCGAGCATCGTGTTGAGCGGCGTGATGGTAACCATACGACTACCTCCTGTGGGTTTGG
>Ga0075156_10001193_pt1 | contig 14037 bp, 10 predicted proteins | sample JI81AbrownDNA_FD_70966 | JGI IMG/M metagenome (GOLD analysis project Ga0075156, IMG submission 70966) | Wastewater effluent complex algal communities from Wisconsin, to seasonally profile nutrient transformation and Carbon sequestration -... | ecosystem: Engineered > WWTP > Effluent > Algae...
GCCGCCGCCGAGAGCGGGTGGGACTTCTCCAGTCGGTGGATGCGTGACCCGAAGGACCTCCGGTCGCTCGAGACCACCAACATCGCCCCGGTCGACCTCAACGCCTTGCTCTACAACACCGAGCGCACCATTGCGGCGTTGCTCCGCGTGCGCAACGGGACCGGCGACCGTGCCATGGCGGAGCGCCACGAGCAGGCCGCGACGCGGCGGCGCTCCGCGCTGCAGGCGCACGCCTACGACGCGCGCGAGGGCTTCTTCTTCGACGTGCGGTGGACCACGGGGGAACGCGTGATCGACCGCCCGACGCTGGCCGCGTCAGCGGCGCTGTACTTCGGGGTTGCAACTGACGAGCAAGGGAAGGCGGTGGCCGCGCGACTCGAGCGCGACTTCCTCAAGGCCGGAGGCTTCGCCACGACGCTGATCAACTCCGGCCAGCAATGGGATGCGCCCAATGGCTGGCCGCCGCTGCAGTGGCTGTCGATGGAAGGGGTCCGGCGCTACGGGCGCACCGACCTGGCCAACACCGCGCGCGACCGCTGGCTCGCCCTCAACCGGCGCACCTACGCGGCGACCGGGAAGATGACCGAGAAGTACGACGTGCTGGACATGGCGCGCGCCGCCGGCGGCGGCGAGTATCCCAACCAGGACGGCTTCGGCTGGAGCAATGGCGTCGCCCTGGCGTTGGCGGCACAGGCGGCGCGGATCCAGTAGCGCGCACCGGCCGCCAGCTGCCACTCCGCGCCACGTCGAGAGCGACGGCGCCCCTACGACATCACGCTACGGCGCCACCTTGGCCGCCGTCGACAAACGCCCGGTTACCGGCGCCATCCCCTCCACCCACAGCACCACCGTCGACCCCGGGCCGTCGACCATCGGGTCGGCCCGGTCGATGATGACGGTGAAGGCCCGGTCGCCATCCAGGTCGGTGGCGCCGCGCACCCGTGCCCGCCCCGTGACGCTCGCCCACCCGGGCGCCACCTGCAGCGTCCCGAACGAGGACGACTCGATCGTCATACCGCCCGCACTCGTCAGGCGGAGGCGTCCCGAGGCCGAGGGCGCCTTGCTCGCCTGCGAGATCGACACGGAGATCGTGTGTGGTGCACCGCCCGCGACGACAAGCGATCCTGCCGCCGCCACCTGCCGTGCACTCGTCAGGCGCTGCACCCGGCTGGGCTCATGCGGCGTGCGGCGCAGCGCCCTGCCGCCACGCTCGCCCGTCACCTTCCCGTCCTTGAGCGCCACGACGCCGTTCACCAGCACCACGCGAATCCCCTCCGACAGCGCATCCGGCTTCTCGTACGTCGCGCGGTCGATCACCGTCGCGGTGTCGAAGACCGCGATGTCGGCCGCCATCCCCGGGGCGATCAGCCCGCGGTCGGCTACCCCCATGATCGCCGCCGGGAGCCCACTCATCTTGCGCACCGCGTTCTCCCACGTGAGCACCTTCGTCTCGCGCACGTAGTGCCCGAGGATGCGCGGGAAGGTCCCGAAGCCGCGCGGGTGTGCCTTGGTCTCCTTCCAGGCGCCGCAGTCGCAGGCCACCGCGATGTCCGGGTGCTGCAGGAAACGCACGAGGTCCTCCTCGGCGCCGAAGGTCGCGATCATCGACGGATACTCCGTCTCCAGCACCGAGACGACCGCTTCGCCCGGCGTCGAGAGTCCGCGCTCCTTCATGATGTCGGAGATGCGGCGCCCCGTCTCGTTGAGCACGATCCCTTCGGGGCCGGTGAATCGCGCGGCGATTCCTTCGTTGGATTCGGCGATGATCTTCGCGCGCAACGCCGGGTCCTTGAAGCGCTCGCGCATCTTCGCCACGCCGCCGTCCTGGGCCCAGCCGGGGATGATCAAGGCGGCCAACGCCGTCTGCCCGGCAAGGTACGGATAGATGTCGGCGGCCACGGGCTGCCCGGCCGCCGTCGACTGGTTCATCATCGCGACGATCGACGGCGAGCTGCCGCGGGCGCGCCCCTGCGCCTTCATGTGCGTGAAGACGGGGAGCAGGCCGGTGGCGTTGCCGATCGTCATCGTCTCCTCCATCGCACTGCGCGAGCTGTATCCCGACTCCGGCGTTAGGCGGTCGTGGTTGGGGAAGAAGCTGCGCCACGGGCGCGTGGGCTTGAGGATCTGGATCACCTCGGCCGTCGTCGCGAAGTACGCGGGCTTGTAGTCGAGTCCCGCCGCCACGCCGTACGCCCCCTTCGCCAGGTTGGCGAGGATGATCGCCGTCACGCGCGCCGTCTCGTCAGGCGTCGGACGATGGTCGCTGGGCCCCATGACGCTGGTCCACGCCGTGTTGAAGCCGGTGCTCGCGGCCACGTTGACCGCGAGCCCCCCCTTCTCGAACGCCGCGAGCTGCGGGGCGATGTCGACCGGGCCGGCGCCGTCGGCGTTCACCAGCTCCGTCGTCACCCCCTGCGTCAGCATGTTCTCGGCAGTTGGTAGGACGCCGGGGTTGGCGTGCGAATGGATGTTGAGGAACCCTGGGGCAACGAAGAGGCCGCGTACGTCGATCTCGGTACGCGCCGCGGCCCGCGCCAGGTCGCCGACGCGGGCGATGTGGCCACGCGTGATGGCGACATCGGCACGGCGGCGCGGACCGCCGGTTCCATCCACGACCGTCCCGCCACGCAGGATGATGTCGTAGGCGGGGGCGCTCGACTGAGCGGCGCTGACGTGCGGGAGAACGATGAGCGCAAGCGCGCCGGCGAGGAACGCCGTGGCTCGAGTGTGCGAGAAACGTCGCGTCATGTGATGAGTCTGCGGGAGTGCGCGTTGCGCAGGAGGCGATACGCCATGAAACTCGGTGCGATCTGTCTCGGTCGCTAGAGGAACGGCGCGACGTTGCGCCTCGCGTGCCTCCCGCCCAGGCATGACGCACCCTCCTAGGCGTTCACCTCCTGCGCCGCTGTGAGCCGCGTGGGCGCCACGCGTCGGCCGCGCCCGGACACACCGAGACACGGACTCCAGGAGACGCGGCCGCCGTTTCATCGGGACGTTTCGTGGCCCGTGGCGGCGTTTCATCGCGGCGCCTTCCTCCCGTCATGTGTCGGCGCGCCGACGCGCCAACTGCTTGGCGCGTGGCGTGTTGCACTCGTGAGTGCCATCGCGACTGGCCGCGGCGCCGAACCTGCCTAACCCATGGGCAACCGCACGAACAACGCACATCCAACCTTCGCACCGAGGTTCGTTGACGATGAAACTCTCTCGCATGCTCCCCGTCGTAGCCGTTCTCGCGGCGTGCAGCACCAACGATGACCTGACGTCGTCGCTCCCGTTGGCCCCGAACGCCGACCGGGTGGAAGGCAACGCCGTCACGGGCCAGGTCTATACGGCGACCAACAGTGCGGCCGGTAACGCCGTGTTGGTCTTCAATCGTGCGTCTGACGGGGCCCTGTCACCGGCGGGCTCGTTCGCCACCAACGGCATGGGAAGCGGCTCCGGACTCGGCAACCAGAACGGCGTGATCATCTCCAGTTCCGGTCGCGAGCTGCTCGTGGTGAATGCCGCCAGCAACAGCGTCACCTCCTTCCGGATTCGCCCGAATGGTTCGCTGGAGCGCGTCGGCACGTGGCCAAGTGGCGGAATGCAGCCGATCAGCATCGCCGAGTGGGGCGGAGTGGTGTACGTGCTCAATGCGGGTGGAAGTGGGGGCATTGCCGGCTTCCGACTGCTGAACGGCCGGCTGTCGCCGATCGCCGGCTCCGCGCGGGCGCTGAGCCAGGCGGGAGCGGGCCCGGCGCAGATCCAGTTTGCCCGTGGAGGCACCCTCCTCGTGGTGACCGAGAAGGCGACCAATCGCATCACGACTTACACGGTGGGACGACTGGGCGTCGCAAGCGCCCCGATCGTGTCGGCATCCAACGGCCAGACGCCGTTTGGCTTCGCCGTCGTGAACGGACTCCTGATCGTCTCGGAAGCGTTTGGTGGCGCCACGGACGCAAGCGCGCTCTCTTCGTACGAAGTGTCGCGCACCGGCCAGGTGCGCCTCATCAGCGGGTCGGTCGGTACCACGGAGACCGCGGCGTGCTGGGTCGCGGTCACGGGCGATGGGCGCTTTGCGTACACCACGAACACCGGGAGCAACTCGATCAGTGGCTACGCCATCAAGGGTGGCACGATCACCCTGCTCGACAACGACGGCGTGACGGCGACGACAGCGGGAGGTCCGATCGACCTCGCCGTGTCGCGCGACAGCAAGTACATCTATGCGCTCACCGCGCGCGGGAACGCCATCGACGCCTTCGAGGTGTCCCCGAGCGGCGCTCTCACGCCAGTAAACGGTGGCGCGGTCGGGCTCCCGCCGGGAACAAACGGATTGGCGGCTCGCTAACTCTCCTGTGGGCGGATCGCGGACTGCCTCTGTGCTCCGCGATCCGTCACGCAGTCACCTCAACGGGTACCCGTGAGCAGTTCCTCGTCCCCTTCCGCCTCGACTCCCTCACGGATCACCCTCAACAGCGCCCTGCTCGCGGCGATCGCGCTGTCGGTTCTGGTGGCCATGGTCCCAGCGGCGATCGCACTCGATCGCCGCCTGGCCGCGTCGCTCATCGCCCGGGCGCGCGCGGACCTGGAGACGGCGCCGAAGCTGCTGGCGGACCGGAACGCGACCTACTTCGATGCGCTCATGATGCGCGCCAAGGACCTCGCGCACGCCCCGGGACTCGCCGAGGCGGTCGCTCGCGGTGACCGGGCGGGAATGCTCGCCATCCTCGAGATCGTTCGGCCGTCGCTGGGAGCGGCATCGCTGCTCGTGTCCTCGCCGGACTCGGCGATGAGTCTCGGCTCGCGCCCGGATTCCTCGCTCATTCAGCAGACGCGCGCGGGACGAATGCCGGTCGAGCTCTGGTCTGACGGAACGGTCCTCCGAACCGTCGCGCTCGCGCCGCTCGAGCTGCAGGGTCGCTGGATCGGCGCCGCGGGCGTCACGCTCCCCCTCGACGACGACGAGGTGATCGGACTCAAGGGACTCCTGCGCGCCGATCTGATCATCGCAGCGGCGCCGGGTGAGTTCGTTTCCGCCACGACGCTCGATACGGCGCTGGCGACGGCAATTCTCGCGCGAATGCGCTCGCCCGCGGGCGACACCCTCACACGCGAAATCGAAGTGGCCGACGCCCGCTACCTGGTCGTTCGCACCAAGCTCGCGAATGCCGGCTCGGCCACCTTCGTGCGATCGATCGCGCAGGAGCTCGCGGTGCTCCCGGCATTGCGACGAACCGCTGCGATCGCCTCGACGGCGGCAGTCGCCGTCGCGCTCCTGCTCGCGGCCTGGCTGTCGCGGCGCATTTCGCGGCCGGTGCGTCAGCTCGCCGCCGCAGCCGAGGCCATTGGCGCCGGTTCGTTTGACACGGTACTCCCGGAGTCGCGCTTGTCGGAGGTCGCCACGGTCTCCGAGCGATTTCACGAGATGAGAGAGGCGCTCCGATCGCGACTCGTGCAGCTGCGGGAATCCAACGAGGCCCTGCAGGAGCGCAGTGCGCGGCTCCAGGCGCTGCAGGCCGACCTCCTGCAGCGAGAACGGCTTGCCGCCGCCGGGCGGCTCGTCGCGCAGCTCGCGCACGAGATCCGCAATCCCGTCGCGTCGCTGCGCAACTGCCTCGAGGTCGTGCGCCGACGTCTGGCCAACGATCCCGAAGGGCTCGAGTTCGCCGACCTGGCCATCAACGAACTCCTGCGCATGCACGAACTGGCGGAACAGATGCTCGACGTCAGCCGACCGCGCCCGGGTGCGCCGGCCCTGTGCGCGCCGGTGACGACGGCGCGTGACGTCGTGCGCCTGGTCACCGCGGGTGTCTCGTCCGAGGAGTTCCAGGTGAGCGTCAGCGGCGATCCGAAGCTGTATGCGGCGATCGCCGGTGACGCGCTCAAGCAAGTCCTGCTCAACCTGGTGCAGAACGCGCGCGAGGCAGCAAGCGAATGCGGAGCGGAGCGCACTGAGCGTGGGTCGCGTGTGACGATCGCGGTCGCGCGTGACGCGACGGGCATCACGATCATCGTCGACGACAACGGCCCGGGGATCGCCGCCGACAAGCGAGAGCGTGTCTTCGACCCGTTCTACAGTACCAAGAGCGACCTGCAGGGCGTGGGGCTGGGGCTCTTCGTCGCTGAAGGGCTCGTGCGGAGCGCCGGTGGGCGCATCGGTGTCAGCGATGCGCCTGGCGGCGGAGCGCGCTTCACACTGGTCCTGCCTGAGTCCACGGCGTTGGCACTCGACTCACGCGTCGAGGGTACCGCGGCGGAGACCGCCGGCGCGTCCGCGGAAGCGCACGACGCGAGAGCAGGATGACGGCGACTCGACGGATCCTCGTCGTCGACGACGACCGCGCCTTTCGGCTCTCCACGTGTGCGCTGCTGCGGCACGACGGGTATCAGGCCGACGATGCGGCCGACGGCGCCGCCGCCGCCGAGGCCCTTCGCGCCCGGCACTACGACCTGATGCTGCTCGACCTCAAGATGCCCGGCATCGACGGCTTGCAGCTGCTGGAAACGCTGCGCATACGGGGACACACCGTCCCCATCCTGATGATCAGCGGTGTCGGGACCGTCGAGCTGGCCGTTCGATCGCTGCACCTGGGCGCGGATGACTTCCTGACCAAGCCGGTCGAGCCGGATATCCTGGCCGGCCGTGTGGCGGAGCTCCTCGACAGTCGCCCCAGCGGCGATGCGCGCGCGCACGCCGGACGCGAGATCATCGGTCGCGCCGCGGCGATGCAGGACGTCCTGAGTCGCCTCGAGCGCGTGGCGCCCTTGTCGACGACGGTACTCATCTCGGGTGAGACGGGGGTCGGCAAGGAGCTGGTGGCGCGCGCTGTCCATCGGTTGTCGGACCGTCGCGACGCAGCCTTCGTCGCCGTCAACTGCGGTGCGCTCTCCGAATCGCTCCTCGAGAGTGAACTCTTCGGCCACGCGCGTGGTTCGTTCACCGGCGCCGTACGCGACCGCATCGGCGTCATCGAATCCGCGCATGGCGGCACGCTCTTCCTGGACGAGGTCGGCGAGATGAGCCTCGCCGTGCAGCAGCGCCTGCTGCGCGTCCTCCAGGAGCGTGAGGTGCAACGCGTTGGGGCGAGTCGTCCCGTGCCGGTGGACATAAGGGTGGTGACCGCGACCAATCGCGACTTGCGCAGCCTCGTGCACGAGCGGCGCTTTCGTGAGGACCTGTACTACCGTCTTGCGGTCTTCACGATCGACGTCCCGCCGCTTCGCGATCGTCGCGAGGATATTCCGTTGCTCGCCCAACACGCGCTCGAACGTCTGCGCGCTCGTGTGCCGCAGTGGAGCGAGCTGGCGTGCTCGCCGCTCGCCCTGCGAGCCATGCGTGCGTTCGATTGGCCGGGCAACGTGCGGCACTTGCTCGGGGCCATCGAGAGCGCCGCTGTGCTGGCAGAAGGCCGCCGCATCGAGCTGCAGCATCTTCCCGAGGAGGTGCGGGAATCGCTCGAGGGCGCCGCACCGCCTCGATATCGCGCGCCCGATGACGAGTTGCAGGAACGCGACAGAATTCTCGGGGCGCTCGACCAGTGTGGGGGCTCCCCGACGCGAGCCGCCGACCTGCTCGGGATGGGACGAACGACGCTCTGGCGCAAGCTCAGGGCGCTCGGAATCGACGGGACAGACACGTAGGCGTGGGCCCTCGTCGAGCGCTTCGAACGCGCTATTCGTTGACCTTCAGCACCACGATCCCCGCCACCACCAGCGCCGTCCCCACGAGCTGCGCCAGGTTCACGCGCTCGTGGAGCATCACGGCGGCCAGGCCGAGCGCCAGCACCGCTTCCAGTCCCAGCACCACCGCGTAGGCCACGCTCATCTTCCCCGTGGCCATCCCCAGCGTCTGCAGCGTCGCCCCACCGGCGAAGGTCGCGTAGACCAGGAACGAGGGTTGCCACAGTGTCAGCGACTGCGACTGCTTCATGGCCACACCACCCAGCACGTACAGCACGGCGGCGCCGATCAGGAGGACAAACGGGGGCATTCGTGACCGACCGGCGAGAGGGGATGGCGGAAACTACGGTGTCGCCACATCGAGCGCCGCACCGCTGGCGACAACCGCGTCCACGATGGCCGACAGCTCGTGCAGTGCGGCCGTGGGGTTGAGCAACGTCAGCTTGAGCGTCGTGCGGTCGCGCACCTTTGTCACGCCGATCACCGCCACGCCCCGCCGGAACAGGTCGTCACGGATCAACGTGTTGAGCTGGTCGTCCCGTGTGGCAGCGTGGCCCTCCGCCCCCGCTTGCCGCTGGCGGCGATAGCGAAAGAGGACGCACGAGAGCTGCTCCGGCGCATGCACCAGCTCCAGCGACGGATGCGCCGCGATCACGGCGGCCACCGATTGCGCCAGGGCGCAGGTCTGGTCGATGAGCGCGGCCAGCTTCTCACGCCCCAGCACGCGCATCGTCATCCACAGCTTGAGCGCGTCGAAGCGCCGCGTGGTGAGCACGGAGCGGTTCACCAGGTCGGGGATCCCGTCGGTGGCGTGGCTCTCGGGATTGAGGTAGTCGGCGTACGTCGTGAGCAGCTCGTAGTGGGCGGCGTCGCGCAACAGGAAGGCGCCGCAGCTGATCGGCTGCCACAGCAGCTTGTGAAAGTCGAGCGTGATCGAGTCGGCGCGGTCGAGTCCGGCCAGCGCTGTCGCGCCCCGTGGCGAGAAGAGCAACGCCCCTCCGTACGCGGCATCCACGTGGAACCAGGCTCCGCACCGCTCGGCCGCATCGGCCAGTGCGCCTAACGGGTCGATCGAGCCGAAGTCGGTCGTCCCTGCCGTCCCCACGATGCAGAACGGCGTCCGTCCCTCGGCCGCCAGCCGGTCAATCGCCTCGTCGAGCGCAGTCGGGATCATCCGGAAATGCGCGTCGACCGCGACCTTCACCACGGCGTCGGTCCCCAGCCCCAGCTGGATCGCCGACTTCTCGACGGTGAAGTGCGCGACTTCGGAACAGAGGATCGCCAGCCGGTTGGCGTTGGGCGGCAGTCCGCGCGTGCGCACCGACCAGCCTCGCTGCTGCGCGAGCCAGACGTCGCGCGCCAGCCAGAGCCCCATGTAGTTCGACTGGGTCCCGCCCGCGGTGAAGGCCCCGCCGGCCCCTGCGGGGAGGCCCGCCGCGCGGCAGAGCCAGTCCGTCACCTGCAACTCGACGATCGTCGCGGCCGGTGCCTGGTCGAACGAGTCCATCGACTGGTTGAGCGCCGAGAGAAGGACCTCGGCGGCGAGCGGTGCGATGAGGGGTGGGCAGTGGAGATGCGCCGCCGCGCCCGGGTGACCGGTGACGATCGAATGCCGTACGATGGCCTCTGCCTGCTGCAGCGCCTGGTCGATCGAGACGCCGGCGTCGGGGAGCAGCTCGCCGTGGAGCAGGGCGCCTAACGCTTCGGGACTGGCACCGCTGTATGGTGCGTTGGGGAGCGACCGGCGAAGCGTGTCGACGGCGGCGTGGACGGCGCGGGCCAGCGCCGCGTGGCCCCCGGCGGTCGGCGTGAGAAAGTCGTGAGAGGTCACAGAAGCGTTCGGGTGTGGCGCGTCAGAAGACGAGCACGAGAGCGAGCGCGTCGCTTCGGTCGAACGCCTCGAAGGCGCCCGAGAGCCACGCCCGCGAGTACTGCAGGCGCGGGGCACGCGCGCTGCGCCCGAGGGCGAGGTGCGCCCCCACGCGGGCCATCCCCTTGAGGGCGCGGTCGTACTCCATGTGCTCCGTGACGCGTGCGATGCGCCGTTGCCCCACGAGGAAGGCGAGCCCGCCGCCGCCAATCAGTCGAAGCGGCAGCGGGTCGAAGGGGGCGTACAGTCCGTGCAACTCGAGCGTCCCCACGCGCAACGGGAACGTCCGTCCGCCCAGGCAGGGCACGTCAGCCGGGCAGTCCGCGACCACCTCGGCGGTGAGCACCGTCTCGGCGATCCCTAACGAGGCGCGCGCCGCCGCCCGCCGCGACAGGCGCCGTTCCGCCGCCACGAATACCGCGCCCGCGACGGAACGCGCCCCAAGGGCTCGACGTCCGTGCAACGCCCCGACCTCGATTCCCGCCTCGACGCGAACCCCCGGTTCCGCGCGCTGGGCGCGCAGCCCCGGTGGCCCGAGCACGATCGCCAGCAACGCCGCGACGGTCAGGGCGGGGGTGCGCCGCATCGTCAGGCCTTCGCCGAGCGACGGCGCACGATGCTACCGCTCGAACGCCGCATCGAACCGCACCCCGCTCGGCGCAAAGTCCATCGCCTTCACCTTGGCGCATGCCTCGCGCGCCCCGAACTCGCGATCCATGCCGATGTCCTCCCACTCGATCGAGAGCGGGCCGTTGTAGCCCACGCGATTGAGCGCGCGCACGATCTCCTCGAACTTCACCCGCCCGCGCCCGATCGACCGGAAGTCCCACGAGCGGTCGCGATGCCCGAACTCGAGGTGCCCCCCAAACACGCCACTGCGGGTGGGGACCTCGCTCCACCAGACGTCCTTCATGTGCGCGTGGTAGATGCGATGGCCGAAGGACTCGATGAAGGCGACGTAGTCGACCCCCTGATAGGCGAAGTGCGACGGGTCGAAGTTGAAGCCGAACGCCGGGCGGAAGCGCACCGCCTCGAGCGTGCGTTGCGCCGACGAGATGTCGAAGGCGATCTCCGTCGGGTGGACTTCGAGGGCGAACTTCACCCCGACCTCGTCGAAGACGTCGAGGATCGGGTTCCAACGATCGGCGAAGTCGCGATAGCCGGCGTCGATCCAGTCGGTGGGAACCGGGGGGAACGAGTAGAGCAGGGGCCAGATGCTCGACCCGGTGAAGCCGGGGACGACCTGTACCCCCAGCCGCGCCGCGGCGCGCGCCGTCAGCTGCATTTCCTCGGCGGCGCGCTGCTGCACCCCGTCAGGACGCCCGTCGCCCCATACGCGCGGCGGGAGGATCGCCTTGTGGCGCTCGTCGATGCGGTCGCAGACCGCCTGGCCTACGAGGTGGTTGCTGATGGCGTAGACGGCGAGCCCGTGCTTCGCGAGGATGTCGCGCTGCCGCCGGCAGTAGCCGTCGTCGCTGACCGCGCGCTCGACGTCGAAGTGGTCGCCCCAGCAGGCGAGTTCGAGCCCGTCGTAGCCCCAGCTGCGCGCCTTCTCGGCAAGGGTCTCGAGGGGGAGGTCGGCCCACTGGCCGGTGAACAGCGTGACGGGGCGAGCCATAGGAGAAGACGGGAAGACGGGAAGACGGGAAGACGAGATCGGTGGCGTGCGGTGCTACCGAGGCGCGTCAGGTGGGCGGCACGTACGTGGCGTCGACCCAGTGGCCGGCGCCGCCGGCCCCTTCACGGCCGCTGCGGAGGGCAGTCTCGATGAAATGCACGCCGATCGCCCCGTCCTGCACCGTGGGGAAGTCGAGGTCGGCCGGGTCGGGGTCGACGCCGGCCACGCGGGCGGCGATCGTGCGCAGTGCGTTGGCGTACACGTTGGCGAACGCCTCGAAGAAGGCCTCGGGATGTCCCGACGGAAGGCGCGCGGCACGCTGGGCCACCGGGGTGAGATACGCGTGCCCCGGCTTCATCACCTGCGTCGGGCCGTCGGCGTGGCGCACGATGAGCCGGTTCGGCTCTTCCTGTGCCCACTCGATCGACGCCTTGCTCCCGTAGACCCGCAGGTTGATCCGGTTCTCCTCGCCCGAGGCGACCTGCGAACAGTGGAGAATGCCGCGCGCCCCGCCGCTGTAGCGCAGGAGCAGGTTGGCGTCGTCGTCCACTCGGCGTCCCTTCACCACCGTCCCCACATCGGCCAGCAGACGCTCGATGCGCTGCCCGCTCACGTAGCGGGCCAGTTGCTCGGCGTGCGACCCGATGTCGCCTAACGCGCCTGCCCCGGCGCGCGTGGGGTCGGTGCGCCAGTCGGCCTGCTTCTGTCCGCTCGCCTCGAGGTGTTGGCCGAGCCATCCCTGCGTGTACTCGACGACGATCTTGCGAAGCTCGCCTAACGTGCCGTCGGCGACCATCGCCCGCGCCTGCTTCACCAGCGGGTAGCCCGAGTAGTTGTGCGTGAGCGCGAAGACCGTCCCATGTTCCTTCACCAGCCGGCACAGCGCCTCGGCGTCGTCCAGCGTCACCGTCATCGGCTTGTCGCACACCACGTGGAAGCCGCGCTCGACGAAGGCCTTGGCGGCGGGGTAGTGGACGTGGTTGGGGGTCACGATAACGACGAAGTCGATCCGGTCACCCGCGGGACGCGCCGCCTCGGCCACCGCCATCTCGTCATAGGAGCCGTAGACACGCGCCGGATCGAGATGCAGCGCCTCGCCCTGCGCGCGCGACTTGGCCGGGTCGGTGGAGAAGGCGCCCGCCACGATCTCGGCCAGCCCGTCGAGTTCGGCCGCGCGCCGGTGGACCGCCCCGATGAAGGCCCCGGGGCCCCCGCCAATCATCCCGTATCGCAGCTTTCGATTCAGCGTCATGCGCCCCGTCCAAGGTGAGGGCGAAGAGGCTCCCGTGCCCCCTCGCGTCCGAGGGCAATTCTAGGTGGCGCCGAGTGTGCGGCAAGCGGTAAAATCGATTCAATGGCATACCGGATTGAGTCCGAGAGCGCAGCGTCCTCGCGCCCGCGAACGACCGCCCTCCCTCCCGTCTCCCGTCTCCCGTCTCCCGTCTCCCGTCCTGTTCTGGGTGGGAGTGCTCGGCGTCGTGACCTTCGAGCTGTTGGCGGTCTGGTTGATCATGCCGCTGCCAGGCTCTCAGCGCATGCGCTCGATCGATCTCGCCTACGAGGTCTACCAGTGGCGATGGCCGATCCGAGCCCTCTTCGGCGTGCTGATCCTCGTCGGCGCGCTGCCGGCGTGGCGCGCCCCAGGCTGGCGACGCTGGCTCGCTCCGGCTGGCCTGGTCGCGGTCGCCGCCGTGGCGTACGTGACCAACTTCATCATGGCTGCCGACCAGATGTTCAAGCAGCCCGGGGTCGTCACCATGCTCCCGGCCGCGACCAACGCCGTCAAGCTCGACCGCCTGGTCGTGGGAATCGAGCTGGGGGGCGAGGCCCGCGCGTATCCGCTGATGTTCATCGGCTACCACCACCAGGTGCGCGACACGGTGGCGGGGCGCGACGTCCTCGTGAGCTACTGCACCGTCTGCCGCACCGGCCGAGTCTTCTCTCCGATGGTGGACGGCAAGGCCGAACGGTTCCGGCTGGTCGGGATGGACCACTGGAACGCGATGTTCGAGGACGAGACCACGAAGAGCTGGTGGCGGCAGGCCAACGGCGAGGCGGTGACCGGGGCGCGCAAGGGGACGACACTCGAGGAGTTCCCCTCGCAGCAGCTCACCCTCGCCCAGTGGCTGGCCCTCCACCCGGCGTCGCTCGTTATGCAGGGGGATCCCGCCTTTGCCGAGGAGTACGCCAAGGACTACGCGTTCGAGAACGGGACGAGCCGCGAGTCGCTCACCGGGACCGACACCACCTCATGGGGCGAGAAGTCGTGGGTGGTGGGAATCGTGGCCGATGGCCAGGCCGTCGCGTTCGACTGGAAGCGACTCCGGAAGGAGCGCGTCATCAATGCCACGGTCGGCACGACGCCCATCGTCCTCGCACTCGCCAGGGACAACGCGTCCTTCTTCGCCTTCGCCCGCCCGGATACCTCGACGCGCTTCGCGATGCGCCACGACTCACTGGTTGCGGGCGCCGCCGCATACGCGCTCAGCGGACGCGGCACCGCCGGCGAACTCCGCGCGATCCCGGCGAGCCAGGAATTCTGGCACAGCTGGCGCACCTTCCGGCCCGGGACCGGAAGGTACTGACCGGTCCGCGGGATAATGCATCTGGCGGAATGGGGTGGCCCACCACCTAGGTGACGCGCGGCGCGTCGACCGCCATCGCCACGACAGGAATCAGCGCGTCCGCCGCGAATGGCTTCTGCACAAACCAGATGTTGCGCCACGAACTCGTGAGGGCCAGCGCGTCCGTCTCCGAGTAGCCGCTCATCAGGATCACCGGGAGCGTGCCGTCGAGTGCGCGCAGCCGCCGCAACATCTCCGCCCCCCCCATGCGCGGCATCGTCAGGTCGACCAGCGCCAGGGCGGCGCGCCCGGCGTTCGCCTGG
>Ga0075156_10001195_pt1 | contig 14028 bp, 8 predicted proteins | sample JI81AbrownDNA_FD_70966 | JGI IMG/M metagenome (GOLD analysis project Ga0075156, IMG submission 70966) | Wastewater effluent complex algal communities from Wisconsin, to seasonally profile nutrient transformation and Carbon sequestration -... | ecosystem: Engineered > WWTP > Effluent > Algae...
GCCTGAAGCGCTGCGACGACTGGACGGAGTACGCTAACGTCTGGGCTGCAATGATTGGCCCGCCGTCTGCGCTAAAGTCACCTGCGGAACGTGCAGCCATGCGACCGTTCAAGAAGTTGCAAGTCGCGGCTGACGATCTGCACCGGCAACAGCGGGCCGAACACGACCTTAGGGCAGAAGCATTCAAGTTGCGCAAGGATGCAAAGCGGAAGAAAGCCGTCGAAGCACTGGCGAAGGACTCCAGCACCGCAGTCGATCTGGGTGATGAAGAACTGCCTGCAGCGCCTGTTGCGCGGGCCTACTGGACAAGCGAGCCGACTGCCGAAAAGCTTGGCGTGATGCTGGCCGAGAATCCGCATGGACTACTGGTTGAGCGCGACGAGCTATCGTCGCTGCTGGTCAAGTTGGAAGACGATCGCAACGCGACGTTGCGGGGCCTGTACCTGTCCGGGTGGTCCGGCAACGAGGGATACCGATTCGACTCAATCAGCAGGGGCACGACGGCGCTGCCAAAGTTCGCGCTTTCCGTTGCCGGCGGAATGCAGCCTGGGCCGCTATCGCGCTACGTGCGCAGCGCATATTCAGGCGAACGGGCGGATGGCCTGCTGCAACGATTCCAACTGATCGTCTGGCCGGATTCTGAACCGTTTGCGCTTGTCGATCGATTCCCTAATCGCGACGCACGCACCGCGGTCGACGCCCTGTTTGAGCGGGCAGATAGCTTTGACCCGATCGCCATGGGCCAGACCGACGGCTTCGGCAATGACCCGCCATTTGTTCGTCTCTCCGGCGAAGCGCAAGGCCATTTCAACGAGTGGTACGTCAACTTCATGCAGAATCGCCGATCTGTCGAGGCATCGGCTGACGAGAGCGGACCAGTATCGGCGCACTTCGGGAAATACCCTGGGCTTGTCGGGAAACTGGCGCTGATCATACACGTTGCCGATGACCCTGCTGGTACGGAGGTATCCGAGCGAACCATTCTCAAGGCGTTGGCGTGGATCGACTACCTGACGCCTCACGCGCAGCGCGTCTATCACGCGGCGGAGCACCCCGAAACCGGAGCGGCCGAGCTCCTGCTCGCACGGATGCGGCGCGGCGAATTGCCCGACACCTTCAAGGCTTGGGAAATCTCGCGCAAGGGATGGCATGGGCTGGCCGACCGCGAAGCAGTCAAAAAAGCGTGCCGTCTGCTGTTCGAGTTTGGCTGGCTGATCGAGATACAGGAAGGTGGCGTGTCGAACGGTGGCAGGCCTGGCGACCCGGTCTACGCCGCGTCTCCGGCGGTGAAGCCATGACCGACTACCTCGTGCTTCTCAGACAGAAAACGCCAACGGAGGCAACTGCACAAACTGCAAAAAGTACTTTACGCAGTTTATGCAGTTCGCCCATAGCGCTTAAATGCCCCATTTCCTCAGAGATCACCTCGTGGCGCTGGCTGGTCCACTTCGCGGACCGCGACTCGTTGGAAGTGTCTGTATCGCCCGCTGCGAGTCATGCCGAAGTTCTCGCCAGCTATCCAGACGCACTGGCGGCTGAAGCGTTCGTGGCAGAACTTGAGGAAGGTGCGGCGCCGATCACTTGCCACCAAGAAAGCGCCGTTGTCGGGTGGCTGGCCGACATCGGCGAAACCGACCATGCGATCGCTACCGACGTGCTGATCAGATGCAAGCAAGACAGCGAGGCGCGTGCGTACTACCTTGGCCGCGCGCGTCGCGCTGTAGGTGACGGCCTTGACGACCGGAGATTCTGTACGCAGTGCGAAAACCTTCGCTCTGGCGTGTGCAGCGTCGCCAAGCCCGGTGGCGTGGTATCTGCGCCCCGAGGCTACCGACCAGTACCTGACATGCTGCATCGCTGCGCCGGCTATTCGCCGAACAGCAATTGCCTGACGAGGCCGACGTGAACCAAACAACGGAAAGCACGACGATGAACAAGACGAAGAGGCAGGCGACCTCCAAGGCAGAGGGCGCACCGCACGAGAGCACTCCATGCGAAGCCGGTTCAACCGGTGACCAAGTCAAGCGCAACATAGCGCACTTGACTACTTCAGCCGAGTTGGCTGCGTACCGCGTGATTGGTGCCGCCGAAGCAACTACAGCCATTGGCGACAATATCGACGTGCCGACGATACTGGAGCAATTGCGCGGCGAGGCATCAGCTGTCCATTGCGGCGATCTGTCGCGAACGGAATCGATGCTAATGAATCAGGCCACGGCGCTGCAAACGCTGTTCGCACGGCTGGTAGAGTCGAGCATGAAAGCCGGGATGTTGCCGCAACAAGAAACAGCGATGCGCCTGGCACTAAAAGCGCAGAGTCAGTGTCGGGCGACGCTGGAAACGCTGGTTGCGATCAAGAACCCGCCGATTGTCTACGCCAAGCAGGCCAACGTGACGACCGGGCCGCAGCAGATCAACAACGCCGCGGCGGCACCCTCACGGGCGCGCGGAAAGAAAACCAAGCCAACCCAACTATCAGGAAAAACCCATGAGCTACTCTCGGACACCCGAACATCGGGCGCTGCGCTCGGAGTTGATCCGGCGCTGGAAACCTTGGGAAAAATCGACCGGGCCAAAGTCCGAAGACGGTAAAGCGCGATCCGCGATGCGCGGTTTCAAGGGCGGCGACCGGGCCATGCTGCGTGACGTGGCGCGAGTGCTGCGCGAGCAAGCCGAAACGTTGAAGCGCACCCCGTAGGGCGCGTGTCAGCATTGACCGACGCAGATCGTAGAGAAGACGATGTCGTCTGCCATGCGTCCCTTGCCGGCGTGGTCCGCAGGAGTTTCTACAGATTTTTTCTCTGCCCAGGGTTTGTTCGAGGGTTCTCGTTGCTCGACGTATGTCGTCTGTCAAGCGCAGGCCGAGACCATCGGCTCCAAGCGACCGTCTTCGTACTCCATCACTACGGTCGTCACGCAGAGCGGAGAGTTCGACAGCTCTAAACGAAACCTGGAGTAATCACCGTGTAGATTTCGCAATTGATCGGGCAGACTCTTCGCCAGAGAATCCATGAGCGGCCCGAACAACGGTTCCTGCGCGTTCGGGTCGCCCACGAGCGATGCATGCGCAACGCCTTGCATCTTCTGACCATCTGCGTTGTGAACAGTGAAGTTCTGGGGGACCTTTTGCCACGGCGCAGACAGGAAGTCAGTGGCCGCCAAATGCCGTAGCAGCATGAGCTTTTCGGCGTCGTCGCCATCCATTACATAGGCCTTACCCGCAATGCGGACGATGTAGCCTTCCTCGTCCGCATACGCCCACAGGTTGAGTACGACTTCAGGATCCCGAAGCACTCGGGCTTGTGTCTTGGCTTGCCTCATGCGAAAGCTCCATATCGGTCATGTCGACCGCGCAGACGACCACTTGTTCTCCGATGGTGCCTGGCACACGGTAGCCGCCCAACCGGTGTAGTGCCAAGGAACCCCGACCGATAGATGTTGGACAGGAAGTTGTCGCGCGCCGCTATCCATCAGGCTCGGCCCGTTTTCAGTTCCACGACGTCCGAGTCGAGCCCCTGCCGATGCACTCGGAACTGCGAGGCGCCACGAACATGACTGGCGTTCACATCGACCTCGAAGGGGAACAGTGCTGGATGTCCGATCAGCTGGTCAAGCGGGATTGATGCCTCCTCGGCGTCGACGAGCAGCGCCTCGATGAGCACCGTGCCCACAGCCGGCCCGACCTTTCTGCGACGGAGCACGCCTTCGTACATCCCTCGCGTTGCGGTATCTCGCAGCACTCCCCACTGAATCATGGAGCGAACGATGCGCTGTCCAGCACGCTCGAGGGTGGAGCGCTCACCCCAGGTGCCGACGAGGCGGCGCGTCAGGTGCGCGAGGGTGAAGCTACCCTGCAGCATCAGGAGGCGGCCGATAGCGGCCGCGAGATCCGTGAATACCGGATACGTGCCCACCATCATCGCCCAGTGCAGGGCAAGCCTCTCGTCGGCCGAGCACCCGGCAAGCTGCACGGCGGCGCGCTGCCGAAGAGCCTCGGCGCCTTCATGGACGTCGCCCCAGATGTGATTTAAGACGGTTACGCTCTTACCCCGGGCGCTGTTGGACTTGTCGCCGCTCAGCACGCCCTCGAGCAAGTTCCAAAGGTACGCTCGCATCTCGTCGGGCGTGGCCTCCGCCGCCACCTGAGCGGCCGCCGAGTCAAGCCACGCGAGATCGATGCGCCGGTCGAAGCCGATGCTCGAGCGCCGATTCATGGCCCCGCCGCGATGCGAACGAAGGGCACCATCACTTCCTCGAGAGCGATGCCGCCGTGGCTGACTGCCTCCTGCCCTTCCGGCATGAAGCAGGAGCCGTATGGCGCGATCAGCGGAAAGTAGTCTTCGGGGAGACCGACCTGCGGCCACTCGATGGCGTCGGGATACTGCGGCGCCGTGTTGTCGCGGAAGTCTTTGTTGCGGAAGATGTGGGCTCGCTCGCCCCGCTGTTGCGCGGTCGCTCCTACGTTCGGCTTTCCGAAGCCCCGTCCGAAGACGTTGCCGTGGTCCGCGGTGATGAACACGGTAAAGCCTCGCTGAATCAGGGCGCCGACGAGCCCCGAGAGCTGCTTGGTCCTGGCCCAGACCTCGACAAGGCCGTGGAGGCCCGGCGTACCGAGACCGACCTGGTGCATGCTCTGGTCGATCAGCCCGATAACGGCGCCGATGACGCTCACACTCTTGTCATCTGCCGCGCTCAGGATGTCCTCGGCCAGTGGTTTAAACGACTCCTTCTTCCCCTGGGGCTTCAGGTACCGGATCGCGCGCTCCGGCAGCCCGCGGTCCCGCCAGAAGTTCAACCAGTGTTGCGGCTCACGGTGGGTGCCTTCGATGCTCGTTGCGAACTCAAGCGGGATGCGGCCCGAGAAGATGGCCTGCCGCCCGATCTGCGTGAGCGTCGGGATCCAACTGAAGATCGCGTGCTCATCGACGTGGAAGCCGTCAAGGGTGTCCCTGAGGATGCGCCATTGGTCGATGGCCATCCCGTCGATCACCAGCAGGGCGACGCGCTCAGTACCCGGCTGCCCGAGGTGATGAGCGAGATAGTGGGGCACGTGGTGCCCCAGCACAGGCCGTGGCAGGTAGGGCAGCGACGACATCGGCCCGAATCGCCTGAGGAGCCAGCTAGAGAACGCCGCCTGCACGCGGGTCACGAACGCAACGGCATCCGCCTCGCTCTGGGCATCCCGGCCGGATTGGCTCTGCCAGCGTAAGCGCACCCAGGTGCCCCAGCGCAGGGCGAACTCCTGCCACTGCTGGAACGTAGCCTCCTCCGCACTCGGAATGGCCGGGCCCAACTCGTCAAGCAGGTGGAAGAAGCGGCCTTCGGAGTTCGACGCGGGCGAGCCTGCGATCCCGACGCCGAACCACCGGTCGTCGTCGACGGCTCGCACCGCCGCGGTTGGCTCGAGAAGCCCCTCGACGAAGAGGTTATCCATGTAGACGCGCACGTCGTCGTGGTCGAACGGAAGCTCGCGCGGCCCGGAGATGCTCGGCTGGGGAGGCTCACGACCTGGCACCACCTCAAAGCCCTTGGCGATGAGGAAGTGCGGCCAACGCTCCGCGAGGAAGGTCAGGAACGCCTCGCGGTTCGGTACGATCCGCTGCAGGGGCCACGATCGCCAGACCTTGTTCTGCGTCAGCAGCTCGATGAACCGATCGTCGAAGCTCGCGGGGAAAACCTGAGACCGGTAGTGGCGGCGGAGAAGGATGCGGAGCAGGTCGACGGGCTTCCTGACGAGCTCCGGCGCGATCTCGAAGACGTGCCTCAAGACAAAGTCGCGGGTCGCGTTCGTGCCGAGGTTACCCGGGCTCGCCTTCTCTACCGCGAGTGACAACACATCGAAGTACTGCTGATCCAGCTCGTCGACGACGTTGGGAGCCAAGGTCGGGAAGATGTCGACGAGACTGAACGACAGCACGCGACCGCTTTCACGCGCCTGCTCCAGCAGGTCGTGGGGGATACTCCTGAGGTCGCCGTGATCGGTGCGGATGACGACGACCAGATGCGTGGCTTCTCCGCGATCCCAGTGCTGGCGGAAGCGGCTCTCGTAGGCGTAACGAAACGCCACCGGGTCGCCAAAGGTGGTGAGCTCGAAGCCACGCTCGGCAAGCCGCTCGACCACCCCGGGCTCAATCAACAGCTCGTCGGGGTCGCTCACGACTGTGAGGCGCCCCGCCTTGGCGCTCGCCTCGCTGAAGTGTTGAAGGATGGGGGCGCGCCATCCACCCGTTCGCTGGGTCATGGCCTCCGCTCCGCGTGTGTGATGGCGACCAACAGGAGCGGGCTCAAGTCAGGCAGGCCGTGTTCCCGCTGCGCGAAGTCGTGCCGCCAAGACGCTTCCTCCTGAATGAGCTGAGCAAGCCGGAAGTCGCGCACCTGCGGCAGCCCGAGCCGTTCGACCGCCCGACGGCGTGCGGCAAACGCAACAGCCATCTTTCGGCGCTCTTGGCCGATTCGCTCGCGGTGACGCTGGACCAGCTCGTCAAACAACGCCTTGCCCTGCTGGTCGGCTGCGGTGCGAGACTGCTCAAAGGCGCGGATCGCAACGGCATCGGCTGGCGCCGGCATGGCGCACACTTCGAGCCCGTCCGCGAGCTCGACCAGCCGATCCCAAATGACGCGCGCCGTCGGGCCGAGCACCTGCCCTTCCAGCGTGACGAAGATCGGAAGGATGCGCTGCTCGCGGCCATCGAAGGTCGACAAGCCAACCCGCCAGAGTGACCAGAACCCTGCCACCTTGTCTGAGACCCCGGGAACGACGAGCTGCGCAACCGGCAGCCCCGGCGCAAACGGTGCCATCCGCGTGGTCAGATCTCGGACGCGCTGGTCTTCGATGGTCACGACCGTCTTGCCGGGGTCCTCGGCCGCACTACGGCTGAAACAAACGGAGGAGCTCTTTCGGCCATCGGGCCAGACGAGGTCGTAGCCCCCCTGCCCACGAGCCTCCACCTTGCCACCGCGGTCCGCCTGACTACGCAACCACGAGATCGTCATGCGCTCGGTCCAGAAGGGCATCTGGTGCCCTGCGACCTTTTGGGCCGCCGATGGATCGAGCTGGTCCGTCGCGCCGAGGACCGCCGCTCCCTCCCGGGCGGAACGGGCGCGTGCTCTGATGGACTCGGCCAATGCTTCGGCTCGCGCCTCTGCCTCCTCAGGAGAGAGCACCGCACCGACGTAGATCTGTTCGAAGTCCGCGCCGCCTTCCTCGGAGTCGAGGACGTCGGAGAGCTTGTCGACACCGAACTCTTCGAGGATGCGTTGCAGCTTCTCCTCGAGGACTTCACGTACGCGCAGCTCCACCGTGTCCTTGAGCGCAAAGTTGATGGCACGGACGACGTGCTTCTGGCCGATGCGATCTACGCGGCCAATTCGCTGCTCGAGCTTCATCGGGTTCCACGGCAAGTCGTAGTTGACGATGACGTGGCAAAACTGCAGGTTGAGCCCCTCGCCGCCCGCATCGGTGGAGATCAGAACCTGGGCGTCGCCGGCGAACGCGCGCTGTACTGCCTTCCGGGCCTCGACGTCCATCGAACCGTTCAGGCACACGACCGTGTAACCGCGCTGTCGCAGGAACTCGGCAAGCATCGTCTGCGTTGGCACGAACTCGGTGAACACGAGCGCCTTCAGCGCAGGGTCGCTCTCCTCACGCTGGAGGTTCTGGATCCACCCGAGCAGCGCCTCCACCTTGCAGTCCGGAGCGCGGGCTTCACAGCGGCGTGCAGCCGAGAGCAGGAGTTCGACCTCGGCGCGTTCGTTCTTCAGACCCTTGAGGCGGTTCTGCAGCAGGGACTCCATCTGGTCCTGGCCGTCGAGCTCGATCCAGTCGTCGCCGACGTCTTCGCCAAAGAGCGAAAGCTGCCCAGGGGGAAGCTCGAGCACTTCCAGACGTCGCTCGAGCGCCGTGCGGATCGCAGCCGTGCTCGAGGTGACGAGGCGTTGCATCAGGATCATGAGGAAGCCGATGGCTGTCCTCTTCTCGCGGAGTGCCTGGTTGTATCCTTCGCGAACGTACTCGGTGACGGCGTCGTAGAGCGCGCGCTGCTCCTGACGCGATGCGTCCCACTCGACCGACACGATCTGCGTGTAGCGCGGCCGGAACAGGGGCTTCCCGTCGGCGTCGATGGCGCGACGCTTCTCGGTGCGGATGACGTAGGGCGCGACGTTGTCACGAGTGACCGACTCGTCATCCGGCAGGGCATCGGCGTCGAGGAACGCTACCAGACGGCGAAAAGCGTCGGTTTTGCCCTGGTGCGGTGTCGCCGACAGCAGCAGCAGGTACGGCGAGGCATGGGCGAGTGCTTCGCCGAGGCGGTAGCGTGCGACGAGCTCCGAGCTACCCCCAAGCCGGTGGGCCTCATCGATAACAACAAGGTCCCAGCCAGCAGAGACCAGGTCCTCAAAGCGCTCGCGGTTGTAGCGATCTATCTGCTCCCGTGACCAACCGCGGCGCGCGTCCATCGGCTTGATCGAGTCGAGCGGGCACACTACTTGGTCATGCAGACGCCAGAGATTCTCGTTCTCGTCGACACCGGCGAACTGGCGCCAGGCCGGAAAATTCCCCGGCTGCACCAGCCGGAAGTCCTCGTTGAAGTGGGTTTGCATCTCACTGACCCACTGGCTCGTGAGTCCCGTGGGGGCGACGACGAGGATCCGCTTCGCCAGGCCGCGGACCTTGAGCTCGCGCAGGATGAGTCCGGCCTCGATCGTTTTGCCGAGGCCAACCTCATCCGCGAGCAGGTAGCGTACGCGGTCGCCGGACATGGCTCGCTGTAGCGCGTAAAGCTGGTGGGGCAGCGGGATGACTGAACCCTCGAGCGGCGCGATGAGCGCGTCGCGTTCCATCGCGTCCAGGATGCGGGCGGCCGCGGCCACGTAACCCAGGTGGTCGAGCGTAGGGGCGACGGTTTCGGCGAGCGGCTGGAGGCGGCGCAGGTGCAAGCGGACGACGGCATCGCGCCGGGCGAGCCAGACCTGAGCGGTCTCTTCACCCCACACGGCGTCGACAGCGATGACCCGGCCGGGCTCATCGTGGTCGAGGCTGTAGCACCAGTCGCCGGTAGACACGCTCATTGGTCGGCCTCACTCGTCTCCGAGGCGCGTGCGCGCGTTGTCGTAGTACATGAGTAGTTTCTCGTCCTCCTGGAGGACGGCTTCGGGGAGCTTCGCGGCGACCTTGACGATCGTGCCGTAGTCGCGCTCCTGCCAGCACGCCTTGAACCCGGCGCGTACAGCCTCGGTGCGGAAGACTTTGAGTTTGCGCTGGGTGCTCGTCTTGTACTCCTCGAACGCTCTGAGAAGCGTCCTCTCGCGAACGAACTCGCGCTCGGCCTGCTTGTTAGGGTCCGGCACGTACCAGCGGTCGCGGGCCTTCTCGACAAGTCGGGGATCCCCTTTCTCGAGGTTGCGTAGGTCCTTGAAGTTGGTCGAGAGGTAGCGGTGGATCTGGCTCGGCACCGCCCCCTTACCGTCGTAGAGGAGGAACCCCTGCTCAAGGATAACCTTGAGCTCCACGGTCATCTCGTGCTTCGCCCAGGCCTGCAGCTCTCGCATGAACTGCGGCTGCAGATCCTGGAAGCTCTGCGGCTTGTCCTGGAGCTGCTGGCGCACCCACTGGATCGCACTCGCCTCGTCGTTGACGAACAGGCTGAGCTGGCGGAGCTCACTTACGCTTGTCCGCTTGCGGTCGTACTCGGCCACCTGGTCGGGCAGAAAGTACATGCCGTCGCGCTCAGGGAAGCGCCGCGAGAGACCCTGGAGGAACTCGGGGCCGGAGAGCGGCACGCTGATCCCGCGCTGCACGTGGAAGGCGATCATCCGGTCCAGCAGCATCTGCGCTGTGCGCTCTGCAACCACTTCTCCCTCGCTCATACGTCCGACGAATACCGGGACGTTGCCCAGGTGCTCGTTGACGAACGCCCAGGCACCCTCAGGCGTGGTATGGCCGAGCTCGAAGCGATGGGTGAGCGCCTCAGTGGGCTTGTAGGCCGAGATGACAAGGTCCTGCTTGACGGCGGAACTGGTGACCTGGCGATACGACCCCTGTTTCTTGTCGAGGGTGCGCACATCGGCGACGACGAATCCCACCGTTCCCATCGCCTCCTGGATCGCGCGCCAGATGGCGTTGCTCGAGTTGCTGAAGACGACCGTCATCCAACGGCCGGGCTTGAGGACGCGGTGATACTCCTCGAAGCACCGGCGCATCAGTTCCTGGTACTCGTGTACGCCCTTTTTCTTGGCCCGGTCGACGATCGCCTCAGGCTGGGAATCGGTGACTACACCAAACCACGACTCGACTAGAAAATTCAGATCCGCGTAGTAGATATTCTCTCCGAACGGAGGGTCAGTGAAAATATAATCAACGCATCTGTCAGGCAGAGCGAGCGCTGCACAGTCCCCAGTCGAAACCACCGCGGCACTCACGAATGAAGGTGCTGTCCGAGCTTGACCGAAGGCCGCGACAATGCGCTTCGCCTTATTCGAATACGCCTTTAGATAATCCGCCTCGGATATCATCGACGAAACGTAGTAGACACCGCTAAGCGGGTTGTATGGGAACGATACTTCAGGTCGATATCGATTCTGGATTGAAAGATTGACCAAGTGGCTGTCGAACCAAAACTGCAAAGCTCGTCGCAAGCTCACATCGACATACATGTCGATGCGCCGCAGGAGGGCTGCCAACACATGCATGGGGCGCGGCAAGTAGAAGTGGTGTACGTGAGTAATGCCGGCTGCGTCCAAGCGAGCCCGCTCATGCGTCATATGCATGTACGGGAGTTTTGAAGTGGGCACTTCAGACGGCAACGCCAAGTGCTCGACCCTCGAAAGCAGTTCGATGTCCGCGGGGGTGGGCGCGCGCTCGTTGGTGGCTCCGCCGACGTTGTAGTTGATGATGATCGGCAAGCGCTTCGGAACCTTGACGCTCTGGCCTGTCGCCTTATCGTAGTGTGTGACGTAGAAGCGATCGAGGCGCTTCTTCGTAAGCTCGGCCCCGCACTGGGGACATGGAAACTCGCTCCTCGTCTTCTTGGTGTCATCGTCGAGGGCCTCGTTGACGAAGTTCACCTCCCCTGCACACTGCGGACAGGAGAAGATCTCGCTCCACACGGTGTAGTTGATGCGCCCCTTCGTCTTGCCATCTGTGTGTAAGCATTCGTACATCCATCCGAGCTCATCCTCGACGTCACTCAGGATACGCTTGGCTTCCGACTCGAAGCGCTCCACGTCGAACGGGAGGTTATAGCCAGCCGCGATGAACGAGGCCGCGGGGCCAAGGTCGTTGAGTACAACCTTACGCGCACCCCATTCGGGCTTAGGGTGCCCGGCCGCCTTCCATTCCGCCTCGAGCTGCTGTCGATAGCTCGCCGGAGCCGTCCCACACCACTGCGCCGCGAGGCCTGTCATTCCTGAGCCGCAGAAGCCGTCAAGAATGAGGGCGCCGGGACGCGTGTAGTGGAGGATTGACGGGATGATCGCGAGGTGAGGGACCTTCGTGTGGTATCCGTGCACCTTGTAGAGCTGATCGGACTTGCCCACGCTGACATCCACTGCGAAGGGCTCGCGCTCGTAGTGCTCAGACGGGTCGTAGGGCTTGCCGAAGACCCGGACGAAATCCTCGAGGAACGGGTTCGGGCAGGCCGTGTAGTACGGCGGGTCGGACATCCGCAGGATAGCTTCGTCGCTCCCCTTTGGAAAGCCCGGGGTCTCGCTGAACTCCGGGTCCTGGAGCTTCTCCGCGAGCAGCCCGAGGAAGTATGCCCGCCGAGCGTCGTCATTCTCGAAGGTCATGCCCAAGCACTCGACGGGCCCGTTGTTCGCTTTCGGCTTCGCGAAGCCGAGATCCTGCTGATTGCTCATCCCAGCTTCTCCCTAAGGTGCTGCGCGAGGCGATAGTTCGCCTCGTCCTGCTCGACGACACGTTGGAACATGAGAAAGTCGAGCGCCTCGGCAACTTCTTCTGCATCCAGGCCTGTCGCAGACTCGATGACCGGAACTGTGACGCTCGCGGCTTCCGCAACGACGTTCAAAACGTCGGCCTGCCGCTGCGTGAGGTGCACGCCCACCAGTGACTGCCAGTAGGTATCAATGCCGGCCGCGCCTTCGGACCAGTCGAGTGTCAGCGCGAAGGTATTGGTGTCCTTGTCGCTCTCGAAGGTCGGAGCTCGCCGCTGCGCCTGCTGGCAGGCACGGTAAACTGCTCGGATACCGGAACCCGAGATGTCAGCGAAGTTAATCAGGCGCAGGGCCCGCGCGATCAGCGGGTTGCGCGACTGGCTCTTTCCACCGTCGAGTAGTTTGTCCGTCGGCACGAGCGAGTAGCCTGTGTTGAAAACGGTAACGCGATCCGGGTAGATTTCGATCTGAGCTGCCGCGCTCGAATCTCGGTAGTCTTGATGGATGGTCTGGTTGACGAAGATCTCGCGCAACGTGAGGTAGTTGATCGTCCCTTCGGTCTTGCTCAGATCTTCGGGATCCACATCCTTCATACCAGTGTGCTCCGCGAAGAAGCGAACGGCCCGCTTGAGCGCCTCGATAAGATTTGCCGACTCGACGGTGTCCCGCTTGTCCTTGACCGGGCGCATCGCCTCGGGATCGATGACCCGAAGGTCCAGCACATCTCGTTGCAGCCGGGCCCGAACATCCTCAGGACGTCCGAACAACAGAGTCAGTTGGCGAAGCTCCTCCGGCTCGACGTGGTATCGACCGTCGAGCAACCGATCCCGGATTAGCGCGTGCGGGTCTGGTGCATTGCAATCCAGGAGCCTTGCGTACCACTGCACTGTGGCGGCGTAGAAGATGTTCCAGTCGACCAGGCCATCTTGGCGGCGACCACCTTCCTCGATTCGTTCTCGAAGATCCACCCACTCCTGAGCGAGATGCCGACCGTCGACGAGTAGTACTGACTCAGATGGCCTAGCGACGCCAAGAAGAATCTCACGGATCGCATTCGCGTGTCCTCCGGCCACGCCCTGCTTGCTGCCATCGATGGTGCAGTACACAGTGATGTCGCCTTCCACGCGATCCAACAACAACAGCGAGAGGTTCTTTTTCTGGCCGTCGATTCCCCAAAAAAGCCACGGTGGCAGCTGGACGCAGGATTCTCCGATCGCAACGTATGGTGTATGCAGACTCTCGACGCTCGATTCGCGCCGGACGACGACGAACGTTGGCGCCGGGTCAAACGACTCTCCCATGAGCAGGAGGCGGCGCAGGACAAATGTGTCGTCCTTCTTCACCCAGTCCTGCTGCTCTACGACGAACAGTGGAAGGGCGAGGAGAGCCTCCGCTCCGGTGAGCGCCTGAACCAGTGCGTCCAAAGGGCGATCGTCCGCCTCGACGATACCTGCCCTGGTTTCGTCGAGCGTGGCAAGCTCGTGGCCAAGTCGGTTCCGTAGGGTCAGGAGCTTAGCGAGCGCTTCGTTTGTCGCACCACTGCCCTTTTCCTTCTTGCTGGCCCTGAAGGCGTATCGGAGCGGCAGCCGTGCTGGATGCTGCCCCCTGGCCGCCGTAACCTCTTGCACCGTGGTCAGAAAGTGGCCGAAAGAGAGGTTGCCGCTAAGCTCGCTGAGATTGGCCTCCGACTCGTCGTCCCGTGACGCGAAGGACGCCACCGCAACAGCCGCGAGATAGCGGGTGAGTACCTCCGCTGCTTTGAGACAGGCGTCGACGCGCTCGACAGCGGATCGTACGCGAAGGATGCGTCCGCACGCGATCGCGACTGGCGAAGGGTAGATGAGGCTCCCGCGGCGCAGCGGCCACTGATCGGCGGTTGCCATCTCAGCGGTCCACAACGATGCGCACACGGGAAACATCCTTCCCCTTGGTCAGGTCAGACACGAAAGCATCAAAGCGCTCCTTCAGCTCGCCCACCGTGCATGGCATACCGCCGTCGGTGAGCGCAGAGCGAAGCCGCGCCTCGGTCAGCACGACCTTCTCAAGCCCGCTCAGGATCTCCTGGAGCGCCTTGACGAATGCGAGACTCACCGAGTCGGGCAGCATCTTGTCCTTCAGGAAGGCCTCGACGGAATC
>Ga0075156_10001201_pt1 | contig 14008 bp, 13 predicted proteins | sample JI81AbrownDNA_FD_70966 | JGI IMG/M metagenome (GOLD analysis project Ga0075156, IMG submission 70966) | Wastewater effluent complex algal communities from Wisconsin, to seasonally profile nutrient transformation and Carbon sequestration -... | ecosystem: Engineered > WWTP > Effluent > Algae...
CACATTTTTCCAATTGTGCAACAAATTTCTCTTCGTGGAGCAAGCGTGAGGCGATGGCGCGTTTTTCTTGCAAAGCCAATGTTCCAAAGACTCCAAGCTCAATTTCGGCAAGTCGACATGCTGCGTTAGTCTCATCATATGATTGGACGAGGGACTCGCACTTTTTGACATAACCGCCATTTTGAATTGCAAGTTTCTGTTCCAACTTGTCATTGCGCTTCTTGGCAGCCTTTATTAGTTCGTTCAGCTGCTCATGTTCTGCACGTTTTGCAGATTCCGGATCTTCTTCCGCAAAATCCCTTGACAAACTTACATTTTGACTAGCAAGGTAGGAATCCAATTCTTTGATATCGCCTCTTTTACCGGACAAAACTAAATTTTTTCTTGCGGATTCCTCGATCAATTGAGTCTCGGCGGCAAGCAACTCTTTGGCTTGTATGATGGACTCTTCGGGAAAGAACTCAAGAGGTTCTAATTTGAAATCTTCAGGCTTGAGCATAGAAGGAGCGCTTTGTTTGCCCTTTTTCTGCTTTTTGGACGACTTTGGATCCAACTGTGAATCACTTCTCAAAGGTGGATGAACCACCGCGTCGTGCTTCATCAGTCTCAGAGTCTCGTCATAAATGAGACGATGTGCATCAAATTCTGCATCGGCGATAACCCATTCCTTTATAGAAGATAGGTGTGCCAGATTAGTCATCGAAGGACGAGGAAGAACTGCATTGCGCTTCAGAACAGTACTTTGAGCCTCGTACATTTTGGCTGCCTTCTCTTCCATCAACCGTTGTTCTGCCAATTCGACATCTGCCTGATCCATTTCTGTCTGACGAGCTTTCTTTTCGTCATTTTCATCGTCCGTAACAGCCTTGGGAACGGCCAATTCGTACTCGAACTGTGGAGCGGGAAGTGAGGCAAGCGCTTCTTCGAGTTCTTGACGTGCACGCTTGGCTGCCCGCCTTTCTTCTCTTATTTTTTCTCTCAAGGCTTTGCCAGTCAACATCGTATATGCAGTGGAGGCAAGAGTGGAACCTACGAAAGATGAAGCATCGTCGGTGTGATGTGTGGTATTGGCAAGTCTATTTAGACCCAGCACATCTCGAATGGTACCTCCAAATGTAGATGCCGTTGCTGCTATGGAAGATTTGGTCAAGTGAGTTGCCGAAGTGACAATGGTCGAAGCGTCATCCCTAGGAGTTGTACGAAGTGATGCTCCAGTTCCAGCTCCTCCAGCATGCAGCTCAGGGTTCTCGCCGCCCAAAAGAGGTGTATCGCCCCTTTCTAAACGAAGAAGATTCTGGGCCTCTCTCTGAATCATTTCTGACTTACTGACACTGGCTGTAGACGCAGGGATAGGTGCTTGTAGAATCGCTTGCTTGACCTTGGAGTAGTCCCCCAAGAGAGAATCAGTCACTCCTCCAGCTAATCCGCTGTCGACTTGTTCGCGGCTCTGATGTTTTAACTTGGCAGCATTGGCTAACTCTTCTTCGTTTATCTTGGGAACAGGCATACTCAGGGTGGAACGATTCCTAAAGGACGTGGGGTCGGACTTTGCGCTAGCCGTCGCCACAGCCAACTGCATATTGCTGCGCTCCAAAGATCTTAAACGACTCTCTTCTTTCTTCTGAGCCAACTTGGCCTCTCGATCTCGCGAACGGTACTGATCTTCGTTGATTTTTGAAAAGTTGGCTTGTTTGAGGCGCTTAGAGCGAATCGCCTCAGTCTGAGCCTTTTCGTCTGAAACATCGTGGAAGCCTGCGGGTGCCGGTTTGTGAAATGGAATCTCGACTCCCAAATCAATCTCGCGCTGCCGTTTTCGTGCACGTCGCGCCATTTCACCACTGAGAAGTCCAGCGGCCTTTAACTCTCGCCGTTTTTGCAAATCCGCCAAACGTTTGGCCTCTGCGAGCATTTTTTCGCGTTGCTTTCGCTTGGCTTTCTTTCCTTGAGTGTTGGCCAATCGAGCACGTGCTTCTTGGAGCATTTCGATCTCATCCTCGTCCATATCAATGGGATCCGGCCTAGCCGGTTTGGTTTCAGGATGAGGATCAATCTCTCCAGGTCTCAATTTACGAGCTGCACTAATTCCGGAGACACTTGCACGTGGCTTACCATCCTCTTCTACAGCCATGGCTTCTCCAGATGCAGCAGCCGCTGCCTCGTCCAATAATCTCTCGTATCTCTCCTGACACTGAGTCGCTGTTCGACCTAGCAGCGGTCCTATGGTTTTCCACTGAGCAGGAAGTAGCTTGGCCAAGTGCAACAGCTTTTCATCTTCTGAGCGACTCCATTCTACCTTACGAACAGAGGGATCCAACCACTCATTCCAGCGAGCCTTGCACTGCTTAGCGGACTTGCGATTTAACAATGAAGCTACTCGAGCCCATTGTTGTTTCCCATATTTCATCACCGCCGCCTTGAGAATCTCATCTTCCGAGTTCTTCCAAACCCCTCCTTTGATAAATACTCGAACCATGATTTTCTAAGTAATGCCTCCTCTAACTAGATAGAATACAATTGAATGTCTTGTCTCGAATGTTGAGAGCGATTTTACTTTATTTAAAGAGAACTATCAACTATTTGGTACGTTGAAATTTACAATGGAGAGGAGTAATAAATTCGTCTTCGGTTATTGCGCGCTGGACTTTGTCACCAAAACGCAAGAGATTTTTTCCTTAATTTCCTTGAAAAAGAACTTCTTTAATTTGATCATTTGCCAGGATCATTTCAATTTTTAACCCCGAAAATCAATATGAATTGGATGGCTTAAAATAATGCTTTGCAATACAGAAATTGGTATTTCCTAAATTTACTCAAAAATCAATAAAGCACATAAAACTCTATAATTTTAATAAATCTTGTTCTTACTCAAGCCATACATCATTCACCTCACATATTAGTTTTTCAAATTAGTCACTCTGGTTCAGAGTTATCAATTCCGTAAAACCATTAAATCCTAGCCTACTACCATTTCGTCCATGCAATTTAACGATACAAAAATTGTGATATTCTGCTCGATTGGTATTACTTTAATAACATACTTTTCATTCGTCTTGCGATTCATCTGATATCATTTGGCTAATGTGCTAGCAACGAAAAAGAACAAACTACCGGTAAAACAAATTAGAGAATCTTGTAATTAGTTCGCATAACGCAACAGAGGCTGTTCTAAGTTCAGACGTTTTCGCCCAAGTGAAATTTATTGCTTGTCATTTGTTGTATTATAAATTTATAATAAGATTCAAAAGTCATACTAGTCACATTTCAGGCAGAGTGACTCTTGAAATAGATACTCCGAGATGACTTTCTTTAATTTGGTACCACCGATAAATCTCCGCGTCTTGACCGCCACACAAAAACACAAAAATTCTTCAGGCTCGTTTGTACAATTGATGCCATGGAAGATGTATTTATCGATAACCAAGCAGATGACGAGTCACTGAACGCGCCAAATTTTTTTGTCTTTTGTCTCTTTGTTGTGAAACCCAATCATGTTGAAAACTTTCGCCACTTTATAAGCCAGTTTGTTATTGAGGCACGGAAGCATGAGGGAAGTCTTGCTTACGATGTTCTCAGTTCCTGCACTGATAGAGAAGCCTCACAACATTTGACTCGTGAGTCTCACTCTGAGTTTATTATTATGGAAAAGTGGATCAATAAGCGTTCGTTTGATGACACCTTTTGTGCACCAAACAGTCTGAACGCGTTGAATTACATCGTACAAGAGCAGAATCTACTTTCGTTTCCTCAAGTGAGCATGTGGCAAAAAATCAATGGAATTCACCATGAATTCATCGACAATTCTACTGGCGCTTCAAATGATAAAGCTCAACCTGCTGAGTCAAATTTAGAACATAACTTATCTGACTCTGAAAAAGTGGCGGATAAGAATGTGTATGTTATGTCAAGAAGACGCACCGTAAAATCCGACGTAAATCCTAAAGTATTGTTGCAAATCATGTGTCGGCTAGCACAGTTGGCAACGGATTCTGAATATGGATGCTTGGGATACGATATCTACACATCAAGATCAGATGAAGGTAGAGATGATGTGCTGGAGGTGGGTACTTGGATTAATGAAGAAGCATACTTTAAACACTTGGGGGCACATTATGTTCAAGAAAGCGAGGTCATTAAGACTGCATTCATCAACAACAAGAAGGCCAAATTCTGGATACGTCAGCCCGATGGCTTATTAGAATCCAATCCGCGGAAAATGTATTAAACCATTCTATCTATTAAATTATTCTTTATATGTAGAATCCATGGATGAGAGAAACATCATAATTTAGCCTTTGAATGTGGCTAAAGAAGTTAAGAAATCCTTTGAGATCAGTGCAGTAAACTTTGGCATTCGATGACTATAGCAATCCACGAAAACGTCGATCAAGAATTTTACAAGCAGAAAATGTGCTAAGTAGCCCTTTTGTAAAAATTGCGCATTTCTTTATTGCAGATATCCTAAATTTATGAAACTCGGGTAATTGAATACTAGCTTATCTAAAATTAATGTTAGACAAACAGTTTTCGTTCTTGAGCTATTATGAACTCTTTAACTCTAGAAATATTATGGGCGCATTAAATCCAGTTGACATAGCGACAAAATTGACTTAATAGCATTTTGGTGTTTGTATTTAATATAGACAATCAGTCACATTCAACAGGGGTCAACGGACAACGACGCTTGTTTAAATAACATGAAATATGACCATAATTTGAGTAAGTTTGATATTGTACATGTAGTAAGTACCCCTGTGTGAAGACTAAAGAGTTCTTTTCAGTCACAAAGTAGAAAGTAATGGTGAAGTATTGAATTTATATTATGAAAGTGGGAAAGAGATGCTGCAATAAAACAAAACAAAGCTGTTTTCCTAGTATTAGCTGAAAAAATCTCACCTGAGATCAATTGTAAGTTCATTTCAGTTGAAACCACATGAGAAATGCTTCAACAATTGCTACGGAGCGTAAAATTACTCTTGCAGGAAAAATTACTCCTCGAGGTAGAATTTTACATTAGATCATAATAATATTGCTCTTGGAAATTTACAAGTTGACAACGCATGTAACACTGACGCAGTCAAAAAGAATTTATCGCTATAGCTTAAACTACGATCAGACTTTTTCTTCGTGCATAAAGGATTAATTTGTATGATCACAACAATGTGTAAACATTCTTGAAGTACAAACATATATTTAAGGGTGCAATTTACGAACAGTATTCTTAAACATGTTTATTGAAGTTTTATGCATTTCTTTGAAAAACCAATTTAGGGTTTGGCTGAAACTTTATTCTCAGCTTCAACTCGATGTGTATTTATGTATTTATCGTTTTCGCATGTATTTGATCAACATAGAACAATAAATTTTCAATCCTGAACTCTTCGGTAGGCAGGCGGGGTTTATCGGCATTCATGAGATTTTTATAAGACCAGTGTGTTAATTGCACGTGTAACGGCAATCATGCGACCAGCTGGCGTCATAGACAAATTTTCCATTGGGAAATGTTCAATACACCAGGGAAAAAAGTTAAAATAAGTTTAGATAAAAAAATCAAAAAAAACTTTTATTTTCCCTCAAAAGAAGGTCTACCCTCCTTCCTGGATATTTAAGGTTTCACAATGAACATCGCAAACGATAATGATATTGATAATAACGCACCCACTTAATTTATGCCCTCTCCATTACCCCAAGCTTTTTCTTCCAGAAAACGGTTAAGGATTATTTGTTCGATTCAGCAAGGGCAAACAGTTACATTCTTACAACATCTACCGGTAGATCGTCTGCGGACGATATTTTCAGTTTGAGTTGCTACAGAGGATACTAAATTTCCATTCCTAAATTGCCTACTACTGGAAGATTTTGACAGAAAGCTTCGACAGATTCCTCCTTCAACGAGCACAGACGATATACGTAGATTAATTGATAATTGCATTCATTCGATGAATTCGTAGTTCGTAGTTTATTATTTTACAATATGGTAGAAAAGGCATTCTCAGGCTTAAACTTCTGTTCTCTGCACACTCAGGTTTTCTTTTCCACTTTGATATCAATATCAAATATGCACATCCTGCACGCGACATTTAACGAATCAAAGTTACATATATCATGCGAGCAATCGTAGAAGTCGTTCCTAAAAGGTGACACGTAAGATACAAATAAATCCTGCGAGATATCTTGATTTGATTGTACGTTGAGACATTATTAATCTACGAGACTCTATATACACGAACTAACGAAGACGATTTTCGTAAGAACCATTCTCTGAAACCTCCTCTCTAGACGGGTTGGCAATGCAAAACTTGAATTATCAATAAAAGTCTGTTAACATTTGTTAGCCTTCCTTAAAACTTTAGAATTGTAAAATTCAAGTCCACAATGGATGATGTTTTCATCGACAACCATGCGGATGACGAATCACTGAACTCTCCCAATTTTTTTGTTTTTGTAGTTTTCTTTGTGAAAGTAAGCCATATCGAGAAATTTCGCCACTTTGCAAGTCAATTTTCAATCGACGAAAGAAAGCAACCTGGATGCGTTTCTTATGACTCTCTTAGCGCGTTCAATACAGAGAGCTCAAAAGACCTGTCCGAGAGTTCGCACAAGGAATTCATCATAATGGAAAAGTGGACAAATAAGCGTGCGTTTGACGACTCCATAAAGGAAGCAACTAGTCTGAAAGCGCTAAATTTCTTGGTACAAGAGCAAAATTTATTGTCTTTTCCGCATGTTAGCATGTGGCAAAAAATTAATGGAATCCATGACGAGATGAAGGCGATAATTGCAACAGAGTCAAGGCACTTGCATTTAGACCCTGCTGTGTCATATGCCGAGCAAATATCAAATTCATCCAACAAGACAGCGTTCATTATGAGTCGAAGACGCACTGTCAGGTCAAATGCCAATCCTGATGTACTATTGCAAATAATGTGTCGACTAGCACAATTAGCAATTGATTCGGAAGAGGGATGTTTAGGATACGATATTTACACATCGAGATCAGATGAGGGGAAAGACGACGTGTTAGAGATTGGAACTTGGAAGAATCATGAAGAATATTTACGACACTTGGATGCCATATATGTTGTAGAAAGCAAAAGCATAAATTCTGCATTCGTCGACAACGATGAACCCAAACTTTGGGTTCGTAGTTCGGATGGCCTATTAGAATCCAATCCACGAAAAGTGTACTAAAAAAGGAGATATTTCAGATGAAAGTATTTCTGCAAGCTTGTGACATATTAACCGTTTGAAATCAGCGCAACTGATCATTTGATTCCAATTATTCAGCAACTCTATCAACTACTGCAGGAGCGGTGCATCTCTGCAGAATTGTGAAGCATGATTTCTGAATCAAAGGACAAGGAGACTAAAGCTAAAAGAATGATTGTTGTAATTCTTCAATTTTAAACCACATTTTTGATAGATTGACTGTGTCGAAATATTGGCTGTGGAGAACATTCCCACAACAAGAGAGTTTTTAGCTTATATCAGTATATTATTATGTAGAATTAAAAAAAATGAACTGCTCGTCGTCACTCCAGCAGACCTACTCATGCACACGCGCGGGAGTAATACAAGAGAAAAAAATCTGCACACATTGTCACCACACTATTCACAACTTGATGTTCTTCACCAACCCAAGAATCTCTGTCACACAAACAAATGAAGATATATACCCAAAGCCGCTTAGTAAAGTTGTCTATGGATTTTATTTCAATAAAACATGTTTGCAAATTAGAATGAAACCAGTGATACTTGGCTGCAATTTGTTTACTCCAGGGCATCATTCTTGGGCGCTCCACATTTCCAAGATAAGAGCCTGATTGTCCTCCCATACAGTTTGTATAGTCAAGTTCTAATCTCTTATAATGTGCCTTTTTATCTTCTAGTTTCTAATGGGTTTCTGATTGGCAGCAGGTCATGCATTGCAGACGCAAAGCAATATATTCAGCCTCCATTGTGCTCAATGCTATCTCACTCTACAGCCCAGCAGGCTTGTCCAAACAACAAGTGCACCTCCAAAGGTTTAAAGACCCAGTCAGTGACGATGGTATTGCTGATCTTCATAGCTCTATAAGCCTTCAAAGTCTGCATCATCATAACAATCAAGTTTCGACTCAATGTTAGGCTGGATGAGCATACCATCTGTAGAGGTAACTAACAAGTAGCGACCCATAAGCCTGAGTGCTAATTCATGAATAGGTTTTGGTGTGTGCAAAAATTGGGCATGTTGATGCGCGGCAGAAGTGAATTCAGGACGTCAATTAGATGAAGGTACATCAACATTCCTATTAAAAAAATAGTTCCAGAGCTCTGAATCTCCATCCTCAGCTGCAGGTAGAGATCCGAATCAGCTGGTGTCCTCTTGCTGTGGCTGTTGCTCGGGTCTAGTGACACAAGCACTCGCTGAATTAGATTTTGTTGATTGAGTTTGATGGCTCCAATGGATGGTTGTCGTGACATAGAAATTCCCCGGAATTCAGCAACATCTTCTTCTATATTAAGGTCTGATTTATCATCTTGCATATGTGGGACTGCAATATCAATAGTATCATAGTCTTCAGCAAAGCCTTTAGCATCAGACAGTCAACAGCATATACAATGCAGATCGATTTGTCCCTGAAGAATAAGCGTTGACTGATTTCATAACCTTGACTTTCCAACTTGTATTTGTTCAAAGAGGTTTCCAGGTCTTTGTTTCAGCGCTCAGACAGTTTTCAGCAACTTGAGGAATTTCTCGGGTTTTTAAAACCCTCTTGGAATTTCTACCTACACATCTTTCTGTATTATCGCATGTAGATAAGCAAGCTCAAAGTCCTCTTGTTTTGACTTCCAGTTTAGTTCCACTGACAACACAAGCATTGTAGATATAGTTGACCAATAGAACACATATGCATAAGTATTAAAGTATGCAATACCTTCAATTTACTTTTCACATCAACTCTCAGGTGTTCTTTAGTTTCTTGACTTTGAATAACCAGGTTGAACGAAGAAAATTAAATTTGTTATCTCTATTGAGAATTTCCCATGTTTCTTTTTCTGTATTTGGGTAAGTGCTAGCTCCAATGCAGTATGAAAGCCATCAGTATCAGGACTATTCATAGCCTCATGATAACATCGATTATCATCATAATGTTCTTTTGCAGTATAGGCCAGTGCGTGAAGGACTTTCATTTCTCCTTATTGATGAGAATCTTCCGTTCCACCAAACTCATCACATTGACTTCTTTTCAACGCCTGAAATAAGTTTCTCCAATTCAACGGTTGAGGAAGAAGAGGGTTGCAATATTTACGCTCTGGGTGGTCTTTTGGTAGAGTAAATCAAGTTGATGAAAAAATTGGCACTGTTATAGATAATGATTGACGTTGGTGCATACAGTGTTTATAAAGTCTCATTAAAATAGTAGTCTTCGTGGAAAATAAGTTATCTAGTATCAGAAAACAATGGATGCTCCCTCAGCTTCTTGTGGAAGAATTTAGTCTTGTTTCTCAGTATCTCCCTCAGATTCTTGAGCACTGGCGTCTTTAATGACTCCTTCAGTTTCTGGTAAGGTATTAGAATCTAGGAGAGCACTGCAGGAAGCAATCAGGAGAATTAATACACTCTCACAAGATAAATAAACATCAAACAAAGTATATATGGACAGGTTCACATATGCAAGAGATGTTATCGAGCAATAGGTGGTGAACTACCCAGATCCCCAGCTCTTGTAGATGTGGCCCAGTGATTGTGGAAGAGGTTTAATCTGTCAACCAATACCTTACTGTAACATTCAGTCTGGGTGCTTATAAGTCTTGTTTTGGAAATCTACTGGAAGATCTCAAAACCAAAAATGCAAGGCATCAAGACTTTTTCGCAGACACTAGAAGAGGGATTTGTGCTGCTTGAGAATTGGAAGGTTCCAAAACCACACAAAATAGTATTGCCGCAATCCATGACAGTGTAGCTTTGGTTACATTGATGTGGAGGAATCTAATGCCAATACTAATGGGGGTCTGAATCGAAAGAAAACCACAAGAAGAGGAAAGAGCGCACATGCTACAAGTGTAATGGCAAGAGCCACTATGCACACAACAGTCCATGAACTTTAGCAGGCAACAAGGTTTCAGCATCAGCAACTATGTCAGCCAACAATTGTATCATTGGGTCAGACGAAGAGGAAAAGGATGACACCAATCATTAATTACCTTTTGTCATATGGTGTGCTATGCAACCAAGTTGATAACAACAACTTACCAAGAAGTTGGATCTTGCTTGATAACGAATCAACCATTGACGTATTATATAACAAAGACCTTCTAAAGAACTTTTTTGAGTCTGGTGAATCTATGATAATCCACTGCAATGCAGGCACAACATCCACTATTTTGTATGGTACCACAAAAAATGGTACTGCAAACATCCTATCATTTTCCAGGGTCAAGGAAGAAACATTTGGCATCACCCAAACAAATCAATTCATTGTGCACAAGGATGATGGCAGCAAGCAAGTCTTTGAGCAATCAATTGGATGTCATTTCTTATAATAATACGGCCGAAAGATGTTTTGTAAATACTGTAAGAGATATCAAAACTAATTATTCAGTGAGAGACTACAAAATGGCTGAATATTCTAGACAAATATATTACACAATAGTTCGTCCAAGCATTCATGACTTCACAAAATTAGTTGAGAACAACTGATTTTGGATCCCTAGAGGCAAGACTACCTGATAACCCCTAGGACATGTGAAAAGCGACACCTATGAAAATGGCCAACATATGCATAAGAACAAGAAGCTAGTGCTAGCCATTGACATCATGTTTGTATTAGGTATACAACTCCTGGAACTAGATCCAGAGACATTCACTTCGGAAAGGTGTGAAACTGCCAAACCAATCCAAGAAATCAATCATGAAAGCCCTAATGAATATAATGACCAACTGTTTTCCAGGAAATTGAAATTTAATGCCTTGAAAGCATCATATCCAACATGAGCATATCGCTCAATATTACCTCCAACAATGAACATGTACCTGAAATCAAAAGGTATATTAGAACAGTGAAAGAATGCACAAGAAAAACTGCAAAACTGAGTCATAATTGCAGATGCATGAGGCACATGACAACTCCATGGCTGCTAGCACGCCATTGCTCTCTGTCCTACAGACAACAAGTAGGGAGGACAGTATATCTACAGCCTTAGTACTGGGCATAGAATCAACAGATACAGTGAGACCACCCTCCCAATGCCTGAAGATTTGATAGGCAGGATTCATGAGCTTGCAATTACCAACAGTGCTGATGTGGACAACGTACATGATGACATTCTAGACTACAATGATTCATCTGAGTATAAGGATCCAAATGAGCTTCTAGTCAATGAAGATTAGTACAACTGCAAGGTCGCCACAGACCATAACAGTAGAGAACCTTCGCTGGATCCTGTGGTAGAAAAATATGTCGCCGAGCTTGTGTAAAATGAAAATACTGCAGATGAAAATGTCGCAGTTGATGATGTTAGGAGCGAAATTGAGGATGAGGATGGGGTTGAGATTGAGATTGAGGCCATTGATGGTGTCGCGGACGAGAATGAAGCCAAGAGTATAAATGAGGCTGTGACTGAGCATGGAGAACCATCACCAATGGAGGATGTCTCTACTACAGCAGCGATGATTGATAAAATTGATGAAGCCACTATAGTTGAGGACCCATCACCAACCAGCTTTGAAGCTTGTATGTATACCAGGTTTGGAAAATTTACAGAGTCATACCAACTTAGACCATTCAGACCAAGAGATTTCCATAGACTACATCTACAACACACAGATGTCCTATATCACATGGTGATGACATATTACTCGTATAAAGAAGGGACTGGAATAATATGGAAAGCAGGGCAATGAGTTATACAGCTACATGTGAGAAAGGTACTGGACCAAAGCTAACCAGTGAGATCACTAGTATGGAAATTAAAGACTCCCTACACTACCGCGTGCTCCTAAAACAAAATCTGGAAGAATAAAGGTGATAAGATGCGCAGATGGGCGGTCCCAAAGAGAACCCATGTGAAAGGAAGAGACATTTAAAGCAGACCATACATATGTTGTCAAATGGTGGGTTGATGCGTCCCATGCAGTACATCCTGACAAGAGGAGCCATACAGTTGATGTGATCACACTTGTAAAAGGTACAATTCTAGAACATCTAAAAGACAAAAACTAAATGCAAAGAAGCTGATAGCTGTTAATATTGTAATTCCTCAAGAATGATGGACCCACTGCTTTCTTGAGGCTTAGGGATATGAAGTCAGAGACTGTCAATACTGTTAAAGAAGAATGGTGATGGCTCTAGTGGTAGATGAACATGACATATAAATATCCAATATTTCTTTGTCACTGATTTCATGAAAATGGTGATATGTCAATATGCTGCTCATTTCCCTGAGGATGGCGAAGAGCACAGGAGTGTGTTGGGAATGACTCAAATGGGATTCAATAGGACAGAAAACAGTAGTGAGCAACTTGCACAGTGAAATAATCACATCATACAGACCCTGCAATCAACATATGCATACTGGTCACAACCCAAACACGGCATGGTCTTTGTGATGAACTCTTGTAAAAAGTAATCACGACATCAACCAGCAAGCAGCTTCAACCTAATCACTTTAACAGACTGGTCACTCAAACAACAATCAAGTACATGTATCTATCTCCGTGTTGACATAATTAGATGTCATCACGTTGACGTCACGGAGACATAAATTTTTCTTGTACGAATGAACTATGGAAGCTGCGGAGAAATAAAAATTCTAGCCGAAACTTGGCGATAACACACGAATAAACAACTTCTCCAGCAGCTCTAGCTTCGCCACCATGTCGTTCATGAGATGGTCCCAACCTTTACAAGATGGCAGCAACCAACAAAGCCATAATTCTCATCAGCAACACCACTTGATGGATCGTTCCGAAGGAAGCAATGTGATTCAAACGCCAACCATCAAGAACCACTCAGTGACCTTTCACAATCATCACTTGTATTGCTTTGGCGGTTATGACGGCCGTCGAAACCATTCTAGCTTACTACTTTTCAACTTGCACACAAAATCATGGAGTTATCCACGCAATGTCGCTGGCACGCCGCCTCCAGGCCGAAATGGTCATACAGCGACGTTGGCTCAAGACCAAATTATAATTTTAGGCGGATGGCTGGGTAGCGGACCACTGGCCGCCTCAGACTTGTTTGTGCTGGATGTTTCCGAGGGCCCAACTCACTTACGATGGTACCAACCGCAAATCAAAGGCCAGCCACCGGGGCCATGCAATATGCACAGTGCGGATTACATTCCTCATTTACATGCAGTTTTTGTTTTTCGTGGTGGGAATGGCCGGGAGTACCTCAATGATTTGCACAGTCTCGACTGTCAAACCTTTGAGTGGAGACCAATTGTCTCTACTGGACAGCGGCCACAGGCCCGTGCTAATCACTCTAGTGCACTTTTGCAGAGTACACGTGAACTGGTTATTTTCGGGGGCTGGAATGGCCAAGAACGACTAAACGATGTTCACCTGTTGGATATAGATACCTCAACATGGTCCAAACCACACATTAGAGGCGAATTGCCCATGCCACGAGCTGGAATGACTCTCAGCGCATCTCGCGATCGATTGTATCTCTTTGGTGGCAGTGGCACTTCTAGCAAGTGCTTTTGTGACCTTCAGATTCTGGATCGTACAGAACTAAAGTGGCTAGATGTCAATGCAGTGTCCTCGTCTGCTGCCAACGCTGCAGCCTCCTCGGCCGTCAACAATACCACTACAGTCAATGGCAACGAGGGCGGCGTCGCTGATGATGACATGATGCAGATGCAGTCACTCAATTCTGTCTTGCCTTCCAACTCTCATCGCGGTCGCTCAACCAATCCCCTGCTTCTAGCTAACCCTAATGACGAGGATGCCACTAGTGCAATCACCTTGCTTGGTCGTGGGCCCGGCCGGAGAGCGGGACACTCTGCCACTGCTGTTGGC
>Ga0075156_10001202_pt1 | contig 14004 bp, 12 predicted proteins | sample JI81AbrownDNA_FD_70966 | JGI IMG/M metagenome (GOLD analysis project Ga0075156, IMG submission 70966) | Wastewater effluent complex algal communities from Wisconsin, to seasonally profile nutrient transformation and Carbon sequestration -... | ecosystem: Engineered > WWTP > Effluent > Algae...
ATTCCGTGCCTGGAAGTCCTGCCAGGTAAAGTCGGAGTCTTTCGTTTCCGGCAAATTCATCGCAATTGTATAGCGCAGCGAATCGGTCTGCCCCGGACTTGGGAAATCCCGCTGAAAATCATGGAGGAAGATGCCCCAATTCATGGATTTCGAGAATTTCTTCCCCTCAAAATTCATAAATTCATTCGCCGGTACATTCGTTGGGAGAATATACTTGTCCTTTGCCATGAGCAGCATCGGGAAGATGAGCGTATGAAAAACGATATTATCTTTCCCCAAAAAAGCAATGTATTCCGTGTCGGGATTCTGCCACCATGATTTCCATTCTTCCGGCGTGTGGCGGAGTTTCGCCCATTCTTTGGTCGCCGAGATGTAACCGAGCACGGCTTCGAACCATACATAAATCACTTTGCCCTTCGCACCTTCGACCGGAACGGGGATTCCCCAGGTCATGTCACGTGTAGCAGCGCGGTCGGCGAGACCTTGCTTGAGCCATGAACGGCTTTGTTGTAAGACGTTATCTTTCCATTGGTTTGCTTTGCTTTCGATATACTCTTCCAGGCGCTGCTGAAAGTCACCCATTTTGAAATACCAATGTTTTGTCGAGCGCACGACCGGCGTTTTACCCGAGACGACGCTTCTGGGATTGATGAGATCGGTTTGGTTGTAATTAGCGCTGCAATTATCGCATTGGTCACCGCGGGCGCGTTCGTTGCCGCAATTCGGGCAGGTGCCTTCGACGTAGCGGTCGGGGAGGAACATCTCAGCCGTTTCATCATAGAATTGATTCTCTTCTTTTTCGACGAGCAGACCTTTATCGAGCCAATCGAGGAAAAATTCCTGAGCCGTGTCGTAGTGTTCGGGCAGGGAAGTGCGAGAGAAAATATCGAAACTCATACCAAACTTCTCAAACGCAGTTTATTTGCAAAATGATACTTATCGATGATTTTGTCCGGCGTGGTGTGTTCCTTTTCAGCGCTGATGGTAATAGCAACACCATGCTCATCCGAACCGCACACAAAGAGCACATTGCGTCCGGAGAGGCGCAGAAAGCGGGCATACATATCGGCAGGCAGATACGCACCGGCAAGATGTCCGAGATGGAGAAAACTATTAACGTAGGGAAGCGCTGCTGTAATGAGAGTTTGGGTCATGGGATTGAATTGATTTACTATATGTTGTATTATCTATTGGCAACTGCAATGGTCTATTACTTAGGCTGGCAATAATGATTGTAAAACCGACATAAAATCACCGTGGAACTTTCTAAAACTTGCTGAATGATGACTTAATTTTTTCAAATCAGCAGTTCTCATGAGTTCCTGAATAATCGGCTTTTGTTTTGCGATTGATGTTTTGATATGTCCGTACACTTCCTTTTTGGCATCATTTCTCGTCCTAGTCTCTAATGGTATATTTTTCATCATCGTAGGATTCTCATTGTAGTGTTTTAAATACCACAGCCAGTGCTCAATACATTGAACAGGGAGAACTATTACGCTTCGGTGACGATGGGGCTCTGTTAAACCGCCATGAAACATTGTATAAAGCTCAGAAAAATTGACGTCATTAACTGAATCCACATCTCGAACAACAAAAAACACATCTACTTTATACCTAACAAACGCTACCGAGCAAGCTTTGGCAAAATTCCTATCAACTTCTCTCTTATTTTTAGCTTGTATATGTGTCTTAACTTCTTCAAAATTTGTACTATCAGCCGCTAAAAAAGATAGAGCCATTCTTAAAAACTCACGATGTGCATCATCTTCGCAGAGAAGACCATACTTCATCTCTCTCATTCCGGCACTCCTCCAAGAAAACCCATCGCCCAATGTTCACCGAGCGCGTCGGTGAAGCGCATTGGTTCTTCTCCTGCGGCTTTGAATTGTTCGTTATGCGGTTCAATTACATCACGTTGCAGGTTTTTAACGGTTGTCTGCTGTGCAACTCGCTCTACGATATACACTGCTTCCGGTATATCGGCAAAAGTATCCACGACCGCCGTTGAGTGTGTGGTAAGAATTACCTGTATATTTTTCTCAGCCGCAAGCTCGAATATCAAGTCCATTGTTTCCCGTATCCTTCGAGGGTGAATCCCTTTTTCGGGTTCTTCTAGAAGGAGCAATTTCGGCGGCTCGGGCTGATGTATTATGCAGAGTAACGACAGGAAGTAGAGAGTACCTTCGGAGAGGGAGTCTGCCCAGAATATTCTGCCGAACTTATCTGTTAAACCGATTTTTGCCAATGACTTATTAATATATTTTTCTTGAAGCTCCTTCGGTGGATTATCAATAATTTTAAAGTTAATCGACTTAAATTCAGGTACAAATCTTTGTAAATCATCCTTTATCGTATTATAAATACCCTCATATTCATTTCGCATTGTTTGCAAAAATGCTACTAAATTTCCGGCATCCTCTTGTACGCTTCGCTCGTTTTGAATTGGGTATAATTCTAGCAACTTACTTGACTCAGGACGATATATTTTTAGATCTTGAAATTGACCAAAAATTTGTATTTGCCCTTCTGTCTGGAAATAATCATTTTTTGGTTCAGAGCTAATAGAACGAGATATACGCCTCCCATTTAACTTGATATATTGTTCTCCAAAATATATAGGATTACGATGTTGGTCAAAAGAAACTTGGTCAGGATCTATTCCTTGATCTTCAAAAACATTATTTGAATCGATAATTTTAGGATAAGGACTGTTATAATAATTTGCTACAAAATCATCAAAATTATCATCTAACTGTTTAATATTTGAAATAGATAATTGTTCTAGCTCCGTTTTCCCTTTCGCATAAATTATTGAAAAAGGGGGAATATTTTTCAATTCATTATTGCTATTTCGGTGATGGAATAGGGCAATTGCTCCGAATCCGATTGGTAGGGTTTCATTTTGTAGCTGAGCAAAAAATAAGAACCCAATTGGTGAGCTTTCTAAATGATGATTCTCATGTTGTTTCAGATTAAAAAACAAAGGAGATAGTTGTTCTTCGTCCGGCATATTCCCACCCAAAAACTCACTAAAAAACTTCAACGCTTTGAGAATATTCGACTTCCCGCTATTATTCGGCCCAATGAGTAGATTCACGGGTTGAAGATTATCGAGCCAAACTTCCCGCAGACTGCGGAAGTTTGTTATTTTTAGTTCGGTTATCATATTTATTCTGGCTTGCTACTGCAAACTATAATTTCTCGATTTCACTTATAGATACTCATCTCGCAACTTTTTACAAATGGATTGCTTTACCTAAGATAGGTCACAATCATTTTAAATTCAATTTTCGTGTTTTTGCAGAACTATCTATCAAATATAGGGATGAATTTCGGAACAGTTTACTTTTTTTTGTTAGAATTATGACGTATAGTCAATTTGACAATGATTCATATTCCTCGATTTTTGCGCCATGAATATTCAGCAAAAAATCGGCTCACGAATTAAAATGCTTCGCTCCGAAAAAGGAATTTCTCAGGAACAACTTTCTGACTTATGTGGATTAGATCAGTCATACATAAGCAGCGTTGAGAATGGAAAGCGTAATATTTCAATTATCAATATTGAAAAAATTACCCTATCGCTGAAAATATCAATTGAAGAATTTTTCAACGATACTTTATTCCGCTAATGTCCAAAATTCAAGAACTCCTTTTCGGGAAAAATGACATCATTAACTACGATGAAATCATTGAACAGCAACCGTGGATTGTTCGCCGAAATATGAATTGTATCTTAAGTCCGGATAGCGATGGACTACTCAGTGGGCTAATAATGTCACATTTCCTTAACTGGAAAATCGTTGGGTTTTATGACGGTAAAGTCATGGCACTTCAAAAAGGAATAAACCCAACAGATGATAATTGTGCGTTTCTCGATATGGAAATATTTCGCAAGAATGTTCGCAGTTGCGGACACCACATGTTGCTTTTAAATAAACGGCAAAAATCTGAACTTTGGGAAGAACGATACCAAAACTGCATACAACCAAATTTGTTAAGAAATTACGACGGTAAAAATGACTTTCGCCTTAAATATCCTCTCGCTACAATTCATTTACTTATAGGTATTCTCAGCAGGAAATTCTCCATTGAACTCCCACGAACAGCTATTAGCTCCCTGTTTTTTACTGATGGTGTTTTTCAAATTCTTTACTCCTATCCCGAAAACGTTCTTAACTGGCTTAATTATCTTGGAATTAACGACTTAAAAAGCCCACTACGTCAAATTTTCATGCACGATCACTTTACTGTTTATAGTCAGATTGTTGAAATGGATAAGTTCTTTCGACTACGAGACGCAATAAGCATTAAAGGCGAACGAGGCGACCGACTACGAATTTCTACATCAGAAGGAACACCATTTAATCTTGAATCACAGGGTAACTCGTTATATTCTTTAAATTTGGATTCAAAGGACAGAGTTTTGCGTTTTATTTCAATTCTTGCTCAATCAACCGGCTGGCATTACAAAGAGGAAAACTGGAATTTCGACAACTTACTCGTTTCTCAATTTACTAAATTTGATTTCAAAAGCCGTGGCTGGCGCCTCAATGGTAAAACATTCAAAGAATTTCTTGAATTAGATCCCCTATCATGGGCAATGACGAGTGGAGATAACATTGAATTTACCCTCGAACAGCCAGCAGTATTCTATTAATTTGGCTCAGCAAATAAGCTTACTTCAGGATCTGGAGTTTGGTGTATTCTTGCTTCTGCAATATCACAGTATTCACGGCTAACATCAAAACCAATATATTTCCGACCCAACCTTTTAGCGGCTACAGCAGTAGAACCGCTTCCTACAAATGGGTCTAATACTATCCCATCTTTTGGACAGAAGCAAGAAATAAAATCAGTTGGGATTTTATCAGGAAATGGCGCAGGATGCTTTCTTTTTAAAGGGTTTTTATCACCTGCCATTAAATAATCCCAAATTGTCCCACCACATTCAGCCACTTCATCTTGGATTTCATTGGTATAATCTTCACGATAATCCCATATACTTCCTCGGCATTTTGTTGGATTAATCGGTCTGGTTACTAATGGATTTGTTCCCCCGTCCGTACGTCTGCTTCCGCTGCCTGTCATGACCTTACCTCCATGTTTTGATGGTACTTTAAGCGTCTCTTTATTGAAATATTGAGGGCGTTCACCCTTTAAGAAAATTGGCATATATTCATGGTCTATTCTAAAACGATTTTTCCACCATGCACCTTCAGCTCCGTGCTTTCTATAAATCGTACATTCAAACAACTTAAAGCCAATATTATCGCACCAATCTAGAACTGTACGAAATGTAGTTAGTGATTTCCCAAAATTCTTTGTTTGATCTTGAAGTACCATAACCGCGATTCCACCATCTTTCAGAACCCTAAACACTTGCTCACCAGTTGCGTGAAGGTCTATAGAAAAACCATTATAAGTACGAATTGAGTCGTAAGGTGGTGATGTAACAACGACATCTATTGAATTATCTGGTAGCAACTTCATTCCTTCAATACAATCCATATGATTGATGGAATTTAATCTAATTATTTGTGGTTGAATTGAATCACTATTAATCTCGTTGCTATTTAAGTCTATCTTCTCTTCTCGTGCCATTTTTAGTAAAATTATGTGTTGAAAAAAATATGTGTTGAAAAAATTCTTTATAAAATTTCAAATTTAAGGTAATCTGTGTCCATTAATCCGCACAGAAGCGAATTATTACTTCCTCGCCTCGGGCACCACCTCAAGCGTCACTTCCTTATCCTCCTTCGGACCTCGCAGTACGACGACTTTGAGCTTTTCGCCGGCTTTGGTTTGACCGAGAACAGAGGTGTAATCGTAGATGTTTTTGATGGTCGTTTCGCCGAATTTTATGATGATGTCATCGGCTTGCATGCCACCTTTTTGAGCTGGACTTCCCTCGCGAACGTCGGTGATTTTGAGTCCTTTTGGATGATCGGCATAGTCGGGCACGATACCGATGGTTACTTTGAAGCCGCCGGTTGTTTGGGTAGATGTTGATTTAACTTTAATAAAATCCGGCTTTTCTACTGTTCGTGAGATTTCTCTGATCGCTCCTTCGGCAAAGCTCAGCACATTCGCTTCACCGGCATAATTAATCTTGTCCCATGTATCGGTCGGACGGTGGTAATCGCTGTGCAGACCCGTAAAGAGGAAGAGCACAGGACGCTCTTTGGTGTAAAATGACGAGTGGTCACTTGGACCAAAACCATCGGCACCAATAGACACGGTGAATGAATGCGCCTTGCCGAGTGAGTCCACGAGGTTTTGCCATCTCGACGAACTCCCCACGCCCTGCACGTTGAGCTTCGCATCTTTGAGGCGACCGATCATGTCCATATTTATCATGCAGATAGTGTTTTCAAGCGGAACGAGCGGGTTCTTAACATAATGCGCCGACCCAAGCAGTCCACGTTCCTCACCGGTAAAGAGCATGAAAAGAATCGGGCGTTCGGCCGGATTTTTCGCAAACGCCGCCGCGAGCTCGAGAATTCCAGCTGTGCCGGATGCGTTATCGTCTGCGCCATAATGGATTTTTTTATCTTTTCCTGCGTAGAGCGACCCTTCATCACCTAATCCAAGGTGGTCATAGTGGGCGCCGGCTACGATATATTCATTCGCCAGTGCGGGATTGGTACCACGCACGACGGCGATAATATTCGATGTGGTTTTTTCTATTTTCGTGAGCTGTACGTTCACCGTGAGCTTGGTATTGGGTATCTCGAAGCTGTTGGGTTTTTTCGATTTAATAATCTGCGCTTCAATAATTGAAAGCTGCTTGTCTCTAGGGAAGAGCTTACTGACCGGAGTGCGCTTGGCATGCATAGCGATAATTCCCGAATTTTTGTCCGAGGTGCCGAGTTCGAGTGCCATCAGCGAGTCTGCGCCGTCGCCTGCTGTACTCACAAAGAGAATACCCGTGGCGCCTTTTTCGCGGGCGGTGAGCATTTTGGAGCGGAGGGAAATGTAATTGCCGAATTTACCGTGGTTGTCATTGCCGTCAGGCGAACCTCTCAGGACGATCACGATATTGCCCTTGACATCAATTCCTGCATAATCATCGTATTGCGAGTCCGGCGAGGATATTCCGTAGCCGGCGAAAATGAGCTTGCCGCTTGCGGTGCCATTTTCGCTAAACGAAAGGGGAGTATAGTCACCACCGGCTTTCCACCCCACTTTGACCGGCTTAAGCTGATCTTTGGGAACACCGGGCTGCTCGATAGTAATTTCAAGGGCGAATTTATTGCCATCGGCAAGTGCGATTGATGTAGGAACGGTAAACTCCTGGAAATACGATGTACCAAGCGGTGGAATGGAGTTTTGCTTGAAGAACGATGCGATATATTCAGCTGCTTTGCGATTGCCTTCGCTGCCCGAGCTGCGCCCTTCGAGTTCGTCGGAAGCCAAGTATTTTATATGAGTTTGAAGCTTTGCCACGAGCACGGAATCAGCCGATTTGGAGACCGTAACAAAAGCAAGCATCGCGCAGACAGAAGCCGCGCACAACCGGAACGAGAAGAGAGGGAAACGCATAGAATATCCTGAATTATTATGTACATAAAGTACAAATTTAGGGTTTTTTGCGCGGAAAATGGCGGGAGATTGAATAATTGGGGAAAGAGTAGTATTTTAGTACGAAATTCAACTTTGTTAAATTATTCTAATTGTATGAATTCGTACACATATAAAATCATGCTCCGCAAAGAACCAGAAGGTGGGTTTACGGTTTTTGTACCTTCCTTACCGGGTTGTATTACTTACGGTGAAAATATTGACGAAGCAATGGTTATGGCAAAAGATGCTATTGAACTGTATCTTGAGGAACTTACAAAGCGAGGAGAAGAAATTACAGACGATAAAAACATGCTGGAATATTCACTTAACCTTGTTACTGCATGAATTTATCCGTTACGTTCTTAGTAGCATTTTTAGAAAAGTTAGGTTAATCAGAAGGACAACAGACGAGGACAACTTCCTATAAACTCAAACTCCTCGACGTGCATTTTCACTTATCTGTCTGCTTGACGCACTGTACATTTTTTTTGCATTGGCTTTTATATCTCAAGCCAACTTCATTATTACTTGAATTCTCGTTATGAAAAAACTCTCCGCTTGGTATTTAATTATCATCAGCTCAATTTATCTTTTGATGTTCGGGCTAAATTTCATTTTTGTAATTATTGGCTATATCACCAACACTCCTTTTCTTGATTTGCAGCCATCGATGCAAATTGTCGGTGTTTTAGGAATTGGTTTATGTTTTTCTCTTAGCTTTCTTGCTCTTAAAAGTGGTCTTCGCATTATCAGGAAAGACAAGCCACGGGAGATTATCCCGTATTCGCAGCAATTGAATCTTCATCTATCCGGCCGAATCGTGTATAATGACTATCGTAATCTGATTTTAAGCTTATCGTTCAATCCGATAAATTGGACTCTCATTATTATGATCGGTCCCATGTATTCAATAATGTACTCTAATTCTGTCTCGTCAGAAGTCAAACTATTGATTCCAATTGGGATACTACTCTTTTTTTTCCTCATCGTTGGAACTACACTCCGTTCCATAAAAAAACAATACCGCGATTCAGCTTATCTCCAACATCAATTGCACTACACCTTAGAGAATGCAACCTTTCGCATTCATGGGGAAACATTTGATTCTACCCTTCAGTGGACTCATTTTACCAAAGTAAAAGAGACAAAAAACTTCTTTCTGTTTTTTCAAGGAAGGGTAGCAAATTTTATTCCCAAAAACATGTTTTCCGAGACTGAACTCATTGAATTTAAAAGCTTTATAAACTCATTGAACATCTCTGCAACATAATTACAATTATCACTTCGACCACTTACTAAATCTCTTTTTACACAATAACAACGACACTCCCTCATGGCCAGAAATGGGTATTATTCACATCAATCAACCCATTTTTATATTCAAATCTCCAGATAATAGTCGATCATGGAGTGTTTACTCTACGCTACTCCTATATCCAAATTTGGATTAATCCATGTGTTTTTGTCCATTTGGACGGCAACGGGTGCCCGCAGGCGAGGCCCGGAATACGCACAACCGAACCCAAAATTCCGTATTTTTGCCGCCATGAAAACTACGCTTCCGCCTTTGAAAGGCAAACGAATAGCCGCACTTGATTATGGAACAAAACGCATCGGAGTAGCCGTGACGGACGAACTCCACATCACCATCTCACCGCGGGAAATTATCGCTGCCGATGCACCGGATTTGTGGGATGTCGTGCGGCGTTTGGTGGTTTTTGACCGCCTCGGCGCGCTCGTCGTCGGCGTGCCTGTGCGGGAGGATGGCACCAAGTCGGCGATTGTCAAAAAGATTGAGAAGTTTATTGAGGAATTGCGCGGGCAGATTGAAATTCCGGTGATCGAATACGACGAGTCGTTTTCGACGCAAGCCGCCTTTCAAACGATGATAGCCGGCGGTATGAAGAAAAAACAACGGCAGCAAAAAGGCACAAAAGACAAGATTGCAGCGGCAGTGATATTACGGGATTTTTTGCAGGACTTTGAGCGAGAAATTTATTAACCTAAAATAAATCAACACCCTATGAGAAAACAGTACCTCACTCTTCTCTTCAGTGCTCTTTGCTTGCTGCTTGCATTGCAGACCTCCGCTCAGCCGCAGCGCCCCGTCCAAAGCGCGTATTTTAATTTTGGCGAGAAGTTTTTCTGTGAGGCACACTCAATAGCAAGCCCCGACAAAGACTCGACTAAAATGGTTGTTCTCTTTAAAATTATGTACGACCGGCTCGACTTTCACCAGGTCCCGATGAACGCCAAAAGTATGCGCGGTAGTTACCTTGCCACGCCCTTCGTTCTCGTCGAAATGCGCGATGATATCGGCATTATCCGCTACCGGAAGCAATGGACGGATAGTATTTATGCAGCGAACTATCTACAATCAAACTCCCGAACCGATTTTGTCTATGGTTCGCTCATGGCATCTCTTCCTCTCGGCAATTATTCCGCAAGTCTTACTCTCGGCGATCACGAAAATCAAATCATCAAGCGCGTAGATCTGCCTCTCACTCATTCCATTAAAACCGATACTGCTAAAATTTACAAACCAATGTTTGTTGAATTTTCTCCGACACCATCACTCAGGGTCGTGCCGATTGTCTCAGCCGGAAATGCCCGCTTTAGTCAGCAGATTATTCGTGCGCTCGTGCCGGTATCAGGCGTAAAACCCGGCGACTCCTACTCGTATTCCTGTAGTCCTGTACAGCTTCCCGATGGTAGCGGCACCTCCAATAGTGAATGGGGACCTATTCCCACTATAGGCGGCATGACCAAGCCCGAGCTTCGCCAATATCTTACACCCGATTTTTCAACTAATTCTCCGTCCCACCAGCCGTATTTTTTAATTGAAAAAGCTGAACTAAAGACCGCCCTCAGTTCACTCGGCCTCCTCGACATTACCCTTGCTGCCAATGCTATTGCTCCCGGAAAATACAAACTCCGCATCGTCAAAGTCGGTTCGCGCGACACAGCGACTCATCAGTTTGAAGTCGTATGGGAAGATATGCCGATATCCTTTCGCAATCCACGCGCAATCGTTGAAAGCATGTACACAATCCTGACCGATGACGAGTTCGATGCCGTGAACTCCGGCTCGGAAAGCGAAAAACGCAGGCATGTGATTGAGTATTGGCAGAAAAAATATCCGTCCGGAGAGTCGGTGTATAATACGACGATGGCTGAGTTTTACAGAAGAGTCGATTATGCGCTGTTTAATTTTCAGGGAATAGCTGAACCCGACGGCGCAAAATCTGAACGTGGAAAGATTTACATCCTTCACGGCCCGCCGACAAACATCGAAAAAAGCATTCCCGCCTCAAGCGGACAAGCGCAGGAAATCTGGACGTACTCGAATAAAGTGAAGAAGAAATTTACATTTGAACTCAACACATCAGGCGTGTATAAACTCAAGGAAATTAAAGACTTGGCGGTGAAGTAACACAAAAATGGCACGCTGATGACGCTGATTGTTATGATTGTCGCAGATTTCTGGGATTGTGGTAATGAATCTGCTTGAATTCCATAAAGTTACGTCACTCTGTCCTTTCTGGCGTTTATTCATCTGCTTGCCTATTTCTTTTACTCTAGTTTCGTACATCTGCGAAAATCATAACAATCAGCGCCATCAGCGTGCTATTAACTCTATACTATACATACATCTATGAACGACCCAAACATCTACACAGGATTCGCAACAAAAGCAATACATATCGGTCAAGAACCCGAGGAAACGACCGGCGCTGTGACCGTACCCCTCTTTCAAACCTCGACCTACGCGCAGGAAGAAATCGGCAAACACAAGGGTTTTGAATACGCCCGCACCCACAATCCGACACGTTTCGCTTGGGAGAAAAATCTCGCCGCACTCGAAGGTGGCATCGCTGCTTTCGCCTTTGGAAGTGGACTTGCCGCCGAAGATTCTCTTATGAAATTGCTCTCATCCGGCGACCATGTACTGTGTGCTGAAGACATGTACGGCGGCACATTTCGGCTCTTCGATAAAATCTTAACTCGTTTTGGAATAACGTTTTCGTATGTGAATATGACCGACCTGAACGCAGTGAAATCTGCCATGCAATCGAATACAAAAATGGTCTATACCGAGTCACCGACGAATCCGATGATGACGCTCACCGACCTTGCGGCTGTCGCCGAAATCGCTCATGCTCACAATGCAATGATGGTGGTTGATAATACTTTCGCAAGTCCGTATTTCCAACAACCGCTTTCACTTGGCGCTGATATCGTTATCCATTCAGCGACCAAATATCTCGGCGGACACTCCGATCTCGTCAGTGGTATCGTTACCACGAATCGTCAGGATATCTCTGATCAGTTAAAATTCATCCAAAATGCTGCAGGCGCCGTGCCCGGTCCTTTCGAATGCTGGCTGCTGCTACGTTCGTCCAAGACTCTCGCAGTACGCATGAAACAGCATGAGCAGAATGCACTTGCCGTAGCGCGCTACTGTGAGAATCATCCAAAAGTGCAGAAGATATTCTATCCTGGCTTAGCGTCACACCCGCAGCACGAGCTTGCAAAACGTCAGATGAAGGGTTTTGGCGGGATGATTTCCATCGAGCTTGGTTCACTCGAAAACGCGAAAAATTTCGCAAAAGCAATTCGCATCTTCACTCTTGCTGAGTCGCTTGGCGGTGTGGAGTCGCTTGTGTGCCATCCGGTGTCGATGACGCATGGCAGCATTCCCAAAGAAAAGCGCGACCAACTTGGCGTGACGGATGGTCTCGTGCGGCTTTCGTGCGGAATTGAAGACGTGGAAGACTTGCTTGCAGATATTGAGCAAGCACTTGATAAGGTGTGAGTTACTGGATAATGATTTACTCGTCTATTACCCGAATCTGTCATTCTGAGTGAGTCTTCGAGCGAAGAATCGACGTTTGTAGTACAGAAAAGCACGCCGGTAAAGCATGCGGCGATTCTTCGATTCTGTTATTGATACATTTGACATTTACGGAACAACTCTCCATCCAACGCATTGATAATATTTGATTTAACGCCATTTCATTCCACATTTCGTATCTAAACGGTTGAAACCGTTCGATAAGTTGTATCGTGCGAAGTGGAAATGATTACAACCATTCTCAGTGTTTAAAACCGTTAAAACGGAGAACAAGTTTTGTTGGGACTCTTGGCCCCATGATTAAAATCATGGGCTATGTTTTTTATCTTGTGTCTTTGCTTTTGATCGTGACGGGCTGTAGCCCTAGAGGAACTCAGAATGACAACGAAAAACACTCACAACTTTATTTATAGTATGTAGTTATAGGAACTAATTCATGACCTTCCCCGACGCTATCCGACAATTTCTAGACTATTGCGACTCTGAGCGGAGCTTTTCCGGGCTCACGACCGAAACGTATCGGATCGCGCTTGCCGACTTTGTTGAATTTCTCCGGGAAGGATTCGACGAACTTCCCGAGGTGGAATCGATCCGCACCGAGGACATCCGTCCATTCTTAGGATGGTTGCATGACAATGGGTTAGTCAAGAAATCATTGAAAGTCAAAATCGCTGCCGTGAAGTCATTTTTCCTGTTTTTAGCCAAAAAGAAGATTATTTTCAAAAATCCCGCTCTCCTGATTTCAATTCCCAAAAGCGAACAAAAGCTTCCGTCGTTTCTTCAACACGAGGAAATTATGGCGTTTTTTGCGCAGTTCGACACGTCCACGCCGGAGGGTGCGCGTGACTCTGCCCTTGCCGAACTCCTTTATTCCTGTGGCTTACGGATCAGCGAATGTCTGAATCTGCGTATTCCTGATATTGATACGCATGGGTTCACGGTTAAAGTCATGGGCAAGGGTCGCAAGCAGCGCATTGTGCCGGTGGGCGAGGTGGCGATGACGGCACTGGCGGCGTATCTCAAGCTACGCCATACATTTGTAACGCCGGCATCGGAGAATTACGTGTTTTTAGGAAAGAAGGGGAGTAGAATGAATGCCGCCGTGGCGTACACCATCATTCACAATGCGATGAGCAGCGTTACGGAAGCGACGCAGAAGAGTCCGCACATTCTCCGTCATTCATTTGCCACGCACTTACTTGATAATGGTGCCGATATTTCGGCGGTGAGCGAGATGCTTGGGCATAGTTCGCTGAGTTCGACGCAGATTTACACGCATGTGTCGATAGAGCGATTGAAGAGCGCATATAAGTCGGCGCATCCGAAGGCGTGAGGTTTTTTGACGAGGTACTTGTTGGAAATTTTGTATTTTGATTAACGTAAACATGTTTTTTAAACTTTGCAATCCAAATGAGTATTAATTATTCAGATATAAGAACACAGCTAAAAATTGAAGTCTCTAAACACACCGACGATAGATTAGCGCACCTAACGCATTTTTTTCAAAACCACAAAAACGGGGTTTCACAATACTACAAACCCATAGCATTAAGCTATTTAAAAAACTTACACCAAGTGTT
>Ga0075156_10001203_pt1 | contig 14000 bp, 18 predicted proteins | sample JI81AbrownDNA_FD_70966 | JGI IMG/M metagenome (GOLD analysis project Ga0075156, IMG submission 70966) | Wastewater effluent complex algal communities from Wisconsin, to seasonally profile nutrient transformation and Carbon sequestration -... | ecosystem: Engineered > WWTP > Effluent > Algae...
GCGCAGCTGAACCCGCTGCTGCAGCGCGCCGAGGCCGAGTTCAACCGCGAGCTCGCGCGGATGCTGGCGCGCGCGCGCGCGCCGCCGCCGGCGCGGCGCGTGCTCGAGACGCTGGCGCCGGCGCTGGGCGCGGCCGCGCTGTCGGCGCCGGCGGCCGTGGTGCTCGCGGCGTCCGTCGGCGGCGGGCTGCCGGTGGTCGAGACATACGCGCTCGTCGGGCGCTTTGAGTGGGGGTCGCCGCGTTTCGTGCTGCACGTGTACGTGCCGCAGACAGGCGAGGAGGAGACGGCGGCGGTGCGCGCGGACGACGGATGGCCACACGTGATGTTCTACGCGACCGCGTGCGGGTGTCGTTCGCCGAGCACGCGGCCGTGAGCGAGCGGCCGGCCGCGTTCTGGGCCGCGGGCGCGGTCGTCGGCATCGGCGTCGTGGCGCTGCTGTACTCGGCGTCGGCCGTCGTGAGCGCGGCGTCGTGGCTCGTCGTCGCGGCGCTGTGCGCGTTCCTGCTGGGCCTCGCGACGTGGCTCGGCGTCACGCACGCGACGGTGCCGCTGACGAACGCGAACGCGTACGTCGAGTACCCGCGCAGCGAGTTCGACTGGATGCGGCTGATCCAGAGCGGCGTGTTCGGCGCGCAGCTCGGGTTCGGGCTGTTCTACAGCACGACGCTGGTGTACATGGCGCTCGGCACGGCGCTGTCGTTTGTGCTGTGGTTCGAGGGCTACGTGCGCCCGACCATGCGGAAAAGCGCCGTCTAGTCGCCGCGCACCCACGCGGCGAGCGCGAGCCGCGCGGAAATGAACGCGTTCAGAATCGCGCAGCACATCCACGCGTGGAGCGCGAGGTGCGCCGCCGTCGCCCGCGGCGCGCGGCCGAACAGCCGCATCGCGCGCCCGCCGCCCGCGGCGGCCTCGTGCAGGTCGTGGACGCAGCACACGAGGAGCGTGTCCGCGCAGAAAAACAGCCACGTGCCCCACCACGCCGCGCCGGCCAGGGGCCCGGCGCAGCAGGAGAGGTACAGCAGCGTCGGCAGGCACACGGCCGTCCACGCCACGCCGCCCGCCAGGCGCAGCCCCGCCGCGCGGTCGGCGAGCCAGCGCGGCAGCATCGAGCGCCGGCACACGGTGCAGCGGTACTGCCGGCGGTGCCACGCGGCGAGGCACGGCGCGTGCACGTGCACGCGGCACCCGTACGGGCACACCCACGGCGGCGCGTCGCCGTCCATGCAGATGATGCACACGTCCCGCGCGTCGGCGTCCATTGCCAGACTACCGCGGCGCCACCACCACAATCGCGTTCATTTGCAAACATTGCGACGCCACATATTTTTCCGGGCCCGCACTGTTGCAACAGTGCGGACCGGCGGATTACGGCCGCCCGGCCGCGCGGCGCGGCGCGCCAAGCGCCGCGATGAACGCCGCGAGAAGCAGCAGCATCGTCGGCCACACGACGAGCTGCTCGGCGCTCACCGCGACGCGCGCGCCGAGCGAGTACGGCAGCACCTCGCCGATGCCGCTGCGCGCGACGTCGATCGCGAGCGCGTACGGCGACCAGCCGTCGAGCGCGGCCGACGCGAGCGCCGCGGGGTCGTGCGCCAGCAGCGCGGAGAACAGCGCGCCGAACCACGCGATCGACGCCGCGACGGCGACCGTCACGCCGCCGACCGTGTGCGCCGGCGCCCACCACGCGCGGCCGCGCGACCACGCCGCGGTCAGCGCGCACGCGGCGGCCCACGCGGCGGCCGCGGCGGCGAGCAGCGGCACGGCGGGGACCCACAGGCCGAGCGCCGCGACGACGACGGCCGCGGCCCACGCCGCCGCAAACGCCGCGGCGCACGCGAGCGCAATTTGCCACATTTGCCGCGCGGACGGGGCGCGCACGCACTTTTATGCCGCGCGATTTCGACGGCGGGTGGGCCGCGCGCACGCCGCTGCACACGCTCGGCTTCTACACGAGCGTCGCCGCCGGCAAGGGCGCGCCGGTGCTCGCGGTGACGCTGCTGCAGCCCGCGCGCCCGGCGGCGGCCGCCGCGTGGTTCTACCGCTACGACGCCGCGCCCGCCAAGCCGGCCGACAAGGAGGAGCGCGACCCGCTCGACGCGCTCGCGCAGCGCGTCGTCGCCGACGACGCCGCGGCCAAGGCGTTCCGCCGGTTCGTCGCGACGCGCGGCGTGCGCGCGGTGCTGCTGCCGCCGAACCGCGGGCACCGCGCGCTGCGCGGGTTGTTGCAGTGCCCCGACGCGCCGGGCGGCGCGTGGGCGGCGGCGCTGTGCGCGCACGGCGGCGAGCGCGTGCCGGTGCTCGTGCGCACGCAGGCGCCGTTTGAGATCCTCGAGTGGGCGGTGTTCGCGCGCGTGTCGCCGTTCGACGCGATCGCGCGGCGCGGCGTCGACGACGTGCCCGCGCTGGCGTGCCGGCACCCCGGCGGCTTCGACGTGCACTTTGCCACGATGACGACCGCCAAGCCGATCCTGGCGCAGCGCGCGGCGCAGTACCCCGGGCGCGTCCTGACGGTCGTGCACGGCCAGGGCGGCGCGTGCCTGCCCGAGCCGCACCTGCGCTTCGTGCCCGGCGCGGCGCCCGTGTACGCGGGCTGCGAGGCGTGGCAGACGGCGCTGGCGGCGCTGGCGGGCCGCACGCTCGTCGTCGGCCCGCTGTACTTTCTCGCGGCCGCGAGCCGCTACGTGCGCGCGCTCGCCGCGCCCGCGACGGCGCACGCCGACGTGGTGCGCGCGCTCGCGGCGCTCGGCGGCGAGCCGCTCGTGGCGTCGGCGCTGCCGCCGGCCGCGTTCCTGCCGCCGCGCGAGCGCGCGCTGTTTGTCGAGACGGGAATGAACGCGCCGTAGTCTATTTCCGCATCGGCGGGATGCCGACCACCGGGTCCGCGGGCGGCAACTCTGGCACGGGGTCCGGCGGCGTCTCCGGGGTGCCCTGGAGCGCCTGGATGCCCGACTCGGCGAGCGCGCCGGCAAACGCCGACACGAACTTGCTGCCAATGACGAAATCCACGTCCACCTTCTGTAGGATGGTGTCGATATGGTTCACGAGCCCCGGGACCATCTGCACGGTCTGGCGGAACGAGTCGGCCGGCTTCTCGGCGCGCATGTTCACCACGTTGCGCGACATTTCCGAGTACGGCGCGTCCGCGAGCGAGATGACGTAGTCGAGCGTGTCGGTGGCCTTGTTGGTGACGAGGTAGCCGTTGTTCGCCAGCGGCACAATGTACCCGAACCCGATGATGCACAGGACGACAAACGTCGCGACGAACGTCGCCGCCATGATGCCCGTGAACACCGTCGGCCCCCATTTCGGGATCGTGTCGTACAAGAACGACCGCTCGGGCTCGTCGCCCTCGGGGTCGCGGCGAAAGGGTCGGGGCATGTGTTTACTGACGGGCGCGCGACGGAGCACCTTTTTACGCCCGGTCGGCCGCCGACCGCACCAGGTGCACCATGATCTTCCCCTGCGCGTGCAGCAGCGCGTGGATGGACTCGAGCTGCGCCAGCACCATCGCCATCTCCGCATCGCGCGACGCGTCCGCAAACGGCGCCGGCTTGGGCGTCGGCGCGGGCCGGCGCCGCGCGGGCGCCGCGGGCTCCGCCGGGGCCGCGGGCTCCGCCAGTGCCACCGGCGCCGCGGGCTCCGCCGACTCCACGGGCGCCGGCGCGGCGGGCTTGGGCTTGGGCGCGGGGCGCGCGCGCTTGGGCTTGGGCGGCGCGGCGTCGGGCGCGGCGTCGGCGTCCGCCGGCGTGTCAGTCGGCGCCGGCGCGGCGCGCGGGCGCGGGCGCGAGCGCGGGCGCTTGGGCGCGGCGGCGGGCGCGTCGTCGTCGGGCACCTCGGACGGCTCGAGGTCGCGCGCGGCGGCCGCGGCCGCGTCGGTGCGCAGCCGCTGCGCGGCGCCGGGGCGCGCGGGCACCGTCTCGGCTGCGTGGCACTCGTTCAGAAACTGGGACGCAAACTGCATCGGTTCCATATGTATTTTCCGGGCGGATGATTGGGCCCCCCGAGTCTTGCGCGGATGCAAACAATACGCCCGGCGCGGCGTGGATGGGCGAGCACTATGCAACAGTGGTGCGCATGGTGATCGAGACCATGACGCAGATGAAGTACGTCCCGCTCGAGATCGACTACACGCAGCCCGAGACGCGCGTGCTGTCGCGCATGCGCAAGCCGCTGCCGCAGATGCGCATGCGGCTGCGCTACCGCGGCCAGCGCATCATGATCAGCCGCAGCACCGGCGCGAACCAGGTGATGGCGACGAGCATCGACGTGCTCGAGTTCGGCCGCATGCGCGTGTCGACGGTGTTCTACGGCGGACGCGCGCTGCACGACCGCCCGCGGCGGTTCACCAACATGCTCACGTTCCTGCACGTCGCGGTCGGGCACGCGATCCACATCGGGCGGCTGCACGACGCCATCGCCGAGCGGCGCTGCCCCGGGCTGCAGCTGAAGCGGTGCCGCCAGCCGCGCTCGCCGACGTCGTACATCCTGTACGTGCGCTGCGCGCAGAACGGCGGCGCCAAGAAGCGGCGGCAGGTGACGATCATCGTCGAGGAGCGCAGCGTGATGCTCATCGGCATCTGCGACCTGCGGTTCGTCGACTACACCGGCGCGGTGCGCCGGCTGCTGGCCGCGAGCGGCGCGATGGCCGGGCCGCACGCGCGCGTCGACCACCGCGAGGCGTTCTGGCCGTCGGTCGGCGCGCGCGACACGCCGGGCATCGACGGCGCGCTGGCGTACATGGCGGCGCACACGGTTGCCGACTGATTCGCTTCCCGCGCGCGCCGCCAGAGAAAGATGGTCGAGGTGATCGCTATCATCGCCGCGTGCGCGGCGGTCGTCGCCGCGGGCATCATCGCTGTTGCTGCGATCCTGACCGCGAGCATGAAGCTGCCGCTGCCGGGCTTCAAGAACAAGGAGGCGATCGCGCGCACGCGCGGCGTGCGCCTCGCGGCGCTGACGTACGCCGGAATGGCGATGCTCGTCGTCGCCGCGGTCGCCGGCAGCTACGGCGCCGACTACGCTAGCCTGGCGGACTACAAGCTCGCGACGAACGCGGGCGTGCGCAACCTGTACCCGCTCGCGGCGATCCCGCTGCTCGTCCTGATGGCGCTGAGCGCGGCGAGCGTGCTCGCGCTGCACCAGTCCGGCGCGCTGCCGGTCGTGTTCGCGTCCGCGGCCACGGGCGTCCTGATCTTTTTGCACCCGCAGGTCGACGGCGGCGCCACGACGATCTGGGGCGTGCTGATCGCGGGCGTGTTCGTGTCGACCGCGCTGACGCTCGCAATCCTGTACCAGATCGCGACGACGCGCATGCACATGCTGCACTGGGCGACGCTCGCGCTGTACGGCGTGACCGCGATCGCCATGTGGCTGATGACGTTCTTCACGTACCCCGTGAACGTGTTCGGGCAGGACAAGACGCTGTACTACGCGTTCCCGTGGATCTCGATCGGCGGTGGACTGCTGCAGTCCGGCCTCGCGGTCATGGCGTCGGTGCACACCAACGACGGCGAGGACGAGCCCGAGGACGACGAGGAGCCGCTCGAGCTGCCCGTGACCAAGGCGGCCGCGTACGCCGCCGCGCCGCCCGCGCGCCACGTGCACGGCCACGCCGCGCGCCACCGCTCCAAGTAAACGTTTATCATTCCACGGTGAACCCCGTGATCAGCACCGCCCGCGGCAGGTGCGCGGCCACGGCGGCGCGCGCGGCCTCGGCGGCCTCGGGCGTGTCGTAGATGCCGTGCGTGACGTGCGGCACGTTGTCAAACGAGATTCCGGTCTCCTTTTCGAAAAAGGCGCGTGCGTCACGCACCTTCTGGTCGATCGCCGCGTCGAGGCCAAGCAGCACGTCGTAGCGCGTCCGGCCGTCCTTGTCGAACGAGTGGACGAACGCGTGCGTGAGTGTGACCGTGTTGAGATTGAACGCGGACGCCGAGACGCACGCATGCGCGTAGAGCATGCATGCCTCGATGGCGTCGCCCGTGTAGACGAGCGTAATGTGCGGGTAGCCGCCGCTCGTCGTGCGCAGCACCGGCGACGCGTCGCGCGCCGCCGTGTCCCACACGGTCAAAAACACCCCGGACATGGCGCCAAAAAAGTATTTGTTTTTTTCGGGGAGGGTGCACTGTTGCAACAGTGCGGTGCGTTTGGTTTTGCGCATTTCGCGAATGGCGACCGACGACGGGCTGAAGATCGTGTCGGGCGGGCAGATTGGCGCCGACATTGCGGCGCTGCGGGCCGCGCGGCGGCTCGGGCTGGCGACGGGCGGGTTCGCGCCCGCCGGGTTCATGACCGCGCACGGGCCGAACCCGCAGCTGGCAGAGTTCGGGCTCGCGCCGGTCCGCGGCGGCTCGCTGGCGCAGCAGTACGTGCGGCGCAGCACGATGAACGTCGACGCGGCCGACGCGACGCTCGCGATCCGGCTCGAGGCGTCGCGCGGCACCGACTGCACGATCGGGTACGCCGTGTGCGGGCGCTGGGCGGCGTGCGCGGACCTCGCGCCCGGCGTGGCGGCCGAGCCCGCGACGGCGCACCGACCGGTGCTGGTCGTGCAGACGCTCTGCGAGAGCGCGGCGGCGCCGGCGATCCGCGAGTTCCTGCACCGCCGCCGCGTGCGCACGCTGAACGTGTGCGGCCACCGCGCGTACAACCGCGTGCCGAACTACGAGTCGGCCGTCGAGCACCTGCTGTTCCGCGCGCTGTCCGAGTACGCCTAAACGCGCTTTTTACTGTTCGGGGCACGCGCCGGGAAGACCTCCTCGGCGATGCGCGCGCACGTGTACGCGCACAGGACGAGGAATATCGAGCCGCCGAGGAAGGCCACGTTGTAGGGCGCCGCGGTCAGGCAGAGCACGCCGGTCAGCCGGGGGTGGAGCGCGCTCCACGTGCACTCGTGCGAGGCCAGGGAGTGCGGTATCCCGCCGAGGAAGACGAGCAGCGCGAGCAGCGCCAGCGCGATCGCGCCCGCGTACGCATTCATGATCCACGCGGACATGGGCGATTCGCAGACTGCGCGCAGTTGGATCGATGAGCACCGAAGAGGGGGATCCCGCGCGCGACGACGCGATCGCGCTGCCGCCGGCCAAGCGCCCGCACAACGAGGCCGCGCTGCTGGTGCCGTCCGGCACGATCCTCGGCGCGGTCGACCTCGCGCGCGCGCTGCTCGCGGCGCCGCCCGACCCGCCGACCGACCTCGAGGCGCGCGTGCAGCTCGCGCTCGCGGCGCACGTCGTCTACGCGCTGCCCGGGGCGTTCGGCGTGCGCTTCCGCGACGCGGCGCGCGCGCGCGTGCAGCCCGACGCCGCCGCGCCCGACGACGTGTACGTCTACGCGCACGACGGCGCGGCGCTCCGCTGCCTCGGCCACGCGCCCGAGGACGCGCTCGAGTTTCCGTCGTTCGACGAGCTGGAGCGCGAACGCGCCGCGCTCGAGCGCGCGCTCAATACACCAGTCTGAAAACCGCATTCGCGCACGGGATGACGACGCGCGAGGGCGAGCTGTACGCGCGGCTGTTCCCGCGCGCCGAGGGCCGCGGCGTGCACGCGATGCGCGACACGCTGGTCGGGCTCGGCGCGGCCGACGCGGCCGCCGCGCTGTTCGACGACGGCGGGCCCGCGACCAAGCTCGACGAGCGCTGCGCGTCGCTCACGTCGGTGCCGGGCATGCTCGTCGCGCAGTACACGGGCACGGCGCACCGCCGCCACGACCACGGGCCGTGCGTGCCGGGGCGCAAGTACGTCTACAGCGTCGGCGCGCGCGGCGACGACGGCGTGCACGCGCTGACGCTGATGGAGACGCTGGACGACGACGTGTACACGCGGTGGAGCCTGGCCGCCGACGTTGCGCGCGCGTGCATCTTCGTCGCCGTGGTCCTGGTGGTCGTCGCGGCGGTCGGGTTCACCGCCGGCTTCCACACGGGCACCGGCGCGCTCGCCGGGCTCGCGGCGCGCGCGCCCGAGCTCGCGTCCCGCGCCGCCTGCGTGGCCGTGGGCGCGGCGCACGAAATCCTCGGCGTCGCGCTCGACATCTACGGCGCCGCGCTGAATAAATTCTGAGCAGGGAATTTCCGTGCGCACCGCGCACGCGTGCAAACATGGCGGCCGGGTGTCTGGCGCTGACGTGGGGCGTCGTGCGCGCGCTGTTCCGCGCCGCGTTTGCGCTGTGGGCGTTTGCGCTGTCGCTCTTTGGCACGACGCTGTTCCTCGCCGGCCTGCTCAGCGTCTACGTGTTCGCGGCCGCGTTCATCCCGCTGACGTTCCAGGCGCCGGTCGTGATGCAGCAGATTGGCGTCGCGGCCGAGCGGTTCAACGCGGTGATCGAGCCGGTCGAGGACTTTGTCGCGGCGCTGCTGTCGTGCACATGGGACGACGTCACCGACGTGTGGAACCGCATCATGCGCGGCGTGTTCGGCATAGTGCGCGCGGTGCTCGGCATTCTGACGCAGGTCGGCATCCCCGGCATCCCGAACTGGTACGGGTGGGGCGACCGCCACGCGGCGGCCGCGCGCGACATTATGGCGATGGTGCGCGCGCGCGCCGAGGCCGAGCGGCGCGCGGCGATCGCGCGCAACACGACGCTGACCGACTGGGAGCGCGTCGTCGAGATGACGCGCGCGGCGGCCGAGGCGCGCGACGCGGCCGACGACGCGGCCGACCTGATCTGCACGGTCTCCGACGGCGTGTTCACGTTCCTCGGCGACGTGCTCGAGATCTACTGGGTCGCGCTGATCGACTTCCTGGGCTTCCTGGGCCAGTTTTACGACGTGGTCGACGGCTTCGACACGGACTACATCAACTACTTTTTGCGGTACATCCTATCGTTTGCCGCGCGTATCATCCCGTTCATCGAGTGCTTCATCGACATTGACAACATCAATGTCACCGACCCGTCGACGTACTTTGTCGACCGCAAGGCGATGACGCAGTGCATCTGCCCGGCGTACGATTCGGCCAGCGAGGTCCCCGACGACCCCGGGCTGACGATCGTCGGGTGCTTCTGCCCGCTCGACGGCGAGACCAACATCGTCACGGTGCTGCTCGAGTGCACGCACCTCGACACCGTGATCAACGAGCTAGAGGGCATCAAGGACACGGTCGAGGCGTGGATCAACGGGAGCCTCGACGCCCTCGAGTCGGCGTTCAACACGGTCAAGAATGGGATCGAGGGCTTCTACAACGAAGTCGAGGGCGCGGTCAGCTCGGCGGTCCAGGCCATCTCCGACCTCAACCCGCTCGACAGCGCGCACCCGCGCAACGGCACCGCGCCGCCGCCGATCCACACGCGCCGCGCGCGGCCGCCGGCGCAGTGCAGCGTGCCGCGCGCGCCGATCCCGCGCGTGCTCCACGCGCGCGCGCCGGCCGACGAGATGTCGGACGCGTTCGCGCGCAAGCAGGACGCGACGCGCGCGCGCACCGAGGCGCGCATCGCGCGGCTGCGCGCCAAGTTCGAGCGCGACTTTGCGCCGCTGTACGACGGCTCGCTGTTCGCGCCGTTTGCCGACCGCGTGGCCGCGCGCCTCGGGCCGGAGGCGGGCGCGCGCGCGGCGGCGATGCACGCGGGCATCCGCGCGTTCCTCGGCGCGCTTCCCGCCGCGTGGGCCGCGCCGACGATCCACGGCGTGGTCGCGGCGCTCGTGGAGCCGCCCGAGGTCGTCGCGGGCTTTGCGGCGATGCGCGACGTCGTCGACGCGCACCGCGCCGCGCGTGGCGGCGCGCCGGGGCCGATGCGCCGCGGCGTCGCGCAGGCGCGCACGGCGGTGCGCGCGCTGCTGCCCGCGGAGCACATGGCGCCGCTCGTCGCCGAGCTGCGCGCCGCCGGCGAGCACGCGGCGGCCGACGACGCCGAGGCGTGGGCCGGGCGGCTCGACGCGCACGCGTGGGCGCGCGCGCTGCCGCTGCGCGGCGCGGCGGCGCGGAAGGAGCGCGACGCCGCGGAGGCGGCCGCGTCGCAGACGCTGGCGCGCGAGATGGGCGCGGCGATGCAGCGCAACTCGGTGGTGGTGCACGCGGGCGCGTACGGCGCGACGTTCGTGCTCGGGATCTTCTCGTCGCTCGCGTACGCGCCCGGCGCGTTCCTCGAGGGCTTCGCGAGCGTCCTCGCGGTGCTCGGCGGCTTCCTCGTGACCGGGCTGACCGTCGTCATCCCGATCGTCGGCGAGATCGCGTCCAACTTCTTCTACATGATCGCGAACCCGAGCGCCGTGCCGCGCAACGACCTGTTCACGCCGCTCGTCAACGTGCTGTACCCGCTGATCGCCAACAGCTTCACCGACGGGTACACCGAGGCCGCGCTCCAGGCCGCGCTCGCGCGCGTCGTCGAGATCGCCGAGCTCGAGCTCAAGTGGACCGTGTCCGAGCTGCTGCGCTCGGGGCTGTCGATCATCGCGCGCCCGACCGGCATGCGCGTCGGCACCGACGGCCTGCCCGACGGCGACATTGCCGGCTGGCTCGTCGACCGCGTGCTCAACGCGCCCGTCGACGAGCCGTGCCGCTCGTCGGCCGACTGCCAGGACTACCCGTGCCGGCTCGGCATGGACGCGCAGACGCGCGTCGAGTGCACGGACGAGTGGCCCGAGGCCAAGGCGCTGTGCACGGGCAGCAACTACGCGTGCACGACCAGCGCCGACTGCGCCGGCGGCAAGACGTGCGTCGCGCCGGCGACGTACACGAACGAGTGCACGGGGGTGTCGTGCGCCGGCAACATCGGCCGGTGCTTCACGCCGTGCTTTGTCGACGACGGGTGCAGCAACGGGCAGTGCTTCAACCGCGTCTCGTTTGCGTACGACTGCACGCCATCCGAGCCGTGCGCGTGGTGCCGGTGCGTCGCGTTCCCGCTGCGGCCGTACCACAACGTCACCGTGCCGAAGCTGCGCGTGCCGGCCGTGTACGACTGCGGCGACATTGGCATCGACCTGTCCGGGCTCGACTACCGCACGACCGACGCGTTCAAGACGCACGGCGTGTCGTGGCGGCTGGTTTTCACGTGGGACTTTGTGCGGTACCACGTCACGTGCATCCGCGTGTCGCTCCAGGCGGCGCGCGCGCTGGCGGGCTGGGTCATAGCCGCGTGGCGCGTGCCCAAGACGCTCGCGTTCGCGCCGCTCGTGTCGAACTTCCTGCTGTTCATCCCGTCCGGGCCGATCGTCGCGGGCGCGGCGGCGGCGCTCGGCGGCGACTTTGCCGCGGGCGTCGTCGGCGGCGCGGGCGGCGTGACGTCGTTCGGGCGCACGCTCCAGGGCTGGCCGTGGCCCGTGTGGTGGGTCGGCGACCAGCTCGTGTTCGTCGGCGCGTACACGCCGACCGGCGGCGAGGCGCAGTGCATCGCGCAGTCGCTGCCCGCGGCCGTGTGGGGTGTGCTCGACGTCTTTGTGCTGTACACGGTCGTGACGTTGGCGTTCGTCACGACGCTCGTGTTCGCGCTCGCCGCGCTGGCGTGGACGCTCGTCGCGTTCCCGTTCCGCGTCGGCCGGGGCGCGTTCCGCGTCGGGCGCGCGGGCGCGCGGCTGTCGCGCGCGGGCGCGCTGCCGAGCAGCGGGCGCACGGTCTACGCGTCGGCGCCGGACGCGGTCGGCGTCGTGCACCGCCGGCACCGGCTGCCGACGACGCACCCGCTGCGGCACGCGCACGTCGACGACCTGCACGTGCTCGGCGTACGCGTGCGGCCGCCGCGGCGCGGCCGCGCGCCGGCGCCGTGGGCGCAGGCGGCGCACGACGGCCTCGAGATCGGGCTGCGCGCGGTGCCGCACCTGGTCGCGCGCGGCGGGCGCGTCGACGACGACGAGTGGTTCGACCTGCTGCACGACAAGCACGGCCGCATGCGCGACCGCATGCTCGCGGTGCGCGACGCGCGCTGATCCGGCTGCGCGTGCTGTTGCAACAGTGCGCGCCGATCCGTTTTTGGCCAAACGTTGTTTGGAAGATGTTCGAGGAGGTGCTGATCATGGCCTGCGCGGCGCCCGTGCTTTTCGCGATATATTTTCTGTCTCGCAAGATCGTGTTGTACAACATGACGCATGTCGTACCGCTGCGCCGCGTCATGCTCGTGGAAAACAACGGGGTGCTACGGGCATTGCCATCCGGCCGACACGTGCTGGGCTGGAACGACAAAATTCACAGATGTTATATGAAAATTTCCGATGGTCTGTTCCCGAATGTAATCGCGGGCGAATCGTTCCCACTAAATGAAATAATGATTCGGACCGCGGATGTCGATTTTACCGTGGTCATCGACGAGGCCCACCCCGAGATCTTTGCGTTCAAGGACGCCGGCGGCCGCTCGATGGAAATATTGATCGATCGTATTAAAAAAATGGTGCGCGAAACGACCCCGGCGTCATCGCTCGTGCCCGGGTGCGACCATCTGCGCGCGCTCGAAAACGAGTTTGGCGTGCACATTCCGTATTTCTACGTAAAAACGTGTACCAACTCGGAGAAGCGCGTCGTGGAATAGACATTACGGCAATGGGTGTTTGCGCGCCACGACGACCACGGGGTGCAGCGCGGGGTCGAGCGCCGCGGCAAACTCCTCGACGCACGCGCGGTACTCGTCCCAGCGCCCGCCGGCCAGGCCGCAGCCGATGCGCTCGGGGAACACCACCGCGGCCGGCGGCTGCGCGGCCAGCCACAGCCGCAGGCGGCCGAGCGCGTCGCGGAAGGCCGCGAGCCGGACGGCCGGCGCGTCGTCGTCGCCCGCCGGCGGCCCGGGCCGGCGCTGGCCGCGCAGGTGCACGACGTGCGTCGTCGCGCCCGCGACGGGCGGCACCTCGACGCAGATCGTGCCGAGCGGCGCCTCGAACGAGCGGCGGTAGTCGGTGGCGCCGAGGCGCGCGCGCACCGCGGCCGCGAGGCCGGCCGCCGCGCCGCCGAGCGGCACGCAGTAGACCTGGTGCACGAGCACGCCGGGCGTGTCGAACACGTCGCCGCGCGCGTAGAACACGCTCGCCCGCGACATGTGCGCGATTTCGCGAGTGTCCCGCGCGGATCTGCCGCGGTGCCGCCCGGCAGCACAATGTTCGGTAATCACCGGTCCGTCGCGCAGGCGGCCGCGCCCGAGACGCATAACAGTACGCCGCAAAAACCCGCGCGCGGCGGGCGCGCCGTGCACACATGGATATCATTTCGGACGGCGTCGAGCACGCGCGCGCGGCCGCGGCCGCGGGCGTGCAGGCCGCCGCGCCGTCGATCCCCGTCATCCTCGGGGTCGCCATCGGCTTTGCCGCGATGGCCGTCGCCGCCGTCGCGTTCCTGATGCTCGTGGGCGCCGTCGGCGCCGTGTTCGTCGTCGTGCACAAGCGCGCGCGCAAGGTGCGCGTGCTGCCCGGGACGGACGACACCGCCGCCATCGAGCTCGCCGTGTCCAGCTCCGACCACGAGGACGCGCCCGACGACATTTGAGGCGCGCCGCATCTATAAATATACCATTTTCAATCATGGCCGGGGCGGACGGGGTCGTTTTTCAACGCGCGCGGGAACACGTCACGGAGCGCCTGCCGCAGGAGATCCAGGCGCTGCGCCGCATGGTGCAGGCGCGGGGCCTGCCGCTCGACGGCCCGATGAGCAGCATCATCCGCGCCATCCGCAAAGAGCACGCGCTGACCGACGCCGAGTGTGCCGCACTGGAGAAAAACCGGCTTTTTGTGCACGGCCCGTGGTACATCTGGGCGTGCGAGATGTCGCCGCGGGAACAGGGCGCGGTCGCCCTGGACGACCACGTGGTCGACGCATGTCTCATCGTCTTGCTGCTCAAGTGCGTCCACGACACGCCCGGCGGGTTCTGCGCCCTGCTCCGCGACGACCGCAACAAGGTGCTGTACGGGCCGATGATCGAGACGATGCTTTCCTGCGCGCACGCCACCGACGCGGAAAAGGCCAGGATCCGGCGCGATTACGCGGAACTCGACCTACGCCCGTCGCCCCAGTACGTCCTGGCCGTGCTCAGGCGGCACGGGATGTGCTGACGCATAAAACTATTCATTGCACTCACCGGCGGCATTCTCAGGGC
>Ga0075156_10001205_pt1 | contig 13996 bp, 8 predicted proteins | sample JI81AbrownDNA_FD_70966 | JGI IMG/M metagenome (GOLD analysis project Ga0075156, IMG submission 70966) | Wastewater effluent complex algal communities from Wisconsin, to seasonally profile nutrient transformation and Carbon sequestration -... | ecosystem: Engineered > WWTP > Effluent > Algae...
ATCACGACCTGACCCAAGAGTTCGGACTGTCCATTCGAGAATGCACCGATAATTTTACCGGTCTGATCGACTGACACGCTTGCAAGGTCACCGGCAGTATAACCGTCTTGTTCACGAGCAGTTACCGTATTTTGACCGGAATATTGTGTCAGTCCTGCAAGCAATTCATTAGGGTTGGCAAGGGTGACTTTCACATCACGCGGTGTGGTTGCATCAAATGCAGTCGAGCCGAGCGCGGTATTAAGATCAGATGCCGCTACCGTAAAATTAAGCGGAGTGCTGAGTGTACCGTCAGGATTGAAGGTCACAGAAGCAGGAATGCCCGCCAGCGGTGTTCCAATAGAGTCAATCGTACCTTCCAACGCAAATGTATTGGCAGCATTCTTCGTAAACTTGAGATTCAATGCATGAGGTGCGCCCTGATTGTCATAAATGGAAATACTTGTACTAAAAGCATCTCCTGTACCGGAGATTGCATTCAAGTTACCCGAGACGGACACATTTTGTGTTTGACGAGGTGCAGACTTGAAGGTCGGCGAAATCTGTACATTTGCTACTTTGCGGAGGAGTAAATTTCCACTGTTTGAATCTTTGAGCACACGACCTGCTGAGTCTGTTTCAAGATTGTAGCCCTGTACATAAGCACCCGATGCACTATCGACCAAATTTCCTTTTTTGTCTAATGAAAATGCACCTGCACGGGAGAATAATTCACGACCATTGAGCTTAAAACTAAAAAATCCTTCGCCTTGTAATGCAAGGTCAAGCGGACGAGTTGTGCTTTGGATTGAGCCCTGAGAAAAATCAACTTTGACCGAACCGAGCTTCACGCCCAAGCCGATTTGCAGAGGGTCGATACCGCCGATACCACCGCTTGCGATGTTATTCGGTGAGCTGCCGAGCCCGTATGTTTGGCTGAATTGATCAGCGAATGTCGTGCGGCTTGATTTGTAGCCGACAGTATTAGTATTTGCAATGTTATTAGAAATAACGTCAAGTCGCTGTTGATGTGCTTTGAGCGAACTTGTACCGGATGTTAAAGAACGAATGAGTGCCATGATAAACTCCGAAATAAAATTAAAAATAATTTGTAAATGTGGGCAAATTCGTCAGTCAATCAGAATTTGCACCGAATTCGGAGAGATTTCCCGCCGGCTTACTACCGGGCCGAGTCCAACCTCTCAATAAAAAAAACTATCACTATTGTCATGCCCGAAGGCAGCTAACCGATAAATCAAAGAAGTATGCAATTGCCGTACTTTGGGTTCCATATCTACTTTCGAAGAATAGAAATTCACATCGAATTAAACACTTCGACAAGCTCAGTGTGACGGAATATACTATCATCCTTACGACTTTCGACTTTCGACTTTCGACTTTCGACTTTCGACTTTCGACTTTCGACTTTCGACTTTCGACTTTCGACTTTCGACTTACCACTTACGACTTACGACTTACGACTTACCACTATACTACGCCATCACCGCCGAGTCAATATTAGTAAACACATTCTGCTCGGCTCCGTCATTCTGCATCGCCGTAATGACGGTTTTGTTGCCTATACTGACGATAAACGCCATGTCCCTGAGGAGTATCAACGATTCCTGCGAACCTTTTGCTTCTGCCTTTGCCACAGCCGATTCTATCCGCCCCATGTCTTCCTGAGAAAGCGCTATGTCTCGACTTTGTAAGCGGCTTTGGGCGTGTGCCGAAAATTTCAGCTTCCCTATTTCCTGTTCAAATACATCCCGAAATGATGTTCGGGGCATGCTCTGATCAAGCGGCAAGGGCTGTCTCTTAAGCTCACTAATCCCACCGGCGGGCAGAAACGGTAGCGAAACGCCGTTGATTTCTGCCATCTATTTCACCTCCTTTCTATGTTTTCGTTTCGATTTATTTACTTTTTTATGTTTAATTTTCTATGATATGATGTATCTGTTTCCGAGTCATCTATTTTATTTGTACGACATTACATTGAATACATTCAAGCATGCGCAATACAACGGCTTTCGGCTTTTTTGGACTTGGGGGACTTAAGGGACTTAAGGGACTTAAGGGACTTAAGGGACTTAAGGGACTTAAGGGACTACTACTGTATAATGTATTATCAACTAATTTACTTACGACTTACAGACTTACCACTCAAAAACTTACGACTTAAAGACTTACGACTCAAAGACTCACCACTCACATTGAAATATCTGCAATCTCCGATATCGGAATTTCGACACCATTGACCACCATCATTGTACCTTCTTGCTTGAAGCGCACTGCCGAGATCATACCATACGCAAATGGCTTGGCATCAACCAAATCACCGCTACTTCCTTTAGCTACTACATTTACCGTGTACTGCCCACTCGGTACTGACGCGCCGGTTTGGTCCTTGCCATCCCAGGTGAGCTTGTGCTCGCCGGATCGCAAATCAGACGCTGACGGCTCAATCGTCCGTACTACCGCTCCGGTCACGTTCTTAATTTCAATTTTTGCCGTCGCAGCATTCGTTGCGAGATTGTACCCGTATTGTACAGGTTTTGCGCCGTCAAAGTTCAGATTCGGCGTTCCTGCTTTTACCATTTTGCCGATGTAGCTCGGTGCATTACCATTTGCAACTGTCTGCGACAGCAGCGAATAGCTTGCGACCTGCGCTTCTAGTTGCTTGTTGATGTTAGTGAGCTGCTCGAGCGAACTGAACTGTGCAAGCTGCGAAGCAAACTCCTGACCGTCCTGCGGCTTGAGTGGATTCTGCGCCTTTAACTGATAGGTCAACAGTTTCAGAAATTCATCTTTTCCCAATGACTTCGTCGGCTGCTTGATAGACTTCTGCAAGTCCTCAAATACCGAGTTCGCACTTGATGTGCCTTGTATTGCATCTGCCATAATTTTTCCCCCGAAAAATTGTCGTTACCGTAGTGTATTATAATTAATTATTGTTTTTTCTGTTGTAATGGACGCACACGAAAATCTGAGATTTACGCATAAAACTCTACCCTGTTCTGAAGTACCGACTTCTTCTGCACCGGCTTTGGTGCTACCTGTATCGGCTTGTCATCGATGCGACTCTCGCTCACCGTGTCAGTGCGGAGCGAACGCAGGTATGACTGCCGTGCTTCCTGCTCCTCCTGCCTTGCAGAACCATTCTGTTGATTAAATCCCGAAAACATCGAGAAATCTTCTCTCTGACGCACCTGAATATCAATTTTATCCGCCGTAATTCCTTGCTGACCAAGCTGTTCGCGGAGCATTGGGATCTGTGCTTCTAATGCCTGCTTGGCTGCCGTCGTCTCTACTTCAAGCCGCACGACGGCGTTCTTGTCACGCACATTGAGCTGCATCGTCACCGTCCCGAGCGCTTCCGGCGCAAGCTGCAGACGCATCGATCCACCCGATTGCTGAGGCATGGTCTGCATCATTTGTACAGCCGATGTCGCAAAATTCTCTGCGCTAATCCTCGGCAAACTGCGATTCTGCGGTAATTGCGACTGATAATTTCTCACGTTCGGCGGCGCTATCGGCTGCTGAAATGCTCCCGTAAATACACTCGTTCCAGGATTGTCTTTTTTACGCATACTGCGCTGCACTACATGTTCGTCAGATTCAGCCATCGCTGTACTGCTTTCCTGCGCAACGACTTGCTCATACGTCGAGGCATCGAATTTCTTCTGTTCTTTTGCAACTTGCCGGGTAGCATGTGCCGCGTTGTCGGCTGATGCCTGCGCATCTTGCTGACTCCTGGCATCAGACTCGGCACCATCCGTCTGCGGCCTCACCGTTGAAATTACAGACGCAGACTCTGTTTCACCAGCACGACTTGATTGATTTTCTGACGAGGCATCAGCTTTCAGCGATCGTGCCGCCGAACGTAATGCCGGCTGACGATGGCCCGCTTCCTGTTCTCCCGCGATAGCTGTCTGGAAAGTGGGTGTCGGCAGAGTTGAAGTATCCGGCGTTTCGATATTCCGAGCGAACTTCTCCGTTGACTCATTGACGGTATTCGTCAACACGACCTCGCGCTTTGCATCTGTATTTTCCGATTGTATCGGGCGATTAACTACAGGTGCTAATTCCGAATCATGCTGTTTATTATCAACAACTTGCGCAGTATTGCCATGTATCGTATCGGCGTAATCCGAACGTTCACGTTGCGCAGGCACAGTTGATTTGGGAGCTATTGGCATCACTTCATTCGCCACTGCTGATTCTGATGGCGGATTGGTTTTCTGACCTACGGATGCATCATGCTTCCCATCTTCAGCGAGAATTCTTTGCGCAGGAGATTCCGTACTTGCCTGCTTGTCAGTGCCGATTGGTCGGACATTTTCAGGTTGCGTCATTTCACGCTCAGATTGAACTGCTTTATGGGGAGAATTATCCGCTTGTGCCTTATTTTCCAATGAATTCAGCTTAGCGTTCTGCGTGGCTTGCTCCACCTGAACATGACCGTTATTCTGTATGTTTGATGTAGATTTGGGGTCAATTCCTGCATTCGGAACAGTTGCGCCACGTGCATCGCCCCCAACAGAACTCCTATCCTCCGCCCGAATAGTGCCGAATGATGGCGTCGAAACAGATTCTTCATTCACCACTTGCAATGGCTTTTCAGGAGATTGCTTTGGTTGTTCAATTCTTTGCTTTGGTTGTTCAATTCTTTGCTTTGGTTGTTCAACTGATTGTTCTGACTTTTCAAGCACTTGCATTGGTTGTACAGGTATTGTCTCGACCCGTACTTTGGCTTGAATTGACTGCTCTGCCTGCATAGATTCTTGCGGCTCCGCTGCACTTCTCAAAGGATGCACTGTCGGCGAAGTGTTGTCTGACTTCACCGTACTACTTTTTAGGTTGGAAGATGTCGTTGCATTCTGAATGACCGCAGGTGTTGATACTTCAACGTGCGGAAGTTCAGGCAGTGGAGTTGGTGTGCTATCTTCAGCATTCGGCATAGATTCCGAACGTGTCAATGCTCCATTCTGCGGTATTGTGCGAGGCGCATCAGCAGATGCAATTTTCGTTTGATTCGGGAGAATTGTCTGCGTAACAGATTCTGATTTTTTTTCTACAATTACATCATTTTTCGGTGAAATTAACTCACTTTTGGGTGAAATTAACTGCTGAATTTCTTCGGTGGAATTCTGCCCTATTTCTTCATGGTGCAGCACACTTTCTTTGCCCGAAGTATGTGCACGTTGCGTGGTAGAATTCGATGATTTGACGGTGACTTCTTCTACACTCTTAGCGACCGTCGGTGCTGTACTACTTTGAATATTTTCTGTCGGAATTGCATCGCTTCTTTGAGGAATTTCCACACTTTTCGGTGGTTGTAATGGTGAATGTTCAGCACCGATTTCCTGAGCTTTTTTGCCAACGGATGGATCACGTTCGGGCATTGTATTCTCTGAAACTACGCGAACATCACCCAAAACTCCAACCGGTTTATTTTCTGGAATGTTCCGTGCATTCAAATCGCCATCTTGCATTGATACTTCTTCTGGTACATCACTACTTTTTGGCGAAATTACTTGGGGCGTTTCACCGGTTGAATTCTTCGATATTCCTTGATTATTTGCCGCAATTTCTTGACGGGGAATCTCTGTTTGTACTGATGTATTTTGCTGCGTTTGGAATTGCAGATTTTCACCGGTATTCTGTGCAATCGGTTGAGTTTCGATGGTTGAATTTGCGATAGAATTCGCGTTACTTTTCGGCGAAACTACTCGTTGATTTTCGGTGGTAGAATTCAGCACATTATTTTGACTATTCGTGGTATTATTCTGATGTGATGAATCGGATCTTTCTGACGCAGATAGTGGAGTTTCGAACACCACATTTTCAGCGGTTTTCTGCAAAATCGATGCAACTTCAGCGTGTGAAGTATCTCCTGCAATACCTTCACTTTTCGGCAAAACAATTCCATTGTTGTTTGTTGCAGAATTCTGCATATTTTCCTGTATATTCGGCGCCCCCTCTGTGTGCTGCGTTTCAATAATTACCGGCGCATTTCGCGGTGTTTCGACGTGCAGATTTTCACCGATTATCTGCGAAACTTGTGCGGTACGTTCGTTCAAGTTTAGCGGAGAAGGTACATTACTTTTTGGGGATGCAATTTGTTCATTTTCCGCCGGTGAATTCTGCTCTGTTTTCTGCGAAATTGACGCACGTTCCATTTGTGGAATTTCAGCAATTTTCGGCGCCATCATCGGTGCTTCGGCTTGCACATTTTCACCGATTTTCTGCGAATTTTGCGCTACCGGATTGTTCGAATTCAGGATAGAATTCACATCACTTTTTGGCGATGCAATTTGTGCATTTTTTATTGAAGAATTCCGCACATTTTCCGGCGCATTCACTACATGTTCCGTTGAAGATGTTTCAATACTTACCGGTGCAATTTGTGGCGTTTCGACACGCACATTTCCGGCCGGTTTCTGCGCTACAGAATTGTTTAAATTTCCGATAGTATTTACATCACTTTTCGGCGATATAGTTTGTGCATTTTGTGTGGTAGAATTCTGCACCTTATCCTGCATACCAAACGTACTTTCAGGAACAGACATTCCAGCAATGACCGGAGTATTTTGCGGCTCTTCAACCGGCACATTTTTAATGGTATTCTGCGGATTTTGCTTTACAGGAATATTCGCGATTTTAGTTGAATTTGCGTCACTTTTTAGTGATGTACTTTGTACATTTTCCGTTGTAGAATTCCGTAAATTCCCCTGAATACCAATTGTATTTTTCGGATGTGGAATATCACTATTTACCTGCACATTTTGCGGTGTTTCGAATTCTACATGTTCAGCGTTTTTCTGCGAACTTTGCGCTGCAGAATTGTTCGAAGTACCGGTAGAATTTATATCACTTTTCAGTGGTAATTCCCGTGCATTTTCTATGCTCGAATTCTGACCATTTTCCTGAATATTCGATGTACTTTTGGGAAGTTGAATTTCAGTATTTATTGGCGCATTGTGCAGCGTTTCGGCTTGTCCATTTGTACCGATTTTTAGCGTAACCTGCGAAGTACGATTATTCAAATTACCGGTAGAATTCACATCATTTTTTGGTGAAGTATTTTGTACATTTTCTGTCGTCAAATTTTGCACATTCTTCTGAATATCCGCTGTACTTTTTGGAAGTGGAATTTCCGAATTAATCGGCGTATTCTGCGGCGTTTCGACTTGGAGATTTTCACCGATTTTCCGCTGATTTTGCGCTCCAGGATTGGTGGAGTTTTTGGTAGAATATCTATCACTTTCAGGTGAAATATTTTGTGCATTTTCCGCAGTCAAATTCTGCACATTATACTGAATCCCCGACATACTTTTTGGAAGTGGAATTTCAGTAATTACCGGCGCATTTGGCGGGATTTCGGCTTGGAGATTTTTAGCGGTTTTCTGTGTACTTGGCGCAGTCCGATTGCTCGTACTTTCCTGAGAAATCACATCGCTTGTCGGAGGTAGATTTTGGACATTTCCTGAGATATTTTCCTGTACATTTTCCTGAGTATCGAACTCTATTTCCGAACGTGTAGTTGCTGCGACATCAGTAACAGAACGCGGCGTTTTGACTTGAAGAGGTTCGGTAGTATTTTGTGGTATCGGAACTGATGACTTGGTCGAAGTACGTTCAGAAATTCCATCCGGTTTCGGTGAACTACCGTGTACATTCTCGCCGGTTGAATTCTGTGAATTTACCGTAAAATTACCTGTTATCTCCTGCTGAGATTCGGGGAGGACCGGAGTTTTGAGCGTTGCTTTTTCGGGAACATCTCTATTAGTCATTGGAGGTACTACCACGATTGGCTCTTCTGCTGCTTCGAGTCCGGATTGCGGCATAGTATAGCGCGCTGACGACACGATTCCATTCTCCGAATTCCGTTCCGGCGCGATGCTTATTATTTGCGGCGATACGACGAGAGTTGACATAACTTCCGGCGTTTCAACTGTAGAATTTCCATGCAGTTGCGCCTGCAATTGCGGTACATTCTCCCGTATTGACTTTTCAGCGGCGCTTGATTCTTTAGTGGTCTGCAAGCGCAGTACTTTCAGCGTTTGATCGGTTGAATTCTCTTCCGTATTGGATGCAGATATGCCGTTTGATGAGACAGCAGATAGAGCAGCACTACTCTCATTGGTCAATTCTTGAAGCAGTTCTTGATTATTGTGAACATTGGTACTCTGATGCTGCTGCACCCGTGGCACCGTAGTATCCTCTTGCAGCGGTGGTTGTACTGCCGCCTGCATGCGAGAGTCCATCGACTTTGCCTCTCCTATCGGTGCATCAAGTGATGCAATGGTATTGCCGACTGGCGGTACTGCATGGGACTCAATCCGAATAACAACGGATTGAATATTCAGCCCCTGCTCTTTTGCCTGACGAAGCAACGCATCTAACGTAGGTGCCGTTTGTTTGGGAGTTGATGTTTGCTCGGCTTGCGAAGTCGATGGTGCTTTTTCAGCGCTGAATGAACGTTCATTCTCTACTGCGACATCTTGTCTATTTTCATTTGGAATCAGGACAGAATCTACTGGTGTTGCTTCACGTTTTTCATTTCGCGGCTCACTTGTCACCTTGGGTGATGAATTTGCTGTATTCGATAAAAGCACTGGGTTGATTTCAGTATCTTGATTCAATTCAGGATGTTGATTTAGTTCGACATCATGATTCAATACTGTATCTTGATTCAATTCAGGATGTTGATTTAGTTCGACATCATGATTCAATACTGTATCTTGATTCAATTCATGTCGTTCATCCGGCAATTCCACAACATTTTGTACTTCGCTTCCTTCAGGAATTACGGCTTCAGCAAGCGTCGGACGTACTTGCTTACGCTCTCCTGTGGGTATTGTTCCTGATGGCTGTGCTTGATTCCCTGCTGATCTGCCGGTCGGTACTGTAGTAGTAGTGAACGTTTGTTCACTTCCATTCTGTTCGGGCGAGACAGGTACGAACTCATCTGCTCCATTCCGGCTTTGCATTCCAAACGTGAGCGATGCTGATTCGCCGATGGTCGTTTGCAGGCTCTCCATCTGTTTGGAGAGTGCTTTGAGAATTTTGGTTGTTGTTTTTGGTGATGCGGAGCTGCTGCTGACAGAGACGGATATTTCGGCGGATGTGTCACCGGTTTGGGTGTATTCTACGGTCGAGTCCTTGACCGGCAGCTTGAGCTGCACGGCTGAATAGACAGCCGCGACGACCTCGGCAAGAGGCATGAGCGGCACTTGTCTTATGACAGTATCTTCTTGAGGAATTGGGCTCTTAGCATCATCAACTTCTGCTGTATTTTGGTGGGACTCATCTACCTTCACGGCAAGTACTTCTGTCTGTTTCGTTGGTATGAATTTCGGTGAAGGTGCATTGATTGCCGGTGGCAGCACAAAGGGATGTTCGGCTTGCCCGGCTGAGGTCTCAATAGGTTGTGCAGTGCGATTGACAACTATAGGAGATGTCTCTGCGGCAGCAGTCAGCAATTCACCCAGAAATCCTGAATCAACAACTTGCCCTTGACGTGCTGATGCGTCGGTCAAGAGTGCCGCGGCGGGACTTTGTAATCGTTGAAGTTGAGAGGTTTTCATAGTTGCATCCTGCAAATTGAATGGCGGGCATCCTGCCCATACTGCCTATCACAAGTAAAGAGTCTATTTTTCAGTCAGATACCGTTTATTTCACCGGTTGATTCGCGCCGAGCACCATTATAGCTGCGGCTTGAATCGGATTCATTTCATCGAGCACTTTTGCTGCATTTTTCGGCTTCATTGATTTGAGAATAAAAGCAGCATCACGTTCATCGAGTTCGGAGAGAATTTTGGCTACTTCCTTCGCACCTGCTTTGTCATATATCTGCGCAAACACCGTGTAATTTGCCTTGACAAGCGAGTCAAGATGTTGCGTCATTTGCTTATCCTGTTCGGCATAGCGCCGTTTCGCCTCTTCGATGTCCCGTTGAACAGTTTGATTGACCGTCTGTACTTTCGAGAGTGAGTCGGTTACTCTCATCAACTGCTTGGCAAGCGAATCGCGCTGATGTTTGACGGCTTTTAATTCTATTTCCGCCGGCGATATTGTCGGTTGCTTCGCGGCATTGACAATACTAATCGAGTCGATTGGTGGTGTGATGCCAAGTAACTCGGGTTTATAGACATACACGCTATATACTCCGGCAAATATCACCAGAAATACGACACAGATGACTATCATTATCGAGAATACATTGCTGTTCATTATTTGACCCGTTCTTTACACATTTGATGACTGTATTATCACCCGAGATCTCCGAACCTACCCGATGCACCCTGTCTGCGGGCACCGATTTCATCTAAAAACGCCTGTTCTTCCTTCGCAAGTATCTCCTTATATTCAATACTCTTCCGTTCTTTCAACTTTTCGAGTATTTTTTCCTCTTTCATTGCTTCGGCGAGCTCACGACGCTTGAGGTCTTCGATTTCGAGTAACTGCTGACACGCTTGTTCTAACTTTCGAATTTCCGTCTGTGTCACCTGCCGATGATGCCATCCTGCTTCGAGCTCCATCGCGGGAATTTTGCCATTCGCACCGGATTGAAGAATTTCGGCTAGATAGTCTTCTTTAGCTCGTAACTGTTCCTGCTTCTGCACTCTGTTTGTATGAGCAATTCCAAGCGCATTTTTTGCCTGCTCAACGGCATTTGCCCGTAATTTCAGGAGCGGTTCGAGGCGAAAGGAGAATTTTTTTGCCATAGAAATCGTGCTTCACTATTACAAGCCGAACTCCAGCAACTTCGCCACGACGTCCCGGTATCCGGTAGGGTCTTCGACCACTTGCCGGAAGAACTTCCGGGTATGCGGCCGTAATTCTATCGCCTTATCAACCAATGGATTACTTCCCTTTTGATACGCGCCTACACTGATCATATCTTCTGCTTCCCGGTACGCTGCGAGCACTTCTTTCATACCTTGTGCGGCTGAGCGGTGCTGCGGTGTAATCACATCTTTCATCACCCGACTCACACTTTCGAGAATATCTATCGCCGGATAATGCCCAAGTGCAGCAAGTCGTCTCGAAAGCACAATGTGTCCGTCCAATATCCCGCGTGCCGCATCGGCGATCGGTTCGTTCATGTCATCACCCTCGACCAGCACCGTATAAAGCGCGGTTATAGATCCAAGGTCAGACGTTCCGGCGCGTTCCATCAGCTTGGGAAGGAGCGCAAATACCGATGGTGTATAACCCTTGGTCGTCGGCGGTTCACCGATCGTGAGTCCTATCTCCCGCTGTGCGAGCGCAAGACGCGTCACCGAGTCCATCATCAACATCACATCGAGACCTTCATCCCGGAAAAATTCTGCAATTGCTGTCGCAATCAGCGGCGCTTTCACGCGGACGAGAGCCGGCATATCGCTCGTGGCGACGATGACAACTGAACGTTTGAGACCTTCTTCTCCGAGATCTTCTTCGATAAAATCTCTTACCTCGCGACCACGCTCACCGATGAGCGCAATGACATTGACATCGGAGGTGGCATTGCGGGCAATCATACCGAGAAGGGTAGATTTCCCCACACCCGAACCGGCGAATATTCCGACGCGCTGACCTTTTCCGAGTGTCAGTACGCTGTCTATTGCCCGCACTCCCGTTGCCATGGGTTCGGTAATTCTTTTTCTTGTAAGAGGATTAGGCGGCTGTGCATAGATCGACCTCAGCGACGTATCCGGCAGCGGCCCTTTGCCGTCCATCGGATTACCGAGACCATCGAGGACTCTGCCGAGCAAACCGTTTCCGACGGTCGCTGTGAGAGTACTGCCCGATGCGACGATTTCCATCCCCGGCTCGATACCGGCAAAATCACCCAAGACCATCGACAAAATTTTGTTGTCCCGGAAGCCCACAATTTCCGACCTGCTTACTTCCTGTCCTGCACGATTTCTCAAAATACACACTTCGCCAATCGGGGCTTGCGGTCCATTGCTTTCGAGAACCATTCCCACGACCTGAGAGATGCGTCCGACAGTTTCTACCGAACGTGTCGCGTGGATAATAGGCGTGTATTTCTGAAGTATCGCATTCATAATTATACTGTTTTTTGAGCGGTTCGGAGTTTTTCAGCCATCTTGGCGAACTGTGTCCGCAACTGCGCATCGACGGTGCCGAGCGAACTCTCCATGATGCAGCCGCCTTCTTCGACCGTGTGATCCGACTCCAGCTTTATTTTTGGCATTGACATCGGGTCGGCGATGAGTGTGCTTTGTGCGAGCTCAAGCGCATCGACATCTGCCGGATTGAGGCGTATTACCACTGCATCTGCGCCATGTAATTGCGCTAACGATTTCCGTGCCTGTGCTACGACTACCGACTTGTCGCTTTTAATTTTCTCGGCTACGATATTTTCTGCAAGTGCGAGTGCAAGCTCGATGATAGACTCTTCTGCCTGTGCCATGAGATTGCCAAATTTACTTTGTAATTGATCGACCTGACCGTCAAAGTTTTTGAGAATTTCCCGCTGCTTTTGAATCTCCACCATCATGGTACCGGTCGCCACTTGCTTGCCGTCATTAAATCCCCGGTCATACGCTGCCTGTACCTGTTCCTGCGCCTCGGCAAGTAAGATTGATTGCTCATCAGTCAGCTCATCAATTTCCTCAAATTCTTCAAAATCTGCCGCCGAAAATTCCTCAAAAACGGGTTCGTGAATCTCTTCCCGTACCCTCGGATACTCAATTTCAACGTTCCTTATTTTCCGTGGCAATTGCACGATAAATGGTTGCATCGTAGTACTTTCCGGTGAATCCATCGACGAGCGACATCATCACGATTACACACTTATACAAATACATCTTCTTTGCCGCGACCGCTGATAGCCACTTCGCCGGTATCGACTAATTTCTTGACCACATCGATGATCCTCATCTGCGCCATTTCGACCTCCCGGAGCTTGACCGGTCCCATGAAATCGAGCTCTTCTTTGATTACGAGCGAAGCACGCTCGGACATATTCTTGAATATCTTCGTTCTGATTTTCTCATCCGTCGCCTTGAGCGAGAGCACAAGATCACGTTTATCGACATCACGGAGGATACGCTGCACTCCTTTGTCGTCGATCATCGCGATATCGTCAAAGAGGAACATCAGGCGTTTGATTTGATCGGCGAGATTCGGATCTTTATCTTCGATATTTTCGAGTAAGCTCTTGGCTGTAGCGTTATTACTTTTGTTGAGAATTGACGCCACAAGGTGCGCGCCGCCGGTCGTTGCCAGATTCTGCGAGAGTACAGCCACACCGATTTGATCGACCACTAATTCCACTTCCTGAATCACCTGCGGAGACACTTTACCAAGAGTAGCAATTCTCATTAATACTTCAGCGCGAAGGTCTTCGGAGAATTCATTGAGCACCTCTGCCGATTGGTCGGGCGGTAAGTGCGAGAGAATAAGAGAGATGGTCTGCGGGTGTTCTTTGGTCAAAAAACTCGCTAACTGCTGCGAGTCGGCTTTCTCGAGAATCGTAAATCCGCGCACTGCCGTCAGCATTTTAATTTTCTCGGAAATATCACGCGCTTTTTCAACGCCGAAAGCTTTTTGCAACAGGTGCATAGCATAGTCTATACCGCCGTCGAGATTAAATCCATGCGCCGACATGAGCTGAAAATACTCACCAATTACCTGCTCAATTATATCATTGGGAATACTCTGAAAATTACTGATTTCCAGAGCGATATGCTCCACCTCTTTGGGATCGAGTCCCTGAAAAATACCCGCAGCATCATCGACATCAAGCGTCATGAGCAGCACGGCGGCCTTTTGCCGACCGTTCATCGCGGTATATTTAAGTTCCTTCTTTTTCGAAATTGCTGCAGCCATAATTATACGTCGTTATATTCTAAGGTTATCGTTTTGAAGCTTCTTCGCCATCCTGACGCAGAAGCAGCTTAATCAGGCGAATTGCCTCCTCGGGCTGTGTGACCATGTGTTCCATCACCTGCGCCTGCATTTCAATCTTCAACATCATTTCGTCAGTTAATTCCTG
>Ga0075156_10001206_pt1 | contig 13995 bp, 17 predicted proteins | sample JI81AbrownDNA_FD_70966 | JGI IMG/M metagenome (GOLD analysis project Ga0075156, IMG submission 70966) | Wastewater effluent complex algal communities from Wisconsin, to seasonally profile nutrient transformation and Carbon sequestration -... | ecosystem: Engineered > WWTP > Effluent > Algae...
ATGTGAAGGAACTGCCGCTGGACTCCGGCTCCAGCGGTGTGCTGGAACCGAACCGCAGTTCCCGGCTGGTGGTGCAGACCCACCTCACCGGCATCCGGACCACGGTCTGGGTCAATCGCGATGGCCGCGTCAACCCCGACATGGGCTCGCTGACGCAGAACCTCTACGAGAACAGCTATGGCTGGAAGACCACCGCGCTGAAATCGACCGACGTCTGGGAGATCAGCGCAGAGGACCTGGACGAGCCCGCGCTCGCTGTCTTGCGGGTGCGCGGCCGCGACTTCCTTCCGGAGGTGGCGCTGTTCATCGGCGTGCGCTCGGTGCGCGACCTGGATCCAGAGCGCGGCGTCCGCGTGCCGCCATCCGACGATTCCGCCACAGAGTGCCTGGGCCTGTTCGTGCTGGATCCGAAGAAGCGCCATGTCGTGACCGTGCAATCGCAGGTCGACGACGACGCGGCCTACCGGGTTTCTCTGGTCCGAGCCAGCCGCTTCCGCAGGTGAAATGGGGCACCCGGTGTCGCGGGTACGCGCCCCCACCCGCCGAGCGGGTCACGCAGCCGCTTGGGGCGGCCCGGCGCTGGCCGCGTGAGGTTGGGCACCCGGTGCCGGAAACTGGCACCATGGCCCCATGAACGACACTGCTGCCGCGTTGGCCTCACGCCTGATCCGCAACCTGCACGAGGTGCCACGTGAACATCAGGTGCGCGAACCGCTGTACGACAGCATGACCGCGCGGCTGGCCACCGGCACCGCCGCGCACGGGCTCGGTGCGTCGATCGACACCGTGCCGCCCGGCAAGCGGTCGTGCCCTTATCACTTTCACCACGCACAGGAGGAGTTGTTCGTGGTGCTCTCCGGCTCCGGCACGCTGCGGGTGGCCGGCGAGATGCTGCCGCTGCGAACTGGCGACGTGGTCTTCATCCCACCGGGGCCCGAGTACCCGCACCAGATCATCAACAGCTCGGGTGCGCCGCTGACCTACCTGTCGGTCAGCACGCGCGAAACGCCCGAGATCGTCGAGTACCCGGATTCCGGCAAGTACCTGGCGATGGCCGGGCCCTCCGGCGCTGCGGGCTTCGACGCGATACAGCGCAGCGCCGCCAGCCTCGACTACTGGGACGGTGAACCCTGAATGCTGCACACTCGGTGATCTCAAAGGATCGGAGGGCCGCTGACATCGCCACCCCGCTGAACGACCTGCGCGGCGCGGCACGCCTGGCCACCGACGCCACCACCGGGCTGGCCAACCTGGTCGAGGCGGTGCACGAGCGCATCGCCCGCGTGCCGGTGATCGGCCAGCCCGCAGCCGACGGCCGAACCCGCGGCATCACCGGCTTGGTTTACCGCTCCATCCGCGGAGTCACCCAGATCGTCGGTGGCAGCCTGGATGCGTTGCTGGCGGTGCTGGCACCGGCCCTCGGCCCGGTGGAGGACGGTGCAGACGATGTGCCGCCGCGCCGCGAACGCGAAGCCATCGTCGCCGCCCTGAACGGCGTTCTGGGCGACTACCTCGCCGAGAGCGGCAACCCGCTGGCGTTGACCATGGCGTTCAGAAGCGGGGGCCGGCCCCTGCCGATCGAGCCCGCCGCCTTGGCGCAGCGGCTGCCCGGCGCCACCGGCCACCTGTTGTTGCTGGCCCACGGCCTGTGCATGAACGACCTGCAGTGGCTGCGCGACGGCCATGACCATGGCGCGATGCTGGCTCGCGAGCGCGGTGCCACGCCCGTCTATCTGCACTACAACACGGGTTTGCATGTGTCGCTGAACGGCCGCGCGCTGGCCGGGCAACTGGAGCAACTGGTCGCCGCCTGGCCGGTGCCGCTGGAGCGCGTGACACTGCTGTGCCACAGCATGGGTGGCTTGCTGGCGCGCAGCGCGGTTCACCAGGCTCGCCTGGCAGGGATGCACTGGCCATCTCGTGTGAACCAGATCGTCTTCCTCGGCACGCCGCACCATGGGGCCCCGCTGGAGCGGGCAGGAAACTGGATCGACATCCTGCTGGGGGCCACGCCCTACGCCGCGCCGTTTGCCCGCCTGGGCAAGGTGCGCAGTGCCGGCATCACCGATTTGCGGCACGGCAACCTGCTGGACGAGGATTGGGTCGGTCGCGACCGGTTCGCCCGTGGTGCCGACCGGCGCGTGCCGGTGCCGCTGCCCGACGGCATGCGTTGCTACGCCGTCGCCACCACCACCGGCGAGGTGCCTGGCGACCTGAAGGACCGCCTGCTCGGTGACGGCCTGGTGCCTTTGGACAGTGCCTTGGGCCGCCACCCCGATCCGGCGCGGGTTCTGGCTTTCGCCGAAGACCGCCAGTGGGTCGGGCAAGGCATCAACCACATGGCCTTGCTGAGCCACCCCGATGTGGCCGCGCAGTTGCTGCGCTGGGTGGGGTGAACACGACAACCTCGCCCTGCCCGGGCCTGCCCAAAGCCCTTCGTGATGGCGCCCGGGCCGCCCAGGGTGTACCATGCGTCTTGTAGGTATGCTCCAGACCGTCTATTCGTAGGTCCCCTCTGTTTCACGCTGACACTCGTCAGTGCGCTCCGGTCGACTTCTCCATCGATGACTTTCCTGGCGTCTCTGCACTGCGTTGCATTTGCGCGCGGTAATTGAAAGGAATCGATATGACGACTCAAACCGGAACCGTGAAATGGTTCGACGAAGGCAAGGGCTTTGGCTTCATCACGCCGGACGGCGGTGGCAAGGATCTCTTTGCCCACTTCAGCCAGATCCGCGGCGGTGGCTTCAAGAGCCTGGCCGAAAACCAGCGCGTCGAGTTTGAAGTGACGCAGGGCCAGAAGGGCCCGCAGGCTTCGAACATCGGCCCGGTGGCTTGATTTCCACCCAGACCATTGGCGCGCGTGCGCGCCTTTGACCAGACCGCGGCCTTGGCCGCGGTTTTTCTTTTTCTGGAGGGCCCATGGCCAAGGAAGAACTCATTGAAATGAGCGGCGTGGTCGACGAGATCCTGCCCGATCTGCGCTGCCGCGTGACCCTGGAGAACGGCCACCAGCTGGTCGCCTACACCTCGGGCAAGATGCGCAAGCACCACATCCGCATCCTGGCGGGTGACAACGTGTCGCTGGAGCTGTCGCCCTACGACCTGAGCAAGGGCCGCATCACGTTCCGGCATCTGGATCGCCGCCGCCCGTCACCGACGCAACGCTGATCCGCCACCGCCGCCGCACCACCTGTCGCCCCCGGCGACGGCCCGTGGTGCTCTCGCGGCGGTTCGTCGCAAGGCGCTGGCTACGCCGCCGACCGGTTCCTACAGTGCATCCATCGCAACACGTGTTGCGGTGCCACCCAAGGAGCCGATCATGTTCAAGCAAGCCACCCACCACGCCACCGCCATCGCCCTCGCGGCCCTGACGACCCTGGCCACGTTGGCCGGCCTGGACACCCTGGCCACCGGCCAGTACGCCACGGCCCAACTCGTCGCCCAGGCCGACGCCGAGCCGGCCGCCCACCAGGTGGTGGTCACCGCCCGCCGCATCTCACAGGCCTGACCTGCCATGGGCGCGCTGATGCTCTTCGTCGGCTTCTGCCTGCTGTGCGTGCTGTGCTGGCCGCTGGCCCTGCTGGCGTTGATCGTCGCGCCGCTGGTGTGGCTTCTGTCACTGCCCTTCAGGCTGCTCGGCCTGGCCGTTGGGGCCATGTTCTCGCTGATCGGCGCGTTGTTGTTCCTGCCGGCCCGCCTGATCGAGCGCCTGGGCCGCGGCTGACGCTCAGTTCATCGAGTGGATCATCTCGCGCACGCGGGGATAGATCTGCTGGCGCCAGCGCCGGCCGCTGAACACGCCGTAGTGCCCCACGCCGAGCTGCACGTGGTGGCTCTTCATCCACGGCTTGATGCCGCTGCACAGATCGTGCGCGGCCACCGTCTGGCCGATGGCACAGATGTCGTCGCGCTCGCCTTCCACGGTGAACAGCGCGGTGCGGCGGATCGCCGCGGTGTCCACCGGCTCGCCGTTCAGCACCATCGTGCCGCGGGCCAAGGTGTACTCCTGGAACACCTGGGCCACGGTCTCCAGGTAGAACTCGCCCGGCAGGTCATTGACCGCAAAGTACTCGTCATAAAAGTCTGCCGTCGCGTCGGCCTGACCGTGATCGCCATTCAACCGGTGGCGGTACAGATCCACGAAAGCCTGGCGGTGCCGGTCCGGGTTCATGCTCATGAACGCACTGAGCTGCAGAAAGCCCGGGTAGACGCGGCGGCCCGCACCGGGGTAGCGCCAGGGCACGTGGTGCACCAGGTGCTTGTCGAACCAGTCGATCGGTTTGCTCGTGGCCAGTTCGTTGACCTGGGTCGGGTTGACACGGCAGTCGATCGGCCCGGCCATCAGCGTCATGCTGCGCGGCTGGGCCGGGTGCTCGCGCTGCGCCATCAGGGCCACGGCGGCCAGCACCGGCACGCAAGGCTGGCACACCGCCACCAGGTGCGTGCCTTCGCCCAATGCCTCGATGAAGCCGATCACATGCGCCACGTACTCGGCCAGGCCAAAGGCGCCTTCGCGCAGGGGCACCATGCGTCCGTTGTGCCAGTCGGTGATGTAGACATCGTGGTCGGCCAGCATGGTGCGCGCGGTGTCCGCCAGCAGGGTGGCGAAATGGCCGGACAGCGGCGCGACGATCAGCACCCGGGGCAACGGCCGGCCGCCGTCTCCGGCTAGCGCCACATCCTCGCGCTCGAAACGCAACAGCGTGCCGAAGGGCCGCTGCACCACCACCTGCTCGGTCACGCGCACCGAGGTTTCGCCGATCTGCACCGTTTCGATGCCGAAATGCGGCCGGTGGTGGGTCAGGCGCTGGCGTGAGAACAGTTCGCTGGCCGCCGCCGCCTCGCGTGCACCAGGCGGCGGCCATTGGCCCAGTCGTTCGAGGCCATGGCCCAGCCAGGACGACGCCCAGCGGGCTGCATGCTGCCAGGGCCCCACGCAATCGGTCACGGTCTGGTAGGCGTCGTAGAGCATGCACCACATGTGCAAGTTGCGGGCCAAGCCGAGCTCGCCGGGCACCAACCTGGCACGTGGATTGCACGCCGGGTGCAACACCAGGAGACCCGGATGGCCCGCAGCACACTCACCCTCAGCAGCAAGAACTACTCGTCGTGGTCGCTGCGCGGCTGGTTGTTGGCCCGGTTTGCGGGCTTGGAGTTCGACGAACTGATGCTCTCGCCGGACGACCCCGGCGCCAAGGCCGAGATGCTGTTGCTGGCGCCGTCGATGCTGGTGCCGTGCCTGCGCCACGGCGGCATCACCGTGTGGGACACGCTCGCCATCGGCGAGTACCTGCATGAGATCAAGCCCAAGGCCGGCTTGTTGCCTGCCGAGCGGGCAGCACGCGCCCACTGCCGGGCCATCTGCGGCGAGATGCACTCGGGCTTCACCTCGCTGCGCTCCGCACTGCCGATGAACCTCAAGGCCCAATTCCCGGGCTACAAAGTCTGGAGCCGAGCGGCCACCGACATCGAACGCGTGCTTCAGATCTGGCACGACTGCCTCACCACCTATGGCGGCCCCTACCTCTTCGGCCAGCAGCCCAGCATGGCCGACGCGATGTACGCCCCGGTGGTGACCCGCTTTCGCACCTACGATGTGCGGGTGGCTGATCCGCTGTGCGCCGCCTACTGCCAGGCCGTCGTCAGCCTGCCGGAGATGGTGGAGTGGACCGCCGCAGCGCTCAGCGAGCCTGAGGCCATCGACGAACTCGAGGTCGAGTTCTGATCGTCTGCCTCAGGCGGCGGTGCCTGGAGCGCTGGTTCCTTGTGCGCGCATCTGCCTGGGCAGATTTGCATGCCGCCCATCAGGCCGGGCGATCAGGGTTTCACCTCGTTCGGGGTCTCGTCGCGGCGCTGTTCCTGGCGCTCGCGCTGCTTGGCATTGGGCTGGCTGGCATAGGGTTGGCTGGCAGCGGGCTGCTGCTCGGCGGCCCGGGCGGCGGGGGTGGGCGCCGGTGGGTTGGCGCGGGTCTGCGGCCTGGGTGCGGCCTGGGGCACCCTCCCCGGCGCTGTGGCGGCGTCACGGCCGTCGGCAGTCGGTTCGGCCGGCTTGTTCCGGGCCGCCTTGGCTGCTTTGGCTGCCTGGCGATCATCGGCCACGGCCTTGGGTGGGCGCGCTTCGGCTGACGAGGCCGCCGTGCCGGGCTTGGCCGCCGCCTTGCGATCCTGTGCCGGGCTGGCGCGCTCGGCCCGCTCCTTTGTGCTGCGCGCAGGCGCGGAGGCGGTCGGGGGCAGGGCCTTGGCGGCGGCCTGGCGCGCCGGAACGACCTTCACGGCCGGCGCCGCAGGCGCAGCCGCATTCGGGGGAGCCTTCAATTCCTTGCGCACCACGTCGTCGAGTGGCTTGCCCGGCTGCGCGGCGAGGCGCTCCTTCTGGACCGCGAAGCTGGCCTTGGCCGCTGGCGGTGCGGTGCGTGCGACGACCGGCCGCACGAAGGCGCGGGCCGGCGGCTTCGCGCCGTCGGCGGCGGCGCCCCGCACGCTCTTTTCGGTAGGCGCCACCGAGGCGGCGTCGGCCACCTCGCGGCCTTCTATCAGCTCCTTGCTGGGGCGCACGGCCGCCTTGGCGACCGGCTGCGACTGCGCAAAGGCTTCCTTCGGCACCTCCACCACGGCGCCCGGCACCTTGCGGTTCACGTAAGTGATGTTGTTGACCGTCTTGTTGATGTAGACGTTGTTGACGACGGTCTTGTTGACCACCGTGTTGCTGATGTTGACCTTCTCGAAATAGGCCGGGCTGACCTTGTAGGCCGGCCGATAGACCTCGCGCGGGCCGAGCGGGAACCAGGCAACGCCACCGATGCCGCCGGCCGAGATCTTCAGCTTGAAGTTGTCACCACCCACGAACACCACCAGCGCCGGGGCGTAGTAGGCCCGGCTGCGAACCGGGCCGGGGATCCAGCCCCAGGTGCCACGGAAGTTGGCCCAACGGCCATAGTGGGAAACGGCGAAGCCCCAGGGGGCATCGTCGACCCAGGTCCAGCCCCAGGGGTCGACCCAGGCCCAGTGGCCGTCGCGGTACGGTGCCCAGCCCACGGCGACGCGGCTCGGGTACCAGACATGGCCGTAGCTGGCATCAACGCGCCAGGTGCCGTTGTTGTCCAGATCCTGGTAGCCGACGACGTCGGGTGAGACATAGCGTGCCGAGATCGAGCGGTCGTTGGCGCGGTCGCGTTCGTCGGACCAGCGGTCGAAGTCGTCTCGGCGCGACGGGCCGGCAAAGGCCTCGTCGCGCAGTCCGGTGCCGGTGAAGCGCTGCACCTGGGCCGCTTCCAGCAGGAACGATTCGCCCTCGCCGGTGACCTCGCCGCGGCCTTCGCGCATGTCGATGGTGGTCGCGTTGCCGTCGGCGTCCACGTCGATGCGGTAGACCGCAGGCTCACGCAGCGTGAAGGCCAGGTGCGGCGTGTCGATCTCGACCGACTGGTCGGGCTCGAGGCGGCGTACGTGCACATAGAGGCTGCCTTCGGTCAACTGCAACTGGGTGATGTTGTCGTCGAGGTTCAGCACCGACACGGCAGTGCCGGCGTTCAGGCGCACCATGGCTCCGCCGACCTGGATCTCGGCCCGCGAGCCGGTCTCGGCCCAAAGACGGTCACCTGGCGACAGCGGCCGGTTCACGGTGGCCTGGTTCCAGCCGTCTTCACCGGCGGGCGAGAAGCTCACCGTGCCGCTGAGGTAGCCCAGGCGGGCCACCCGGCCGGGGGGGTCGGCGATCGCCTGCGTGCCGAAAACCAACAGCGACAGGCCTGCAGCCAGGGCGAGTGCATGGCGGCGGAAGGGGAAGTTCGGGGAGCGCATGGTGTTCCTTCTTGTCTCGTGGGCCGGGCGATGCCTCGGCAAGGTACTCGTTGACGATGAAGTATGGAAATCGGTGCCCGACGCGGACAGCGGACGGGTGCTGCAGTTGATGTAGGCCGATACCTACGTCGGCATCGTCCTTGCGCGGTGACAAGCGACGCGCACGGCTGTTCGCTACCGCACGGACGGATCGGCCGGCGCGCCCTATACAGGCGCCATGCATCCACAGACCCTGGACGACCCAACCCACAGCCTGACTTGGCGGAGGCACTGGCTGAAACGCAGGGCCGGCCCCGACGTCTCGCTCGAGATGCTGCGCTTCTTCCCGCAGCATCGGCGCGCCGATTGACCCGCGCGGCCGCAGCGGGCCGGTCCCCATGACGTTCGCCGAATGGTCGGTCTTCATGGGCGTGTTGCTGGTGACGATGGTGCTGGCCGGTACGTTGCTGGGCCGGCTGCCCCTGAACAGCGCGATGATCTACCTGGGCCTGGGCTGGCTGCTGGGCCCGGACGGCATCGACGTGTTGCGCCCCGATCCCTTCGTCCACGCGGCCATGCTGGAGCGCCTGGCCGAGCTCGGCCTGCTGATCTCGTTGTTTGCGGTCGGCCTGCGCCTGGGCGTGCCATTGCGCGATGTGCGCTGGCGTCTGCCGCTGCGGCTGGCCTTCCTGTCGATGTCGGTGGTGGTGGCCACGGTCGCGGTGATCGGCGTGGTCTGGCTGGGCCTGTCCTGGGGCGCAGCGGTTCTCCTGGGCGCGATCCTCGCGCCGACCGATCCGGTGCTGGCCTCCGACCTGCCGGCCGACGCCGGTTCGCACCCGGATCTTCTCGGCTTCAGCCTGGCTGGCGAGGGTGGGCTGAATGACGGCGCGGCGTTCCCGTTCGTGATGCTGGGTCTGGGTTTGGTGGGGCTGCACGAACTCGGGCCGGGCCTGCTCCGCTGGTGGGCCGTGGACCTGGTCTGGGCCACGGTGGGCGGCGTGGCCATCGGTGCCCTGCTGGGCTCGGCCACCGGCCGGCTGGTGGTCTACCTGCGCAGCCGCCACGACGAGGCGGTGGGCCGGGACGAGTTCCTTGGCCTCGGGCTGCTGGCCATGGCATACGGGCTGGCGCAGATCTGCCAGGCCAGTGGATTCCTGGCTGTCTTTGCCGCCGGCCTGGCCCTGCAGCGAGTGCGTGAACGGCCGCGCTCGCACACCCGGCCCCTGGCTGCGGCCGCCAGCTCCGAAGGCCATTCCTATGAGACCCTGGCCACCCACTCACACCACGCCAGCGCCACCATGCACGACTCGGTGCAGGCCTTCAACGCCCAGTTGGAGCGGCTGGCCGAGATGGCCCTGGTGCTGCTGGTCGGGGCCATGCTGGCCTACGCGCGGCCGTTGCCGGCCGTGTGGTGGTTCGTGCCGGTGTTGCTCGGTGTGCTGCGGCCCTTGTCGGTGCTGGTGTCCACCTGGGGTGCGAAGCTGTCGACACCACAACGTGCCATGATCGGCTGGTTCGGCATCCGCGGCATCGGCTCGGTGTTCTACCTGCTGCTGGCCGTGCATGCCGGGCTCGATGGCCGCACCGCCGACACCCTGGTCACACTCACCCTGTGGACCGTGGCCACCTCCATCGTCGCGCACGGGCTGACGGCGCAGCCGCTGATGCAACGCTACCTGGCCCGTCGCCGGCGTCAGCCGGCCCGGCAGGCCAAGACAACGGGCCTGCCATGAAGTCGCACGAAGAGATCGCTACCGCGCTGCTGCGCCAACCCTACCGTACGCTCGACGCGCCGGCCCAGAAGGTGGCGCGCCACATGGCCGGGCGCCAGACAATTGCGCGCAATGTGGCGCAAGACAGTGGGCCCGGGCCCGACCGGGGTCAGCGCGCGGCCGACGCGGTGGCCCGGTTCGGCGGCTCCTGGACCTTCGTCGGCCTGTTCGCCGCCACCCTGTTGGCCTGGGTCAGCCTCAACGCCTGGCTGCTGTCGCAGCGCGGCACGACCTTCGACCCCTACCCCTACATCCTGCTGAACCTGTTCCTGTCGATGCTGGCGGCCATTCAGGCGCCCATCATCCTGATGTCGCAGAACCGGCAATCCGAGAAGGACCGCCTCAGTGCCGAGCACGACTACGAGGTGAACCTGAAGGCCGAGTTGGAGATCATGTTGCTGCACGACAAGCTCGACAACCTGCGCCAGACCCAGTGGCAGGAACTGATGGCGATGCAGACGGAGCAACTCGGATTGCTGGCGGGACTGCTCGAGCGCCAAGCCAAGCCGCATTCATGAAAAAGCCCGCGGCTGCGGGCTTGGCGGAAGGCTCGGGCAGGTGGATCAGGTCTTGCCGTACTTGACCTTGGCGGCTGTCGTGCAACTGGCCTTGGTGTCACCCGACATGGTGTCGCACTTTTCGATCGCCACCTTGTAGTCGGCATCGAGCGTGGCCTGAACGGTGGCTTTGGCGGCATCGCCCATCTGCATCGACATCTTGGCCTCTGCCAGCGCCTTGCTCTCGGCCGCCTTGGCCTCCTGCACGCAGACATCCTTCACGTTGCCGGCCTTGTCGTCGCACTTCTCCTTGGCCACCGCATAGGCGGATTCGGCCTTGGCCACCAGCACCTTGTTCTGGTCTTCTGCCTTGCCGCTGAGGTTGTACTCAATCTCGGCCAGGCCGACCTTCTCGACCGCCTTGGCCGATTCGACGCAGACGTCCTTGGTGTTGCCGGCCATCTTGTCGCAGGCGGCACGGTCCATCTTGTAGTCTGCGGCAATGCGCGTCTTGGCCTGGCTGTATTCGGTCTTGGTCATGACCTGGGCCTGCGCCATCGGGAGGGCCAGGGTCAGCAGGGCGGCCAGCGCGAGCCGAGCCTTCAGGGCGAAGTTCTTTTTCATGGGGGGTTCCTTCGGTTATGTCGAGTCGAACGGGAGCGATCGACACGATGAAGGCAGTGTGTCGAGCCACCCCCGCTGGCGCCAGCGGACGGCCGCTCCCTCTGCCGTAGGCCAAGCCCTACACCCACCGCCTGGGGGCCTTGTAGGAATCGTCCTTCAAGCCGCCCCCGCGCCGGCCGATGGTGCCCGGCCCGCATCAGGTGCACACTGCGCCAGCGTTCCCCCGCCTTGCAGAGAGTTCAACCGCAGCGAAAGCAGTGCCGCCCATGCCCCGGCTCAAGACCTACATCGTCGAAGACAGCCCCGTGATCCGGGAGAACCTCATCGCCACGTTGGAGGAACTCGTGCCGGTCGACGTCGTGGGCACGGCCGACGACGAGTTCACTGCGGTGCAGTGGCTGAGCCGTGCCGAACAGCGTGTCGACCTGGTCATCGTCGACATCTTCCTCAAGGGCGGCTCGGGCCTGGGCGTCTTGCGCGCCGTGCACGGCCTGCCGCGGTTCCGCATGGTCGTGCTGAGCAACTACGCCACCCCTGACATGCGCCGCAAATGCCTGGAGCTGGGGGCCGACCAGGTCTTCGACAAATCGCACGACATCGACGCACTGATCAGCTATTGCGGCCAACTGGCCGAGACGAGGCGCAGCCTGAACGGGCATGACCCGGCGGCCTGATGCACCCCCTACTGGATCAGCCCGTTCTTGAGCGCGTAGTAGGTGAGGTCGCTGTTGGAGGCAAGCTGGAGCTTCTCCATCACCCGGGTGCGGTAGGTACTCACGGTCTTCACGCTGAGCGACATGCTCTCGGCCATCTGTCCGATCGCTTCGCCCCGAGCCAGCCGCAGGAAGACCTGCAACTCGCGCTCGGACAGCAACTCGTGCGCCGGCTTGTCGCCACTGCCGCCAGGCGCCAGATTGTCCGCCAGCCGCTCGGCGATGCCGGCAGTGATGTACTTGCGCCCGCGCACGACCGTGCGAATGGCCTTGACGATCTCCTCGGGATCACAATCCTTGTTCAGGTAGCCGCTGGCACCTTGGCGAAGCAAGGTGATGGCGTAGTGCTCCTCGGGAAAGCCGCTCAGGATCAGCACCGGCAGGTCGGGGGCACGGGCCCGGATCCCGGCCAGTGCGTCGACGCCGCTCTGGCCCGGCATCGAGATGTCCAGCAGGATCACGTCGACCTCGCCCTGGCGCACGATGTCCAGCGCCTCCCGGCCGTTGGCCGCTTCGGCCACGACCTTGAAGTCGACCTCGTCGACGAAAAACTGGCGCAGGCCGGCCCGCACCATGGCGTGGTCGTCGACGATGGCGATGCGGATCATGGGGTGAATCTGTACGGCACGATCCATCCTCCCACGTTTCGGGCCCGGAGGGTGAGGTGAGTGTGATCGGCGGCTTGAACGACGACGCCGTCGTCACCGCTCTGGAACTGCTGCTGCTTCTGCTCCTGCTGTTGTGGGCCATGCTGCGCTACCGGCGCCAGACCCTGGTGTTGCGGGCCCGCCAGCTGGAGTTGCAGCGTCTGCTGCAGGTCGAGCACGACAGGCTGGAGATCGAGGTGGCGCAACGCACCGCGCAACTCACCGGGCTGGCCCAGCGCCTGCAGACCGCACGCGAAGATGAACGCAACCGCCTGGCGCGGGACCTTCACGACGAACTCGGCTCGCTGCTCACCTCGGCCAAGCTCGACGCGGCGCGCATCCGCTCGCGCCTGGCGGCGGGCCAGGCGCCCGAGGCCCTCGAGCGCCTGGCCCACCTGGTGAGCACGCTGGACAGCGTCATCGCCCTGAAGCGCCGCATCACCGAGGACCTGCGCCCCTCCGCGCTGAGCCACCTCGGGTTGGTGGCCACGCTGGAGATCCTGGCGCGTGAGTTTGGCGAGCGCTCCGGCGTGGCCGTGCATTGCGACTTGCATCCGGTGGCCCTGGCGCCTTCCTGCGAGCTGACGGCCTACCGGCTGGCGCAGGAGGCCGTCAACAACCTCAGCAAGTACGCTGGCGCGAAAAACGTCTGGCTGAGCCTGGCGCCGCAGGGCCACCAGGCCCAGATCAGCGTGCGCGACGACGGCACCGGCTTCGACACCCGCACGCTCGACGCGTCGGCCAACGGCCTGGTCGGCATGCGCTACCGGGTCGAGGCCGAGGGTGGCACGCTGAGCGTGGTGTCCGCGCCAGGGCAAGGCACGCTGATCCGGGCGCTGCTGCCTTTGGCAGGTTGAAGTCGGCGCCGTCCTACAGCGCCCTGGGCGGCTCCCTGACGGTTGCTCGGCGGCGTCGCCGATGGGCACGGGGCAGGCGGCCTGTGAGACTGGGTTCATCGAGGTGCCCCGGAGTCTCCTCGGCACCCACCGGAGAACCCGTCATGCTGCACTACACCGTCGTCTTCCTCGTCATCGCACTGATCGCCGCCGTGTTCGGCTTCGGTGGCATTGCGGCCAGCGCGGTCGGGATCGCCAAGATCCTGTTCGTGGTCTTCCTCGTACTGGCCCTGGCCAGCTTCCTGTTCGGTCTGGTGCGCTAGCTGTGAAGAGTCAACCCGTTCTCTTGAGAGAGCGAGAGGCAAGATGTGGGCATCAGGTGGCCCGGCGATTCGGCAGCAAGCGGTCGTATTCCTTCCTCACCACCGCATAGCACTCGCAACTGCGCGCCTCCAGCCCCGGCCGGTCCAGCACGGTGATGTGGCCGCGTGCATAGCGGATCAAACCGAGCGTCTGCAGTTTCAGGGCTGCCTCGGTCACACCCTCGCGGCGCACACCCAGCATGTTGGCAATCAGTTCCTGGGTCATCACCAGTTCGTTGCCATGCAGGCGGTCCAGGCTCAGCAGCAGCCAGCGGCAGAGCTGCTGGTCCAGCGAATGGTGGCGGTTGCACACAGCTGTCTGTGCCATCTGGGTGATCAGCGCCTGCGTGTAGCGCAGCAGCAGGTGCATCACCGCTCCGGCGCGGTCGAACTCCGCCTTCATCCTGGCCGAGCGCAGGCGAAAGCACCGGCCTGCGCTCCGCACGACCGCACGGCTGGGCGTGGAACCACCACCCATGAACAGGGCGATTCCGACGAGGCCCTCATTCCCGACCACGGCGATCTCCGCCGAAGCACCTTCCTCCGTCACGTACAGCAGCGAGACGATGGCCGTGGTGGGGAAATAGACGTGGCTGAGCGTTCGTCCCGACTCGTAGATGACCTGGCCGAGTATGAGTTCCACCGCCTCGAGTTGCGGTTGCCAACGCGCCCGCTCGGCCTCAGGGAGGGCTGCGATCAAGCGGTTCTGGCAGGAGTCAGATAGGTAGGGCATCGGTAGGCGGCGTGGTCGCCGGCAAG